>Ga0193716_1002407_pt1 | contig 10545 bp, 5 predicted proteins | sample U2c1metaG_FD_145901 | JGI IMG/M metagenome (GOLD analysis project Ga0193716, IMG submission 145901) | Soil microbial communities from a riparian zone of the East river system, Colorado, United States - U2c1 | ecosystem: Environmental > Terrestrial > Soil > Riparian zone | place: USA: East River...
GGATGCCGGGGCGGCGTGGATGGTGCGATAAGCCGTTCGCGCAGCCAGCGTTTAAAGTCGCACTGGCAATGAATTCGCTTTCCTGCGAACGTCCAGTGGGGAGAGTATTTTACTCTGGTTACAATCCACCTGTTTCTTGGATTTCTTTCTTGGCGTTGATTTATGCCGTTCGGGGGGACTATGGGGACAGAGCGGTTCAGGAACTTTATCGCCCTTTTGGCGGCTTGCTGCTTTCTCTCATACGGTAGTATTTCGCCGGCATCCGCCTGGAGCCTGAAGACGCACCTCTGGATTGCGCAACAGGTGATCAACGATGCACTCGACGGCCAGGTGACCATTGCCGGCCGGGAATACGCCGTACCCCCTCAGGTATTGAACGCGCTTCGCGCCCATCCCGATCGTTACAGAATGGGCAGCCTTGGCCCGGATGTGTTTCCCGATCCGATTGTCGGGCAGATGACCGTGCATCCCGGTATCGCAGGCGGATGGCAGACCGACGATTGGCTCGATCATCTGCTCGGCGCCGCGAAGACGCCGGAAGAGATCGCCTTCGCCTACGGATATGTCGCCCACGCCGCCGGTGATATTTTCGCCCATTCCTACGTCAATGCCTACGCAGGCGACATTTTCAATCTCAACGACAAGGAACGCGACATCGAGCTCCGACATTTCGTGCTGGAAAAGTATATCGGGTCGCTCACCCCTCCCCCGACCGACATCAACGGCGTAGCGATCGATCTCAGCGGCGCGCTTGGCACGCCGTCCGCCTTTCTGCGGGACACCTTGATCATGGGCGGCGAGGTCTCGCGGCAGAATCTCCTCTCCAAATCCGGCACCCACCTCGCCGCAATGTATGAGGTGCGCCGCGCCGTCCTCGAATTGCAGAAGAGCACGCAGGAGGTCGCCGGCACGCTCACACCCTGGGCGGCCAAATACCTCGAGCAGGCGCTCAAGCTGGAGGCCGATCTGGCCGATGGCAAGACCGCGCTGGCGGCCGCGAACGCGGCCCTCGCCGCGGAGGAAGCCGCGCTCAAGGTCAAGCGGGCGGCGTATGAAGCGGCACTGGGAAACCTCAATGCGGCAAACAAGATCGTTCGGGACGATCCCGCCCTGATAGCCGCAAATGAACAGCTTCTTGCGGCTCAGGCCAAACGGGCGGCCGACGCGGAAACCGAGGCGACAAAAGTTTCCGCGCTGGCGTCATCCGCGATCCATTCCCTCGAAGGCGAGATATCGGAACTCACCGGCAAATTCGATGATCTCGTCTGCGAGCTGTTCCTTGACGGGGTGCTGCCCGAGTGCACGGAAATGGAAAACGGCATCAAGTCCCTGAACGATCAAATCGACGTCTGGGAGCGCCAGCAAGCCACCGCCGAACGCCTGAGGGACGATGCAGAATCGGCGCGCGAAAGACTTCAGGCTCTCGTCGATAAACAAAAGGGCGAATACGAAAATGCCGTGAAAGGCGTTGCCGACAAGATCCATGAGGCGGCACTCCTGTCCGCCGACGCCGCCCTCACCCTTCAGGAAAGCGTGTTCGAAACCAAAAAGAAGGCAGCAGCCGAAGCCGAAGCGGCCGCCGAGAAACTCTCCGGCGAGCTGGAACAGACCGCGCCGGCTGTCGGCGAGGTCAGGAAAACGATCGATCGCTACAATCAGGCGACGCGCTGGATTCAAGAATGGCTCGACGATATCGGTGCCGGCGCGGAGGAATATATCAAGGCAAGCCATCGGGCGGGGCTTCTGGTGCTTTCCGGTTCAGGCAATCCGCTGAAGGAATATACCGACTGGTATGCCTGCTACGGCCTGGTCTTCCAGGCTGTCCCGAAGGAGGCCGGTCCGAAGGAAGCCGGCCCGAAGCAGGCCGACCAAGCCGGCTGCGCGGTACGCAACGTCGTGGGCGACCTTGGAAAGGAATTCGATGCGCTCATCGACGGTTCGCCCGAGATCGTCCGCTGGATCGTCGATCCCACGCGCGACGTGAAGAAGCGCCTGGAGGAAAAGGTGAAGCCGGAGCTGGAGAATGCGACTCTCAGGATTGCCGGATTCATCTCGGATCCCAGAACGGCGGAATATCTCGAGCTGCTCTACAACCCCAAGAACGCCACCAGGGACAAGCTGATCGACGTCTATCGCCAGGACAATTCAGGCAAAGGGCTCGTCACCTTCACCGACGTGGCCAGCATCGTGGACAAGGACCTGAACATTCGCGGGCAGTATCTCACGCCCGAGACATTTGCCGCACTCACGCACTCCATCACTTTGACCAAGCTGAGCTTGCTGGCGCCGGACGAGCTCAATCGATTGGTCAAGGACCTTGCCGGAACACGCCCGTCCACGTCCAAGCCGTCAGGCGATGTCTTCCCGGCGCATGACGGAAATTTCTCGATTCTCTTGAACGCGGTGAGAAGCATCGACGGCAATCAGCAATGGCAGGCTTACGGACTGCCCTATCCGCGCCGCGTTGGCGTGGTCCCGGCAAGCCCCGCGCGCTTCCCCTACGGCGAAGATGGCTACAAGGACCGCAGCAAGGGCTTTCCGATCTGGACGGATTATTATTTGAGGGAAAAGGTATTCCTCACGCTCTTTCCCGGCGGCGTGCTGGGCGCCTTGGGCGAGCGACCGGAACTGAAATGGAAGAACTACCGGTTTCCGGCCTGTGCGAAGCACCCCTATCCGCAGACACAGGATCTGCGAACCGGAAGAATCCTTACCGAAGACACGACCTGCGTCGCACTCGCCGTGCCCGATCGGCAACCCGTGCCTGATCGGCAACCCGCGCCCGATCGGCAACCCACCGAACCACAGGCAGCAACGGCAACGGCACAGGAATTTGCCGATCGGTATTTCCAGTGCGGAAAGCGAATTGCCGGACCGCCGTACTCGACCGTCGCCGGCTCTTACCGGATCGAGGACAACGCACGCCGCAAAGCCGCCGGCATCCGGCAATCCTATCCGGATATGACGGCGGAAGCGTGGAGCCCCCGCGGCGACAGCGAATTCTGGACCGTCATGGTGGCCGCCTGCACCACCAGCGAACGCGCCCAGGAAGCGCGCGACCTCGTCGTCCGCCGCGGGATCGCGCCCGATGCCTTCATCGGGCCGTCCCTCGCCGAGGATGTCGCGAAGACGACATCTACGAGGAATTGAGGGCGCGGCCTGGATTAGCGGGCTTGGTGCTGGAAGCCTATTTCACCGGAAAACGTTTTTCGGCTTCCGAGCATCATTGCTTCATAGCCGTTCGCCGCCGTCGGTGCCTCCAATTCTGATCTCTGCCGCGCAACGCGCTCTCGATCGGCTGTGACGGCAGGCGCAACACGGCCGGACTCAGCGTGACCGGCCGGAAGTAGGTGTGGGCAAGCGTAGCCGATATGCCTGCGCTCGCGCAGCGCGACTGAGTGAAGAAGGAGTTGTTGAGGGTGTAACGTCTGATAAAACTCGCTTGAGGCGCAGTATCGACAGGCTATCCGATCAAACTTAAGAGCCGACCAAACTCGTTTGCGCCCCTCAGTTCTGGCCATGCTTCAGCGAACGAAGTCAGAATCCGACCCATGTCTTCATCCAACCCGAACAACGTTGCCTTCGTCAGGAGGCACCGCAGTTGCCACGAGCCGCTCTTTTGGCCGCGGGCCATGGCGACAGCTTCCTGCAGGGCCTTTATCGCCAGCTCATCGTTCGCACCGGTCGAACGGTAGGCGACCGCGATAGAGCGAAGCAATTCGGGCAGATAAAAGCCGATCTCCATGCGGCGAGCGCTCTCGATCGCCTCCTCCAGCTCGATTGTCGCCTCGGCCGGCAAGCCTGCCTTCAGGTGCACATCGGCCAGAAGGCCAAGGAAATAGGGCCGCATCAATTCAGCGCCCGTCTGCCGATAGCTTTCCAGTGCCCCGGTCACTCGCTGGGCGCCGCCGCCGAAGTCCCCGACCTGACCCTGAGCCCATCCCCCGAGCGCATCGGCCCACGACGCCCAATAGGGGAAGACGTTTTGCGAGGCAACATCGGCGAGTTCACGGGCCGCCGCCAGCGTGCCTTCGATGTCGCCGCGGCACTGCTGCACGGAGGTAAGGAAGCTCAGTGCAAACGCAAGGCTGTGCGGATGCCCGATGGCCCGGGCATCGTCGACTGCCGCGACCGCCTCGCGAAGCCCGGTCGCCGGCCGCCCCGCGAGCCAATGCGCCCAGGCGGCGTTGCAACGCGCCAGCACCGCAGGATCGGAGCCGTAGTCGAAGCGGTGGCTGCGGTGAACCTCCGGATCGTAGAGGCCGAACGCCCGGCCGAGTTCCTCACAGGCTTCGTCGAACTGTCCGCAGTAAAGCAGGGCGAGACCCATGGGACGGTGCGCCTGCATGAGCATGCCTGGGTCGTTGTCTTCCTGCGCGATGCTGACGAGCCTGCGTCCGATCTCCAGCGCAGGCTGAACCCGGCCGCGAACCATTGCAGAGGTCTGCAGCCCGCGCAGGGCACGAAAGCGAAGACGCGCGTCCTCGACCGATTCGCAAAGGCGCTCGGCCGCCAGGTAGGCGGCTTCGACCTCCGGGGCCGCATTGCCGTGCGTAGCGATGAGTTGCGCACCCAGCGAGATTTGCAGCGCGAGTTCCATCTGGTCGCGCTCGGCACCGGCCCCAAGGCTGGGGAGGAGCGTCAATGCGTTGCGGAAATGCTGCACCGCCTCGACATTCGCCGAGCGCTCGCTGGCGCGGCGCCCGGCCCGCTGCCATGCGGCGATCGCCTCGCTGGAGCGGCCCGCCTGAGACAGGTGCGTCGCGACGATTTCCGGCTGTCGCTCCTGCAGGTCGGGCATGGCGCGTGCGATGGCGTCGGCGATCTCGCCGTGCATCCGGCGTCGCTCGGATCGGAGCGTCGCCTCGTAGACCTCGTCTCTCAACAAGGCATGGTGGAATCGGAGCCCTCCTTCGATACCGTCCCCGGCATCCTCGAGAAAGCCTTCGCGCAGAAGGTAGTCGACCTCGGCCTGCAGCGCCGGCGCGGGAGAGCCGAGCACGGTCGCCAGACTCGCAATGGTGAACAGTTGGCCCAGGGCGGCGGCGTACTGCAGGAGCGACCGGCCACGGGTCAGGCCATCGATGCGAGCGCGCAGCAGGTCGCGTAGCGAGACCGGCACCGAGGAGGGACTCGTCCCGCCCTGCCGGTCGACCATCGCCCGCGCGAGTTCGTTGACGAATAGCGGGATACCATCGGCACGTCGGCGAATCGCGTCGATCGACTCGGGGCTGAAATTTTCACGCGGATAAAGCGACGCAAGCAGGGCCTGCACCTCGTCATCAGACAGCCGGTCGAGAACAATGTCGATGCGCGAGGGGCGGGGCACCCAGCCGAGCCTGAATTCCGGTCGGGCGGAACAAACTACGAGCAATCGCGCCGAGCGCAGGCGCAGGCAGACTGTTTCTAGTAGGTCGAGCGTCGAATCATCGGCCCAATGCAGGTCTTCGACGATCAGAAGTAAGGTCCGCCGCGACGTTGTTGCCATTAGCAAACGCATCAGGCCCTCAAATGTCTCCTGCCGTCGCCTGTTCGGCGTCAGATCCTGCCATGCCGCCGGATCACGCGGAGGCAGGTCGAGGAGCAGCCCGAGTCGGTCGATGTCCCGCGCGGCGACCCCGGCCTCGGACAGGAACGACTCGGTTTTGAGCCACCGGGCCTCGGCGTCGTCGCCGCCGCTGACGTTGCACTGCTGGAGAAGAAGCTCGACGGCCGGATGCAACGCGCTGGTGGTGTGATATGCTGAGCAATAGGCGCGTAGCGCGCTGCCGCCCGCCTGTGAGATGCGGCTTTCGATCTCGTCGATCAGGCGCGATTTGCCGATGCCCGGTTCACCGCTGATCAGGACGAACTGCGAGGTTCCCTGCTCCGCCCGGCGCCACCGTTCGCTGACAAGGTCCAGCTCATGAGTCCGGCCCACCATCGTGGACGAGTCGGTTGGCCTGCGGTGCTCCGGCACAGGCTTTTCGCGCACGAGACGAAAGAGGTGAAGCCGCTCATCGACACCCTTGATGTCGTGCAGGCCAAAGGACTCGAGGTCGAAGCTTCCTTCGATGAGCAGCCGGGTGGCGTCGCTGGTCACGGCCGAGTTCAGGTCGGCAAGTTGCTGTAGACGGTCCGCAACGTTCAGCGTCTCTCCAATCAAGGCATTTTGCTCAAGCGCCGAGCCGGCCTCGAGATCGCCTGCCACGACCGGCCCCGTGTTGATGCCGATGCGCACCGCAAGCGGTTCGGTGAGTCCCATCGGCACCGGATCGATCAGAGGTACCCTGGTGGCGATTTCGAGCGCCGCCCGCGCCCCGCGCCGTGCATCGTCTTCGTGCGCGCGCGGATAACCGAATGAGATCAGCAGACCGTCGCCCAGATAGCGCATCACCGCGCCGCCGTGCCTCACCACGATCTCCGAGCAGGCGGCCCGGTAGGCGCGAATGACCTCGCCGTAATCCTCGGGGTCGAGCAGTCGCGAGATGGCCGTCGAGTGGGCGAGATCGCAGAACAGCACGGTGAGCTGCCGGTGCTCGCTGGCATCGCGCCGACCGAGGGTGGCTGCGATGCCCGGCACTTCCGCACCCGCGGTGTCGGCCTCGGCCGGGATCGCCTTGCCGCACTGCCCGCAAAAACGGAAGCCGGCCGGATTCTCGGCGCCACAACCCGCGCAGACCGGCAGCAGGGCTCGGCCGCAGCCGCCGCAGAAGCGGAACCCGGGGGGATTGCTGAAGGTGCAATGGGCGCAATGCATGACGGATTCGGGAGTCTTGAGACACCACGAAAGAATAGTAGAATGATGTTTTCTCTACCTATGCGATAGCGTATATCTTGGCAATAACGTAGCGTCTCCTGGGTTTAACGGAAATGGGGGAGAGACTACATGCCGAGCGTTCTTTCGATTCTGGACGTATCCGTCAAATCCGCGCTGGACGAGGCGATCGCGGCCAATAGTTCGAATTTCCATAGAACCTTCGACTTCGTCACTCAGGTCTTTCCATGGGTTGCCGGCGACGGCCATTCGCACCCTTGGACCGACGATGCCTACGGCGTCTCGCCGGGCGGCTTCGCGCTCACAGCCAACGGAACGATCGTGACGCGCGCCGACATCGACGCGGGCGCGGAGCCGCCGGTCGGTCCCTACAGATTCTCCGCCACTGTGCGCCTGACCACCGAGGACGGATCGGCCAGAAACCCGTTCTTCGATATACAGGTGGGAACGCTCGGAATCCTGGCGATCGCGCAGTCGCCCGCCGTGACGCCCGATCTCGCGTTCACCATACCGGAGGTACACGGCACGCCGGCCGATCTGGTTGCAGGAGGGACTTCCGGCCTGACGGGGCAAGGTATCATCGTCGGCATCATCGACTTCGGCTTCGACTTCGCCCACCCCAATTTCCTCAAGAAGTTCGATCCGGCTACTCCCAACGATCCTCCGCGAACGCGCCTTCTCGCATTGTGGGATCAGAACGATGTAGCTACTGCACCGACAAGTGTCGACACGGCACTGAATCAACTCAAACCCAGCAGCGGATGGGCGGCCGGCGCCATCTATTCAAATTCATACATCTATGCGCCAGAAGGGCAGTTCCTGGGGTGGCCGCTAGTGCCTGCGCTCAAAATCAATGACCGATTGAAGCTCGATGATCCCTACACGGGCTACTACGATCCCCACGCTCATTACTTTGCCTATCCTGTGGACCCCAATCCCGACCCGGCTAGTAAAGTCTATCCGGATAATCTGGGTGCGCACGGCACTCACGTTGCCGACATCGCCGTGGGCAACGGAGTGGCGACGGGCAGGCCTGGCGTGGCACCCGAAGCCGATATCATCTTCGTCCAGCTACGGTCACCAGCCAGCCCCGGCGGCCCCGCCAACCGTGCATCGGTCCTCGACGCCGTCCGTTTTATTGCCAGATATGCGGAAATGCAGGTACCAAAAAAAAGAGCCGTTATAAACATCTGCGCCAATACCAATATCGGCTCGCACGCCTCTGTCGATGATCTCGCCGTTTCAGTGCTCGACAAATACGCCAGCGGCACGTCGAGTGCGGACATTACACAGCAGGTGCCGATCATCGTCTCGGCGGGCAACCAGTTCGTTTTGAACCAAGAGCCTGCACGATTTCCCGCCGAGCCCGCCAGCAATCCCTTACGGAAGAAATATCGCGAGTCTTTTGCGCAGAAGCTGGAGCTCGAGGCGAACGGAAGTGACACGATCATATGGGTCTGTCGCGCCAACGACAGCACGACAAATTCATTGCAGATCTGGTATCGCACGAGCGGCGCGGCCGAGACAATGGACGTGAGTGTTTCAACGCGCATCCCTCGAACCGCCGTCGTGACCCAGACAGCCGGAGACACTGCTGTACCGACCCCTGTACCAAAAGACATAATACGCAACACTGGTCCTGTCGCGCTACCCATTCCTGTTAAGATCGGACAGATCGGCGTCCGAGAGGGAGTCCTGGCGGACGGCACTCCGCGTTCGGTGCAGATCGATTTATATCCCGGCATGTTCCCGGCAAACACGGGCAATGTCGTGTTTGTCGTTACGTTGACATCCACGGTTCGCAGGAAGGTCCATGCCTGGGTGCAGCGCGACGGTATGAGCGCACCGTTGCAGAGCGCCATCGCTATCCGCGATGCCGATATTGAGGAAGGCAAACTTACAAAAGGCTGCACGTTAGGATCACTCTCTTGCGGCGACAACACAATCGCGGTCGGTGCGTATTTCGCCACCGACCGCTCGGGCAAGGACGCCATCATCGCCGAATTCTCCAGCGGCGGGCCGGCGGTGAACTACGCCGATCTCGATTCGGCATCACCTGATACGGGATCCAAGCAGCCACATATCAGCGCGCCAGGCGTCATCGTCGCCGCCGCAAGATCGAAGGGTGGTCGTTTGCCTGGCGCAGGCTATTCGGTCGTCATGAGCGGAACCAGCATGGCGGCGCCGCACGTGACGGGGACAGTGGCTTTGATGCTGCAGAAAATCTCCGGGACAACAACCAACGCGGTCCGCACGGCGCTCCGGAACACGGCGCGCCGTGATCTGCAATGGTACGATCCCAAGACCCCCTGGCATAAGCGATTTGGTTACGGCCGGCTGGACGTGAGCGCCGCCGTCAAAGCGCTCGTCTGAGCGGCGGAGCAGCGCATGGTCGGTGGTTCGTGGGGGCCCTTTCCCGTCGAAAATCCTCAACGGCTGGAACGGCCATTCAAGGTGACTGTGTCCTACACGCACACCTGCAACCTCGACTGCCGCCTCTGCTACGCCGATTGCGGCCGTCATCCGGAGCGGCGTGAGCTGTCGGGCGAGGAATGGAAGCGCCACCTTAGCGAGTGGAGCGACGGCGGCATCGTTGCCTTGCTTGTCGAAGGCGGCGAACCATTGTACCGCGGCGACTGCCTCGACGTGCTCGCCCATGCCGCGCCGCTGATGCTGACCAGGCTGCGCACACACGGCTCGCTGGTGACGCCGGACGTGGCGCGGCGGCTGGCCGGCATCGGCGTCGCCACGGTGCTGGTCGATCTGTGGGGGGCGACCCCTGCCACCCATGACGATCTCGTCGGCGCGAGCGGCGCCTTCGCGCAGACGATCTCGGGCATCGAGGCCTTGCGCCATGCCGGCGTGCCGACCCAGCTCCTGTTCATCATGAACCGCCGCAACATCGACGAGCTGCAGGCCTGGGTCGAGCTGGCGCACGCGCTGGGCGTCGGCACCGTCGGCGTGCTGCGCCCCTATCCGATCGGCCGCGCCCGCCGTGGCTGGAACGATCTCTCCTTGCCGCTGTCGTCGATGATGGAGGCGCTGGCCGGTCTGCGCCTGCCCGAAGGCATGACCCTGATGCAGTCGTGGCATCCCAACGACGGAAACTGCTGCTGGCAGATGGCGGCCGTCAACGCCTGGGGCGATTCGATCGGTTGTACCTATCTGCGCGAGTTCGTAAACTACGGGAATGTCGCCACGACGACGCTCTTCGAGACATGGAACCATCCGCTGTGCCGCGAGCTGCGCGCCGGCCATGTCGAGAAGAGCTGCACCGGCTGCTCGCACAGCCAAGGATCACACGGCGGCTGCCGCTCGACCGCCTATGCCTTTCACGGCCGCTGGTCGGCGGCCGATCCGTTCGATGCGCCGCTGAACGAAGGAGTGGACCTGAGTGAGCTCCCGGACTGGATGCTTCAGCCGATCCCCCGGCCTCCGCATTCGTCCCGTGGCTGAGCTGCAGACATGCCTGGTTTACCGGCCGCACCCGCCCAAGCTCTTCCGCCTCAACGGCTCGGCGTGGCTGGTGCTCGAATTGTGCGAGGGGCTCGACCGGGCGCAACTGATGGCGGCCTACCGCGGCGTGGCGGGCAACCATGTCTCGGCGGCCGACGTCGCCGGCCAGGTGGAACAGGGCCTGGATCTGCTGATGCGTGAAGGCATGATAGCGGTGTCGGGACCCGACGGGGCGGCACGGGGAAGGAGTGGCACATGATCGACATCAAGTCTCTCGAAGTGCTCAAGACCATGCTGTCGGAAGGGCTCGTGCTCGATGTGCCGCGTGTCGA
>Ga0193716_1002408_pt1 | contig 10544 bp, 7 predicted proteins | sample U2c1metaG_FD_145901 | JGI IMG/M metagenome (GOLD analysis project Ga0193716, IMG submission 145901) | Soil microbial communities from a riparian zone of the East river system, Colorado, United States - U2c1 | ecosystem: Environmental > Terrestrial > Soil > Riparian zone | place: USA: East River...
AACCCCATCTTGGGCTATCAGGCCATCAACGTCGAGAGCCAGTTGAGCGATCAATCCTCGCTCCTGCACTGGACCCGCAACATGATTGCCCTTCGCAAGCTCTTCCACGTCTTCGGCCGCGGTTCTATGGAGTTCCTCAACCCGGAGAACAGCAAAGTCCTCGCCTACATCCGCCACTACGATCCCTTCACCGCCTCGCGTGAGGACACCGCGACCGCCCTCGTCCAGAACTTCACCGCTCCTGGTACGGAGACCGTCCTCTGCGTCGCCAACCTCTCCCGCTTCGCCCAGCCCGTCTCGCTCGATCTCGCCGCCTTCGCCGGCATGCAGCCCGTGGAGATGCTCGGCTACGTCCCCTTCCCCATCGTCACCGAGCAGCCCTACCCTCTTACCCTCGCCCCCTACTCCTTCTTCTGGCTTGAACTGCAACCGCCCGTACTTGAAGCCTCCAGCAACGCGCAAGACGAAGAACCCACGATCGACGACCTCAACCCAGGCGCAGAGTCTCGGCCAACCAATCCCGTTGACACAACATAGTCATCCACGAATTCCGCTGCCACCGGCGGCCCACCTTCAACGCTAATCCGCATCTCACCATACAGACCTTCAGATGATGCAACATTCGAGCCGTCTTCAACCAAACGTCGAGGAAAGCCCAGACAGCACGATGGCCTCAACCCACACCAACATCACCCCCGCCACCGAAGCCACAGCCAACGACAGCCTTCTCGTCAGTTTGGCCTCCCTTCCTGCCAATGCCCTCGAGACCACCCTCTCCAATCTCGCCCTCGCCTTCCCCAGCCAGAGCGTCCTGGTCGCCACCCCTAATCCGGCGCCACAGCTCTCCTCCGGCAGTCCTCTCCGGCTCCTGCCTTACACCCCGGCCGCCCCTTCCACGACACCCTGGGTCCTCACCGCGGCCGACTACGTCAACACATTCAAACTCGTGCAGGAGAACGGGGCCTCTGCCTGCCTTCTCCTCGGTGCCGAGTCCCAGTCGCTTCACCCCGACGCCATCCGCTCCCTCGCTGCAGCTACAGCCAGCGCCGACCTCGTCGTAGCCCACTACAACCTCCGCCCTCGCGAAAGTCTCGTCAACTCAGCCATCCTTTACCCCGTCACCCGTGGCCTCTTTGGCGCTTCTCCCCGTTTCCCCCTCGCCATCGATCTAGGTCTCTCTCCCCGCATGGCCGAGCGCCTCGCCGCAACCGCGCAAAAATTCACCGCCGCCAACCAGGGCGACTCCCTTATCTGGCCAATCACCGAGGCCGTAATCGCCAACTACTCCATCGCCGAGAGCGACGCCGGGACACGCACCTTCCCTCAGCCCGCCGCCGATCTCAACACCTTGCTTACCCAGGTCGCCGGCTCCCTCTTCAGCGACGTCGACGCCAAGGCCTCCTTTTGGCAACGTGGCCGCAGCTTCAAGCCCGGCCGTTCCTTTCCGCAAACGATCGATCCGGCCGACGGCTCTGCCGACATCACCCCCATGCTCGAGACCTTCCGTCTCGCCTACACCAACCTCCACGAGATCTGGTCCCTCATCCTTCCGCCCAACTCGCTCCTCGGCCTCAAGCGTCTCTCCGTCATGCCGCCCGACGCCTTCCGTATGCCCGACGCCCTCTGGTCTCGCATCGTCTACGACTTCATCCTCGCCTACCGCCTCCGCACCATTAACCGCGGTCACCTCCTGGGCGCTCTCACGCCGCTCTATCTCGCCTGGGTCGCCTCCCATCTCACTCTCGCCAATAACGGCACCGCTCCTGAGATCCACATCCAGGAGCTCGCCGCCGCCTTCGAGGCTGACAAACCCTATTTCGTTTCGCGTTGGCGCTGGCCCGATCGCTTCAACCCATAGCCGCGGTAAATCAACATCCGATTACCCGTAAGGAGACGACCTCATGTGGCAACAAGTCGAACTCGCACTAAGCCAATCCGCACACCGCGTGCTCTTCCAGCTCGCTAGCTTTCTTCCCGGCCTGCTTGCCCTGCTCCTCGCTATCCTTTTCCTTGCCGCGATCGGCGCAGGCCTCGCCGCCCTCGTACGTCGCATCCTCGTCGCCGCGAAATTCGACGAGCGTCTCGCCCGCAACTCCATCGCCTCAATCTCTGACTGGGCTCCATCGCATCGCCCCACGCTGATCGTCGCCCGCACCGTCTTCTGGGGCTGCGTCCTCCTCGGCTGCATCATCGGCATCTCCGCCTTCGACGCCTCCTACTCCAGCAACTCGCAGATGTCGATCTTACTGCTCCCCTACCTCACCCACTCCGTTGGTGCCATCATCCTGCTCACCCTCGGCAACCTCATCGCCCGCTTTCTCTCTCGCTCCGTCCTCATCGGAGCCGTCAACGCCAAGCTCACCTACGCCCGCTTTCTCGCCCTCGGCGTCAAATGGCTCGTCCTCGTCCTCACCACGGCAATGGTCCTCGATCACCTCGAAATTGGTGGCACCGTCGTCGACCTCGCCTTCGGAATCCTCTTCGGCGGTATCGTCCTCACCCTCTCGCTGGCCGTAGGCATAGGCTCGCGCGACATCGTCACCCGCTCGCTGGAGAAGAACGTCGACCGCCCCCTCGACCCTATCCCCGGCGATCCCGACTACAAATCTCCATCCGAACCCTTGCGTCACTTCTAAGGGGTTTATCTACGCTTCGGAAGGGCACGGCTTCGATCGTGCCCTTCCGAAGCCAGCCACACCTCGCCGCATCTCTGTTTTTACCCTTGTAGAGTTCCTTTTATTCTTAAAAGACACAGCCTCTCCCCATGCGCTATCATTCCGCCCATGCGCTCCCTGCTCCTTCTGGCCCTCCTTGCCGTTCCGGCACTCGCCCAATCAAAGCCCCACGTTAAATCGACCGCACTCGCCCAACGCCCCTACATGGGCTGGAGCAGCTGGTCCTTCCTGCGCGGCAAGCCAACGGAAGAGAAGGTTAAAGCCCAGGTCGACGCCCTCTTCGCCGCGAAGCTCCCCGAGCTTGGCTACCGCTACATCAATCTCGACGCCAACTGGACAGACGGCTACGACGCGCATGGCGTCCCCAAGCCCAACCTGACCACCTTCCCCAGCGGTATGGACGGCTTCGGCCAGTACCTCCACAGCCGCGGCCTCCTCTTCGGCATCTACCTCAACCCCGGCATCGATCCCAAACTCTACGAAGCCAATCCCATCATCGAGGGCACCACCGCCCACATCCACGACATCACCGACACCACCCAACCCGGCAGCACGCACAAAGGCTCCTACAAGATCGACTTCACCAAGCCTGCCGCCCGCGCCTACGTCAACTCCATCGTCCGCCAGTTCGCCCACTGGAAGGTCGACCTCGTCAAACTCGACTTCGTCGGCCCCGGCGGCGGCAACCTTCCCGCCGACAATCGTGAAGAGCTCCGCGTCTGGCACGCCGCCATCCTTCGCTCCGGCCGTCCCATCTGGCTCGAGCTCTCCAACTGGCTGTCCATTGACCAGGCCGACCTCTGGCGGGCCACCTCCAACGGCTGGCGCGTCGAGACAGACGTCGAGTGCTACCCCTGCGGCCGCAGCACCGACCCCGCCATCAAGGGCAACCTCACCACCTGGTCCAAGGTCGCCGACCGCTTTACCGACGTCCGTCCCTGGATCCGCTACGCCCACCCCGGCGGCTGGAACGATTTCGACTCCCTCGAGCTAGGCAACGGCGACAAAGACGGCATCACCCCCGCCGAGCGCCAGTCCATGTTCATCCTTTGGGCCATCTCCTGCACGCCCCTCTACCTCGGCACCGACCTCACCCACATGGACCCCGCCGACCTCACCCTCATCAGCAACCGCGACATCATCGCCATCGACCAGGCCGGCATCCCGGCAACACCACTCGACATCCAGAGCCTGCGCAAACAGATTCAGCAGGCCTGGATCAACATCAACCCGGACGGCTCTGCCGTTCTATCCCTCTTCAACCTCGGTCCCGACACCGCCACTCTCAAGTTCAACTGGCGCGAGATCGACGCCCTCCGCAACACCCACTTCGCCCAGTATCCACCGAAACTAACCGACCTCATCACCAAGGCCGAGGTCCCCACTCCACCGGAGGAGATCAACATAACCCTCGACTCCCACGCCTCCCGCATCCTCCGCCTAACCCCCACCCATTAGCGAGACCTGCAGGCAACACGGCAATGGCCAAGTGTTCCGTGGCCTCGTAGAAAATCCCGCTCGGGACACTTGGCAGCTTTGCCACAGCACGCTGTTCCACTCGTGCCGCAGAGCCCCATCGGCTCCACTCGCGCTGCGCGAGCCGCGGGAGCCATCCGGCAACCATAGCGACAACCATCAACAGGCCAGCCGCCCGTAACCAGCGAAGCTGGATCGGCTAGCTGCAACCCGTACAGCATCGACTCACAGACCGCCCCAGCCCCGGCAGACTCGCAAACATTCGCTCCTGCTGCATCGTCGCGTCGATCTGCAACTGCTAAATCAAAATAACTGACGCGCCCCCGAAGGGGGCTCTCAATAAGCCGGTCCGGAGAGCAACGTACGCTGGGTCCACTGATAGAACCCAAATACCGCCACGCCAACAAACCCAACCAGCGGCACAACATAACCCAGCGCCAGGCTGCCAGTATGCTTGGCGATCAACCCGAGCACAGGAGGAAAGACCGCGCCACCGACGATCGCCATCACCAGCAGCGATCCCCCGATCTTCGTATTCCGCCCCAGCCCCTTCAAGCCCAGCGCGAAGATCGTCGGAAACATGATCGAGAGGAAGAACCCGCTAGCCACTACGGCCCATGCGCCCACCAGACCCGGACGCAGCACCGCGACCAGCATCAACAGTGCATTCAGCACGCCGTACACACCCAGCATCAAGCTAGGTCTTATAAATCGCATCAACGGAGTGGAGATAAACCGCCCCGCAGCGAGCGCAATCAGAGTCCCCAGCAGATACAGCGCAGCCGTCCGCTCGCTCACCGGCGTGTACTGCTTCATATAAGGAATCAGGCTGCTCCACGACGAGATCTGCGCCCCCACATTGCAGAAGTTCGCCGCCACCGCAATCCATATCGCAGGAATCCGCAGCAGCTCCCCGAAGCTCCCATGCTCCTCGCCCGCTCCCTCATGCTCCTGCTGAATCACGGGAAACGTCGTCCGCGAAAGGATCACCGCGCACAGCAGCACCACCACACCGAACGTCAGATACGTCGGCACCACCCGCATGATCTCCCCATGCAGATAACCCTGGTACGTTCGCGCAACCTTCATCGTCTCGATCTGGGCAGCATCCGGCTCCACGCCCGAGAAGATGAAGTAAGTCCCAATCAGCACGCCCGTAATCGTCCCCGGAGGATTGAACGACTGCGAGAAGTTCAGACGCTGCTCCGACGTCGCCGGATGGCCGAACTGCGCAATGAACGGATTCGCCGCCGTCTCCAGGATCGAAGCTCCACACCCCACCGTGAACAGTGCAGCCAGAAACAGCCCATACTGCCCGCTTACCGCAGCCGGCCAGAACAGCACCATCCCCGTCCCGAACATCACCAGCCCAGTCACCATCCCGGCCTTGTACCCCCACCGCCGCATCAGCAACGCTGCCGGAATCGCCATGCAGAAGTACCCGAAAAAGTTCGCCGTCTGCACCAGTTGCGCGCCGAACTGCGACAGCTCGAACGACTTCCTGAACTGCTGCACCAGGATGTCAGTCAGGTTGTTCGACATTCCCCAAAGGAAGAACAGCACAGTCACCAGGACAAACGGCAACATATGCCCCACAGGAAACACAGGGTACTTCTTCCCTGGTTCGGACTTCAAACCTCCGCCAACCGTCGTCGAAACCTGCATGAACCCAACCTCTCTTCAGCCGAATGCCTAATCCTAATCCCAAATCCCTACTGCTGGACCCTGCGCCATAACCTTGGTGAACTTTCAGATAGAAAAATAGTCTTTCATAAAGCCCGATCTAGTCCATAAACCTCAGTCGCAGTTCCTCCAAACACAGCGTCTCTCTCCCCCTCGCTGAATCCGCCGAAGTACTCCCGCAGCACCTCGAACCAGCGTCCATACTCGCTCGCCACCAGGCACACCGGCCAATCCGACCCCGCCATCAGCCGTTTCACTCCAAATGCCTCCACCAGGACATCCAGATAAGGTCGCAGCGTCTCCGGCGTCCACGAACTCCAATCCGCCTCCGTCACCATCCCGGACACCTTACACCAAACATTCTCCCGCTGCCCCAGCTCTCGCATCCGGGCCGACCACGGCTCCATCACGCCGTCGCGAATCAGAGGCTTCGCAATATGATCCAGCACAAACACCTGCTCGGGATGTTCATCCACAAAATCAATCGTCTGCGGCAGATGCCGCTCATAGATCAGAATGTCGTACACCAGCCCGCTCCCCAGCATCGAGCGTATCCCCGAGTTGAAGTCCTCGCGCAGAATGTAGTTCTCGTCCTTCTCACCCTGAATGACATGCCGCAGCCCCTTCAGCTTCGGCCTGTTCTCAAACTCCTCCATCACGCCAGGAAAATCCTCCCCGGCGATCGGAGCCCACCCCACAACACCTCGAATCGCCGGACACGCCTCCGCCTGGTCCAGCAGCCATCGCGTCTCCTCCATCGTCTGCCGCGCCTGCACCGCCACCGCCCCGTCCACCCCCGCCGAAGCCATCGCCGTGGTCAAATCCTCAGGCAGAAAATCCCGCTGCAACAAGCTCATCGACTCATCAATCCATCCATACTCTCGCGGCGAATACCGCCAAAGATGATGGTGCGCATCAATCCGTTCCGCCACTCTCAACTCCCCCTTAAGCTGCCGCCAAGTCTATCCCACACTGCTTTCAACTCACAGGCATCAAACTGAAAATGAAACGGACGACTCATCAAAACTCATCCAGCTATCATCGAACACACTCTCTACCTCCACCCTAACTTCCTCTTTCTTCCCACTCAATGCTGGCATACTATTGTCGCGCGGAAGCCTCGTCATATCCCGCGGCCCCTCTCCCATAAAATTCATCTAACGAATTGGAGATCCAAACCATGGCGCCAAAAAAATCTACCACTCATCTTCCCGCAGTCAAGCGTACCGTTCTACCGGGAAGCGAGAAAGCTCCCATCGTCAAAACCGTAGGAGCAGCGGCTGAAAGGCCCGCGCCTCATGCAGCCAGACTCGTCGTCTCCGTCATCGTCCGGCCAAAGACACCCCTCAAGTCCAGCCACATCTCGGGCAAACAGCGCCTCACTCACGCGCAGTACCGCCAGGCCCATGGGGCAGACCCGGCTGCCGTCAAGCTCGTCCGCACCTTTGCGAAAGAGTTCGGCCTTACCGTCGAACCCGATACCCCGGGTCCCGAACGCCGCACCATCAAGCTCTCCGGAACCGTCGCCGACATGCAGAACGCCTTCGGCACCGCTCTCACGCAGAGGTCGATCGATGGCGTAACCTACCGCGTCCGCCAAGGCAGCATCGACATCCCAACCGAGTTGGCCGGAGCCGTTGAAGCCGTCCTCGGGCTCGACAACCGTCCCCAGGCCCGGCCCCACTTTCGCATTGCAGGCAAACAGGGTGCCGCAACCGCCCAGGCCGGAGGCTTCGCCAGCCCCCACGTCGGCGGCAACGTCTCCTACACGCCCGTCGAGGTCGGCCAGCTCTACCAGTTTCCTAAAGGCGCCACAGCGGCCAACCAGACCATCGGCATCATCGAACTCGGAGGCGGCTACCGCACCGCCGACCTCACTGTCTACTTCAAAGCCCTTGGCCAAAAGCCCCCGAAGGTAGTCACCGTCTCCGTCGACGGCGGCAAGAACAAGCCCACCACCTCCGACAGCGCCGACGGCGAGGTCATGCTCGACATCGAGGTCGCCGCCGCCGTTGCCCCCGGAGCGAAGATCGTCGTCTACTTCGCCCCCAACACCGATCAGGGCTTCATCGACGCCATCGCCACCGCCGTCCACGACACCGTCAACAAGCCCAGCGTCATCTCCATCAGTTGGGGCGCGGCAGAGTCCAACTGGACCGTGCAGGCCATGAACGCCCTCGATGCCGCCTGTCAGTCCGCTGCCGCCCTCGGCATCACCATCACCGCCGCCACAGGAGACAACGGCTCCACCGACGGCGCATCCGATGGCCTGAATCACGCTGACTTCCCCTCATCCAGCCCCCACATCCTCGCCTGCGGTGGAACCAACCTCCAGGGCAGTGGCTCGGTCATCACCGCCGAGACCGTCTGGAACGCTCTGCCCAACGGAGGTGCAACCGGCGGAGGTGTCAGCAACTTCTTCCCTCGGCCGTCCTGGCAGTCCAGCGCCCAGGTCCCCAAGCCCACCAACGCAACCGGCGGCCGAGGTCTCCCCGACGTCTCCGGCAACGCCGATCCCGCCAGTGGCTACCAGGTCCGCGTCGATGGCGAGAACTTCGTCATCGGCGGCACCAGCGCCGTAGCTCCGCTATGGGCCGGTCTCATCGCCCTGGCCAACCAGCAGAACGGCAAATCCGCCGGCTTCATCCAACCGGCCATCTACAACGCCAAAGCCAAGTCTGCCTTCCGAGACATCACCCAGGGCAACAACGTCGGCTTCAAGGCTGGCTCCGGCTGGGACGCATGCACTGGCTTCGGCTCTCCCATCGCCCCTCAACTCATCAGCATCGTGAAGCCCGGCTCTTCCACAACGAAGCCAAAGCCCAAATCTAAATCCCTGGCACGCGCAAAGAAGCGTGCATGACCAGCACAGACGCGAGGAACCTGAGTGTACCGGAACATGCGTTACACACACCTTGTACCAGGGACATCCATTAAAGTTCCTTGTGGAATCGAGGACTCAAATTCAGGTCTAGAGGGCTTTGCTCTTGCCTTTAAACACCTCCCTCGTCGTCGAGGCCGTAGGAATGTGGTAATCCCGAAGAAATTTTCAAAGAGTGTGGGGAGGGTGGGAAGCCGGCTTGATGGCATTCCATGCTTTCCACACTTTGTCATTCCCATGGCCTGTTTTAGAGGTGCGGATCAGGATTCGAAGTTGCCGAAATCACCGTTTTTGAGGAATGACGGCAGTCACTTGTGGGAGCTCTTCCCATAAGCGACGATCTAAGTATGAGCGCGTACAACAGCAAGTTCCACGATGGGTTCTTAGCCGGCCTTTCTGATACGTGATCTCCAGGTGATTATCTTCCTCAGGTCGGATGGCAATGATGCGTTTACCCTAGGATTATGACGTTCAAAGAATCGGATCAGGCCAAGGCGGGAAAGACGTTGAGAGATGGTTACGTCTCATTCGGTCACCCATCGGTCATGCTGAAATTGGGTTCGGGCGAATCAGTCGAGATTGACAAAGGTGTCATCGATCTCATCAAGTTGATGAACAGTATCCCAGGTATCGAAACCAAGGGCTCCTGTCAGGGTCAGGATCCAAATTACGGCTATGTCCAGTTCATGCCGGATGATACCGAAGGCAAAGCTCACGCTTCCGTCTATTTCATGTATCACATTTTGAAGAACATGCACGCCGCGTGGGTGAAGCACAGGCACGTGATGTGGGAGTATGAGCAATCGACCGGCTCAGAACATCCAGATGCCTACAAGTTCAAGTTCACCACTGAGCTTGGCAATGGATACGTATTGAAATGGTCTCCGTACACCTATCCTGCGGTCTTGGCTGCTGCACGGAAGGCAGCTGAGGAAACCAGGCAAAACACATAAGGCTGGATGCTCTACACGCCACGACTCATCCCGGCTGCAGATTCGTCCATGTCCTCCGTGGTGCGCTCGAGGTAACACCTATGACTGGAATTCACTTCAGCAAAGTTCTTCTCCAGAAGTGAATCTCAATCGTTGCAAAATCGCCAATGCATTCATCGAGCGATTGGGCTCTTGTCTATGTGCGCACAAAGTCCGGTTTGCGGCAAGTTCGGTAGCCCCGACTGATTGAAGTTGCCGAAATCCCCCTATTTATATGTTCCGAGCTTCGCCCAGTTGGGCAATACCAGAAGAGCGGGGATTGCATTCGACGACAGGAGAGCCGTTCATCTGGTTTCTTGGCATCCTGCCGGTCGTTGCTTTTTTCTTCGTGCTGAACGCAACTTGGGGAGCAATGATCCTCGGCCGCCGACAATGGCGAAGCGGACGTTTGTGGCTACTGGCAGCACTTGTGTTGGCTGGTTGCCGTATGGGTCGATTTCGCGCACCACTGACGCCGCTCCCTGAAAGTCGGCTTTTGGTAAATTCGCCTTTAGCTCCTGCAAAGTCCGGTTTTCGGAAACTACAGTTCTGAACCTTTTCGAAGGCCCCCTTTCCCGAAAACTCGTTGACTGCCGGGGCTGCAACACTCAAGGTTTGATGATTTGCTGTCGTCCGTCCTTATTCAAAATCTTCATCGAAGGCATCTGCATCAGAAAAGCTTTGCTCACCCAAACCTTCTGACCCTGAGCTAATCGAAGGGGAAGCCTTCACGGACGTGAAACAACTCCCACACCCGCTCCAGATCTCCAGCCGCATCCACATCCAACTCCCCGCCCACCAACTCCACACACTTCGCCCCCTGCAACACACCCCGAGCCCCTACATCCCCCCGCAACG
>Ga0193716_1002409_pt1 | contig 10543 bp, 8 predicted proteins | sample U2c1metaG_FD_145901 | JGI IMG/M metagenome (GOLD analysis project Ga0193716, IMG submission 145901) | Soil microbial communities from a riparian zone of the East river system, Colorado, United States - U2c1 | ecosystem: Environmental > Terrestrial > Soil > Riparian zone | place: USA: East River...
TCGTCACATGGTGTGATGAGGCAGGCTTGACCAAACCGCACAACACCCGAGGAGCGCGTGTGCCCGATCCGGCGCGTCGACCCGTTGTCTCGGTGATCGTGGTGAACTACCGCGGCGCCGACGACACCGTCACCTGCCTGCGCGCCCTGCGCGAGGAGCTGGACTACCCCGAGGAGCGTCTGCAGCTCATCTGCGTGGACAACGCCTCTGGCGACGGCGGCGCGGACCGGATCAGACAGGTGCCCGGGGTCGAGGTGATCGAGTCGCCGGAGAACCTCGGGTTCGCTGGCGGCTGCAACCTCGGCGCGACACACGCCACCGGCACCGTGCTCGCGTTCCTGAACAACGACGCCCGCCCGGCCCCGGCCTGGGTCAGCGCGGCCGTCGATGTGCTCAAGGCCGAGCCGACGGTCGCCGCCGTCGCCAGCAAGGTGCTCGACTGGGACGGCGAGATCGTCGACTTCGTGGACGCCGGCCTCACCTGGTTCGGCATGGGTTACAAGCGGCACGCCGGCGAACGCGATGACGGCTCGCACGACGTCGCCAAGGACGTCCTGTTCGCGACCGGCTCGGCGATGTTCGTGCGCACCTCGGTGTACAAGGAGCTCGGCGGGTTCGACGAGCGGTTCTTCATGTTCTACGAGGACGTCGACCTCGGCTGGCGGCTCAACCTGCGTGGCTGGCGGGTCCGCTACGAGCCACGCTCGCTGACGTTCCACCGCCACCACGCCTCGATGTCCAAAGTGGACACCGCGGACAACTCGCGTGAGCTGTTCCTGTTGGAGCGCAACGCGTTGGCGGCACTGTACAAGAACGTGTCCGACACCACGCTCGCGAAGGCGCTGCCCGCGGCGCTCGCGCTCGCGGTGCGGCGCGCGACCGCACGCGGCGACGTCGACCCGACCCAGTTGCGGATCGGCAAGCCGGACACCGGGTCGAGCACCGTCGAGATCCCCCGCACGACGCTCGCCGGGCTACTCGCGATCGACCAGTTCGTCGAGCTGCTGCCCTCGCTCGCCGGCTCCCGCCAGATCGAGCAGGCGGCCCGTGTGCGGTCCGACGCGGACCTGATCCCGTTGATGCGCAACGCGATGGAGCCCGCGTACCCGCTGCCCCGCTACCTCGCCGCACACGACATCCTCGTCGACGTCCTCGGTCTGGAGGAGGCGTTCGGCGCGCGCCGCAAGGTGCTCGTGCTGACCGGCGACGCGCTCACCGAGCGGATGGCCGGGCCGGCGATTCGCGCGTGGCACATGGCTGACGTGCTCGCCGCGGAGCATGAGGTCCGGCTCGTCACCGTCAACCCGTTGTGCGCGCCGCCGGAGGCGCCGTTCGCGGTGTCGCGGGCGAAGCAACGCGACCTCGGCGCGCACGTCGCGTGGGCCGACATCGTTGTCCTGCAAGGACACGCGCTCGAACTGTTGCCGGAGTTGAAGAAGGCCGCGTCCACGAAGATCGTGGTCTGCGACATGTACGACCCGATGCACCTCGAACTGTTGGAACAGGGCAAGGACGACACCGACGAGCAGCGCGAGCTGGACCTCATCGGCGTCACCAAGGTACTCAACACGCAGTTGGCGCGCGGCGACTTCTTCCTGTGCGCCTCCGAGCGGCAGCGGCATTTCTGGCTCGGCCACTTGACCGCACTCGGCAGGCTCACGCCGTCGTTGTACGACAACGACCCGACGGTCCGGTCGCTGCTCGCGGTGGCGCCGTTCGGGCTGCCGGGCAAGCCGCCGCAGCGGACCACGTCGCCCATCAAGGGCCCGATCACGGGCGAGTCGGACAAGGTCGTCATCTGGGCCGGCGGCGTGTATAGCTGGTTCGACCCGCTGACGCTGCTGCACGCGATGGACCGCCTGTCGCGGCGGCACTCCGACGCACGTCTGCTGTTTCTCGGCATGCGGCACCCCAACCCCGAGGTGCCGGACATGGACATCGGCATGCAGACCCGCGCGCTGTCCGAGCGGCTCGGGCTGACGAACCGGCACGTGTTCTTCAACGAGACGTGGGTGCCCTACGCGGAGCGGCAGAACTGGCTGCTGGACTCGGACTGCGGGGTGACCACGCACTATGAGCACGTCGAGACGACGTTCGCGTTCCGCACCAGGGTGCTCGACTACCTGTGGTCGGGGCTGCCGATCGTCACGACCGACGGCGACTCGTTCGCCGACCTCGTGCGGGCAGAGGGCCTCGGCGTGGTGGTGCCGGCCGAGGACCCGGACGCGCTGGCCGACGCGCTCGAGAAGGTGTTGTACGACAACGACTTCGCCGAGGCGGCCCGGGAGCGGATCGCGGCCGTGCGGGAGCGGTACACGTGGGAGACCGTGCTGGCGCCACTGGTGTCGTTCTGCCGCAACCCGTCCCCGGCCGCGGACCGGCTGCCCGGCTCCGGGCAGTTGGTGCGCAACAAGCCGTTGCGTGCCACGGAGACCATCCGGCGCGACCTCGATCTCGTGAAGTCCTATTTGGACGCCGGTGGGCCGGCGGAGCTGACCAAGCGGGCGGCCGGGCGGGTGCGCAGACTCGCGGCGGAACGCTGGCAGGCACGGAATGGCCAGAAAGGCCAGCAGGATGGCTAGCACGATCCGGGTGCTGCTCGACGGCACCCCGCTGCTCGGCTCACGCACCGGCGTCGGCCGCTACACCTCGGCGCTGGCCGAGGAGCTGGCGTCGATGGCCGACGTGGAGATGCGCGCGGTGGCGTTCACGTTGCGGGGCTGGCGAAAGCTGCGCAAGGTGCTGCCGCACGGCACGCGGTCGCGTGGCATGCCGGTGTCCGCACGGCTGTTGCGGAAGTGTTGGCTGCGGGCGCCGTTCCCGCCGATCGAGCTGTTCGCCGGGTTCACGGATGTCGTGCACGGCACCAACTTCGTGCTGCCGCCCGCGCTGCGGGCCGCCGGTGTGCTGACCATCCACGACCTCGCCTTCCTCGACGCGCCGGGTGATCTGCCGCCGTCGGACGAGCAACTCCCGTTGCTGGTCGCGAAGTCCGCGGAACGCGCGGCGATCGTGTGCACGCCGACGCAGGCGGTCGCGGACGTGACGATCGACCGCCTCGGCGTCTCGCCGGACAAGGTCATGGTGACGCCGCTGGGTGTCGACCCGGCATGGTTCGCCGGCCGGCCGCCGAGCGAGGACCTGCGGCGCAGGCTCGGACTGCCGAAGGAGTACCTGTTGTTCGTCGGCGCGGCCGGGCCGCGCAAGGCGTTGGACTGGCTGCTGAAGGCGCACGAGGCGACGCCCGAACTGCCGCCGCTCGTGCTCGCCGGGCCGGGACACACCAGCAACGAGAAGCAGATCCGGTCGACCGGCTATCTGTCCGATGTGGACCTGCGCAGTGTCGTCGCCGGCGCGGCCACCCTGGTGCTCCCGTCCCGCGACGAGGGTTTCGGGCTGCCGATCCTCGAGGCGATGGCAGCCGACGTGCCGGTGGTGTGCACGGACGTGCCCGCGCTGCGCGAGGTGTCCGGCGGGCACGCGACGCTCGTCCCGTTCGGCGACACGGAAGCCCTCGGCGCGGCACTCACCGCCGCGCTGACGGAGCCGCCGTCAGCGTCGACGCTCGCCATCCGACGCGCCCACGCGGCCGGCTTCACATGGCGCCGCACGGCGGAGCTGACGGTCGAGGCCTACCGCCGCGCCCTGGCCTGAGCCGGCTCAGCTCTCGGTCGCTCGCACCGCCGCCGGCTACCGCTGAGCGGCGACGACCGCCTCGCGGAAGTACTCGCCGTGCACGGCGAACGCGGCCGACAACGCCTGCCGCCACGGGCGTAGCGGCGTGAGGCCGACCTCGCGCCACGCCTGGTCGGACAGCACCGAGTAGCTGGGCCGCGGCGCGGGCCGGGGGAACTCCGCCGACTTGCTCGGGCGCACCCGTGCGGGGTCGAGCCCCAGCTCCTCGAAGATCGCACCGGCGAACTCGTACCAGGTGGTGTCGCCGGCGCCGGTGCAGTGCAGCAACTGCTCGGCGGGCGCGTCCGGGCCGACGATCCGCTCCGCCAGCTCGAGCAACCCGGCGGCCAGATCACCCGTCCATGTCGGACAACCACGTTGATCGTCCACAACGGACAGTGTGTCCCGCGTCGCGGAGAGTCGCGCCATGGTCTTCACGAAGTTGTTGCCGTACGCGCCGTACACCCACGCGGTCCGCACGACCCACGCGCGCGCGCCCGACCCGAGCACCGCTTCCTCGCCCGCGACTTTCGTTACCCCGTAAGCGGACCGCGGCCGGACGGGATCGGTCGTCGCATAGGGACGGTCGCCGTCGCCCGCGAACACGTAGTCGGTCGACAGGTGCACGAGCGGCACGTTGTGCGACGAACACGCGGCCGCCAGCAACCGGGGCCCGTCGCCGTTCACGGCGAACGCCCGCGTCGCGTCGGCCTCCGCGTCGTCGACCGCGTTGTACGCCGCCGCGTTCAGCACGAGTGGCGAATGTCCTTGCGCAGCGGCGGACTCGGCGAGCGTCTTCACGGCTTCCACGACAGCGCCGGCATTGGTGATGTCCAGCTCGGCGGAACCCGGCGCGTGCACGGACGACAGGCGAGTCGCGCGAGCCGCGAGCTCCCGACCCAACTGCCCGTGCCCGCCGGGCACCAGGAGAGACAGTGTCACTTGACGCGACTCCGGAGCGGCTCCCACCACGCCCGGTTGTCCCGGTACCAGGCCACGGTGCTCGCGAGGCCGTCCGCGAACGACACCAGCGGCCGGTAACCCAGCTCGCCGGAGATCTTGGTGATGTCCACGGAGTACCTGCGGTCGTGGGCCTTGCGGTCCTCGACCCGCTCTACGGACGACTCGTCCGCGCCGAGCGCGTCGAGCAACTGCCCGGTCAGCTCGAGGTTCGTCAGCTCGGTGCCGCCGCCGATGTTGTAGATCTCGCCAGGCCGGCCGGCCTCGGCGACCAGCTGGATGCCCCAGCAGTGGTCGTCGACGTGCAGCCAGTCGCGCACGTTCATGCCGTCGCCGTAGAGCGGCACCTTCTTGCCGTCCATCAGGTTCGTGATGAACAGCGGGATGACCTTCTCCGGGAACTGGTGCGGCCCGTAGTTGTTGGAGCACCGGGTGACGCACACCGGCAGCCCGTGGGTGCGGAAGAACGACCGCGCGATGAGGTCGGAGGACGCCTTCGACGCCGCGTACGGCGAGTTCGGCTCCAACGGGTGGGTCTCGGGCCACGAACCGGCGTCGATCGACCCGTACACCTCGTCGGTGGACACGTGCACGAACTTGCCGACCCCGGCCTCGACGGCCGCCTGCAGGAGGGTCTGCGTGCCGACCACGTTGGTCATCACGAAGTCCGCCGCGCCAAGGATCGACCGGTCCACATGGGACTCGGCGGCGAAGTGCACGACCAGGTCGACCCCGGCCATGACCTGCGTGACGACCTCGCGGTCACAGATGTCACCCCGCACGAAACGCAGGCGCGGGTCGTCCAGGAAGGGCACCAGGTTCGCTTCGTTGCCGGCGTAGGTGAGCTTGTCGAGGACGATCACCTCGGCATCGGCGAGCGACGCGTAGGCGCCACCCAGAGCCTTCCGGACATAGTGCGATCCGATGAATCCGGCACCGCCGGTGACCAACACTCGCATCGAACTCCACTTTCTTCACCGGGGCGTCAACCCACGACCGGGACAATCACGTCTTACACAATGGCGTAACGCCACCGAAGCCCAGATGTGACACAACACCGGGCCACCCAGGTCACATCTCGGTATCCTACTGGTCAAGTTCCGTCGGGGGACGGGGAGGAGCGTGCGTGAGCGAACGTGCGCAGGTACGTACTGGTTGGCGCAGGGCCGGAGTGGCCTCTGGCCGGGGGTTCGTGGCGCTGTTGTCGGCCGCGGTGCTGACTACCATGGGTTACGGCTGGTGGGCGATCGGTGACGTCGACGAGAACACCGTCACCACGAACGTGATCGCCCAGGACGTCCAGGACCAGCGCATCCCGTTGGACGGCGCCGTCGACCTGCTGCTCGTCGGGCTGGACAGCCGCGTCGACGCGTACGGCAACCCCCTGCCGCGCGAGGTGCTCGACATGCTGAACGCCGGCATCAACGACGGCGAGCGCAACACCGACACGATGATCCTCGTGCACATCCCGGTCGACGGCACCCGCGCGATCGCGATCTCCTTCCCGCGCGACTCGTGGGTCCAGCTCGCCGGCGACTTCGGCAAGCACCGGCTCAACTCCGCGTTCGCCTACGCGTACAACGACGCCCGCGAGCAGCTCGCGAACACCGCGCCGAACGAGAAGGAACTGGACGCGCAGGCCACGGTCATCGGTCGCAAGAACCTGATCGAGACCATCCAGAACCTGATCGGATCAGCGGTCACCATCGACCGCTACGCCGAGGTCAACCTGGCGAGCTTCTACGAGGTCACCAACGCCATCGGCGGTGTCGAGGTGTGCCTGAACGAGGCAACGCACGACCCGAAGTCGGGCGCGAACTTCGCGAAGGGCGAGCAGTCGATCTCGGGCGCGCAGGCGCTCGCGTTCGTGCGGCAGCGCTACGGGCTGCTCAACGGCGACCTGGACCGGATCGTGCGGCAGCAGGCGTTCCTCGGCGCGCTCGCCAACAAGGTGCTGTCGGCGGACATGTTGACCAGTCCCGCGAAGGTGCGGGAGCTCGTCGGCGCGGTGCAGCGGTCGGTGGTGCTGTCCGACGGGTGGTCGCTGTCCACCTTCGCGGCCCAGATGTCCGGGCTGTCGGCCGGCGGCATCGACTTCTACACGATCCCCACGCTCGGCGACGCCAAGATCGGCGGCGCGGACGTGCTGCGGGTGGATCCGACGCAGGTGGCGGCGTTCGTCGCGGCACTCACCTCCGACGAGGCCGACTCGGAGGAGAGCTCCGACTCGCCGGTGCCCAGCTCGACGTCGACGTCGTCCCCGCCGCCGACGACCACCACCGGTGCGGGCGAGGAAGGCCGCCCGACCCTCGGCATGATCACCGTGGACGTGCGCAACGGCTCCAACACCAAGGGCCTCGCCGCCACGGTGCTCAAGACGCTGACCGACAAGGGCTTCCAGGGCGGCGAGACCGGCGACGCGCCGGTGCGGTCGTCGTCGGTGATCAGGTTCGCGGCCGGGGAGCGCAACCTCGCGGAGTACGCGGCCGGGGAGCTGTCCGGACAGTTCACGTTCGAGGAGGACCCGTCGCTGTCGGCGGGCCGGCTGTCGGTCGTGGTCGGCACCGACTACCCGAGCGACACGACGGGCCTCGCGAACGACGGGCTGCGGGCGCAGCCCGGCACGTCGACCGGCACGTCCACCGCGCCACCCAGCGGCTCGGCCACGCCCAGGCCACAGATCAACGCCGACGGGCTGAACTGCGTGAACTAGGCGACAAGATCCTCCATGCGGGTTGATGCCGGCCGAATCGGCCGGTTCTGTCGGTCCGAGCGGCTAGCCTGGGCGGGCGCCGGCAGGGGGAGGTGACGCATGCCAGAAGAGAGTGTGGACGAACCGACCACGTACACCGCCGCGGTCGGCAAGGTGGCGGACGACGCCGACGTGCCGGCGGACGACGATCCTGCCGAGGACCCTTCGCCCGCGCCGCGCCGCCGCACGTCCTGGCTGCTGATCACCGGCCGGGTCGTGACGGCCCTGGTGTCCGTGGTTGTGCTGGCCGCCATGTCGATGGTGTGGCTGCGCGTCGACGAGCTCGACAGCAGCAAGAACACCACCGACGCGCTCACCGAGGCGCAGTCGCAGTCCGGCAAGAGCGCGCCGACCGACGACGACGGCGCCAACGACATCCTCATCGTCGGCAACGACAGCCGCACCGACATGCAGGGCCGCCCGCTGTCGGCGAAGCTGCTGAAGGAGCTGCGCACCGAGGCGACGGAGACGCTCAACACCGACACGCTGATCCTGCTGCGCATCCCCCGCAACGGCGGCAAGGGCTCGGCGATCTCGATCCCGCGCGACACGTCCGTGCAGGTCCCCAACCTCGGCCGCGACGAGAAGATCAACGGCGCGTTCGGCATCACCAAGGCGTTGACCATGGAGCAGTTGGTCGGCGCGGGCGAGAAGGACCGCGCGAAGATCGAACGCGACTCCGACGACGCCGGTCGCACGTCGCTCATCCAGGCCGTGCAGGTGCTCACCGGGGTGCGCGTCGACCACTACACCGAGGTCAGTCTGTACGGGTTCTACCTGCTCACGGAGGTCATCGACGGCGTCGACGTGTGCCTCAACCACGCCACCAGCGACCCCGACTCCGGCGCGTCGTTCGCGAAGGGCCCGCAGACCGTGCGCGGCGGCGACGCGGTGTCGTTCGTGCGGCAGCGCAAGGGCCTGCCGCGCGGCGACCTGGACCGCATCGTGCGGCAGCAGACGTTCCTCGCGTCGGCCATGACCAAGGTGCTGTCCGGTGACCTGCTGACGAACAACGCGAAGCTGAACGCGTTGGAGGACGCCGTGTCGAAGACCGTCGTCATGGACGACGGCCTGCACTTCCTCGAGCTCGTCGGGCAGGCGCAGGCACTCGCGTCGGGCAACGTGCAGTTCGTGACCATCCCGGTCACCGGCGTCGGCGCGAGAAACGATCGCGGGCAGAGCATCATCACGGTCGACCTCCCTACCGTGCACGCGTTCGTGGCGGGTCTCGTCGCCGCCGGCCAGCCGGCCGGTCTCGCCGGCGACTACGGTCAGACGGCGCCCGCGTCGGTTGCCAGGGCCCAGGTGCCGTGCGTGGACTAGCGTCACGACGGTGAGCCTCACCGCGAATCTGCTGCAGGGATCGCCAGCGCGACCGTTGATCACGCACTACGACGACGCGGCCGGCACGCGCGTCGAGCTGTCCGTGGCGACCATGCGCAACTGGGCGGCGAAGACGGCGAACTGGCTGGTGGAAGAGCTGGATGTCGAGCCGGGTACGCCGGTCGCCGTGTTGTTGCCCGCGCACTGGCAGACCGCGGCGGTGCTCCTGGGCGCCTGGTGGGCGGGCGCGCACGTGGTGTCGTCTCCCGCCGACGCGATCGCGTTCGTCGCCCCGGGCGGTACCGCCCCCGGCGCGTCGGTCACCGCGGTCGCCTCACTGGACCCCATGGGCCGCGACCTACGCGGCGAGAACCCCGCCGACACCCTCGACTACATAGGCGACGCCCGCCTCTTCGGCGACGACTACTTCGAGCTGTCGCCGGTTCCCGGTGACACGCCGTGTTGGCATGGGTCCACTGTGGACGAAGTGCTGACGTCAGCTCGTTCGCGTGCCGCTGATCTGGGGTTGTCGGCTTCTTCGCGGGTGCTGTCCACACTGGACTGGCCGGCAGGCGTGGCGGACGGTCTGCTCGCCGTCTTCGCCGCCGGCGCCAGTCTGGTGCAGGTGACCAACCCGGACGCGGAGAAAGTCAAGAAACACAAGGAAACCGAGCGCGCGACAGTCGTGCTTTAGCCCAAGGCGGTCTTTCCGAGCATCGTAGGGCGTCGTGCCCGAGGGCAGCACGACGCCGGCTTGGCCTCCGGCCCCCAATTTCCAGCCTACGGCGTGGCACCGACAATCCCCGAGCACGCGACCGAAGTTGTCCACAGGCCCACACCCAGCACCGGCAACCCAGATCCGCCCAGGTCACCCCGCGAGTCGCACGTTCAGAACCCGCGAGTCGCACGTTCAGAACCCGCGAGTCGCACGTTCAGAACCCGCGAGTCGCACGTTCAGAACCCGCGAGTTGAACATTCGCGACCGGTGAGTTCGACGTCGGCTCGGTTGTCCACAGGCCGGGACCCCTCCCCGCGGCCCGGCGCTACCGTCCGAGGCATGCGCAACGTGCTACTCGGGGCTCGGTTCGTCGCACTGGCGGCCGTCGTCTTCTTCGTCATCGCGCTGCTGGCCGGGAAGGCTATCGGCGCCGCGACCACGACGTTGGTCATCGTGGTCGCGGCCGTGATCGTGGTCAGCGTCGTCGACCTGGTCGTGCGCCGGCGGTGACCTACCCCTTCAGCAGCGCGCGGGCCATGACCATGCGCTGGATCTGGTTCGTGCCCTCGTAGATCTGGGTGATCTTGGCGTCCCGCATCATGCGTTCCACCGGGAAGTCCTTTGTGTACCCGGCCCCGCCGAAGAGCTGCACCGCGTCGGTGGTGACCTCCATCGCCGTGTCGGAGGCGTACGTCTTCGCCGCCGACGCGATGAAGCCCGCGCGCTTGTCGCCGCGTTCGGTGGCCGCCGCGGACGCGTACACGAGGTGCCGCGCCGCCTCGATCTTCATGCCCATGTCGGCGATCATGAACTGCACGCCCTGGAAGTCGGCGATCCGCTGGCCGAACTGCTTGCGGTCCTTGACATACGCGATGGCCGCGTCGAGCGCGCCCTGCGCGATGCCGAGCGCCTGCGCGCCGATCGTCGGGCGCGTGTGGTCCAGCGTGCGCAGCGCCGTCTTCAGGCCGGTGCCCGGCTCGCCGATGATCCGGTTGCTCGGGATCTCGCAGTTCTCGAAGTAGATCTCGCACGTCGGGCTGCCCTTGATGCCCAGCTTGCGTTCCTTGGGCCCCACCGAGAAACCCGGGTCGTCCTTGTGGACGGCGAACGCCGAG
>Ga0193716_1002411_pt1 | contig 10529 bp, 7 predicted proteins | sample U2c1metaG_FD_145901 | JGI IMG/M metagenome (GOLD analysis project Ga0193716, IMG submission 145901) | Soil microbial communities from a riparian zone of the East river system, Colorado, United States - U2c1 | ecosystem: Environmental > Terrestrial > Soil > Riparian zone | place: USA: East River...
GCCGGTGGTCGATCGGGCTGCCCCACCAAATCGACCACCGGCACGCCGACGTGACGGGTGGCTGGCTGCGCGCCGCGACCTTCGGTGCGATGGATGGACTGGTGAGCAACACCGCCCTCATCGCCGGAGTGGCTGCCAGTGCAAGCGCACAGGCCGTCGTCCTCAGCGGCGTCGCCGGCCTACTCGCAGGCGCGTTCTCGATGGCACTGGGGGAGTACACGTCGGTCACCACGGCCAACGAACAGCTCGAGTCGGAAGTACGCGTCGAACGTCGGTCGTTCCGCCGGTATCCCGAGGAGGAGCGGGCCGAGTTGGTCGGGATGCTGATGGACATGGGGCTGACCGAAGACACCGCCACCAAGGCCACCGAAGAGATCCACCGAGACGAGACCCGCGCGCTGAACTTCCATCTCGTTCAGGAGCTGGGCGTCGACCCCAGCGAGAAGCCGTCGCCCTGGGTCGCGGCCGGTTCGTCGTTCGCGATGTTCGCCATCGGCGCCGTCGTCCCGCTCATCCCGTACCTGCTCGGCTACGAGTCGTTGTGGCTGGGCTTGGCGTTCGGCGGGCTCGGCCTGCTCATCGCGGGCGGCACGGCGTCGCGCTTCACCCGCAAGTCGACGTGGCTGGGTGCCTTGCGGCAGTTGGCATTCGGCGCGATCGCGATCGGTGCGACCTACATCGTCGGCACCTTGATCGGTACCGCCATCACGTAGTCGGGTCAGCTGTCGCTGTCCACCGCACGTCACTACAGCAGGAAGCGGCCGAGGTAGTCGACGCTGGCGCGGGACATCTCCGCCAGCAGGCTCGTGTCGCCGGTCGGCTCGTTGCGGTACGCGAGGTCGAGTCCCTTGTCGATCATGCCGACGAAAACCTGCGTGACGACCCGTAGAGGAACGTCGGGCGCATCGGGCCGGATCGCGGTCGCGCTCGCCGCGAGGTAGGCGGCGAGGGCGTCATCGTGAAGTCGGTTGGCCTGCAGCATGCGACCGCTGAAATCGGCGGAGAACCACAACGATCTGAAACCCGGTGAGGCGTCGAAGAAGTCGATGACGACGTCAAGGCCCGCTGCCACTCGGGTCCGCCAATCAGGGCCGCCAAGGCTGAAACCAACTTCTTCCCAGCGACCGTCGAGGTCTACCAACCCGGTAACCATGATCTCTTCGAGCAGCGCCTGGCGGTCGTCGAAGAAGTTGTAGAGCCAACCGATGGACACCTCGGCGCGCGCGGCCACCGCGGTCGTGGTGACGGCCTCGGCCCCGCTCTGGTCGAGGAGCGCGGCGGTGGCGCGCAGGACGCGCGCCATCTTCTCCTGGCTGCGGGACTGGGTGGCCGAGCGTCGAGCACCGACTTGCGACATCACCGGCACCATGAGCTGCGACAACGGGGCTGCGGCGGTTACGTGCTCTTTACCGATCGGCAGCGGCTCAGAAACCTGAGAATGATTCAGTTTCACTGTCAACGACGCCGCCTCATCGGCGAGGTTCCCACCCGTTTTCCACGGGATCACCCTACCCCCGCGCTATTCCGCGATCGGAGTTGCTCAATGCCCAAATACCATCTGCCGCCCACCGCAACGTCTGCCGAAGTTACCGCCGAGATCCGTGCAAACGGATTCGTGATCGTCGACAACCTCGTCTCGAACGAACTCATGGACCGGTTCGCCGAGGAGATCGAGGAGCACATCGACCTCACGCCGACGGGCAACGACGACTTCGTCGGCCGGATGACGCGACGCACCGGCTCGCTGATTCCTCGATCGCCCGCCAGTCGTGAGCTCGTCACGCACCCACTGGTGCTCGGCGCCACCGCGGACCTGCTGTCCAAGGCCACGGTCTACCAGCTGCACCTCACCCAGGTGATCTCCGTCCTTCCTGGCGAGACTCATCAGCCCCTGCACCGTGACGAGCTTGCGTGGGACTTCTTTCCCTTCCCGCTCGACTACGACGTGCAGTGCAACACCATGTGGGCGATGACCGATTTCACCGTCGAGAACGGTGCAACTCGCATCGTGCCTGGCAGCCACCTCATCGAGGGCAAGCAGACCTACGAGGACGACGATCCCAGGATCGTGCGCGCCGAAATGGAGCGCGGTTCGATGTTCTTCTACTCCGGCAAGGTCTACCACGGCGCCGCTGCGAACAAATCTGCGTCGGTTCGCCAGGGGATCAACATCACCTACTGCGTCGGTTGGGTCCGCCAGGAAGAGAACCAATACCTGTCGACGCCCATCGAGGTGGCGCGCACGCTCGACGACGATCTGCTCAAGCTGATGGGTTACCAAATGGGCGGACTGGCAGTGGGATACATCAGGGACTTCGAAGACCCGATGGTGGCGATCCGTGACGACATGCCGAAGAAGCAGTACGAGTTCGCGTCGCTGACCAAGAAGACCGACCACCTCAACTCGGATTACATGGACATGTTCCACGATGAGCTGGTTAACGCCGAAACCCCAGCTGCGGCAGGGGGAGTGGCATGATCACCCGCAACAACCCCGACGTCGGCTACATGGACGAATCCACCTTCGCGCTCCTGGGATTCAGTCAGGTGGTCCGCGCCGACGGCACGGTCTACTACTCAGGAATCGCGCCATTCATCGGCGCGCCACCGGAATTCACGGTCATCGGCACGGGATCGATGGAAGACCAGGTGCTGTTCTGTCTCGACGTCCTCGAGCGTTGTCTCGAATCAGAGATGCAGTCCCTCGACAACCTGGTCGCCGTCACGGTCTACGCGACGGACATGCCTGCCCTCATGGCAACGGCTGAGATCTTCGCCAAGAGATTCGGCGCCGCACCTCCGTCGAGCACCTGGGTGGGAGTCACCGAACTTGCCCACCCCGATCAGCTCGTCGAGATCACCGCTACCGCAGCCGATCTGACCGACGGTGGCGCGAAGTGACTGCGAATCCCGAGGTCGTCGCGCCGCAGACGGCAGCAGGCGCGGAGGAACCAGGTCTGGCCAAGGGCGTCATCAGCCTGCCCGGCGTGCTGTTCGTGGCCATCGCCACGATGGCGCCCGGCGCGGGAGCGGCCTACGCGATCAGCACCGGCGCCTCGTTCGGGGCAGGCGCACTCCCGCTGTCCGTCGTGTTCGCCCTCATCGGCAGCCTGTTGGTGGCCACCGCGATCGGCCAGATGGCCAAGCACATTTCGTCCGCAGGTGGGCTGGCTTCCTACGTCGGCACGTCCATCCACACCGGCGCGGGATTCATCGTCGCGTGGGCATATCCGTTCCTGTACCTGTTCGCGATGCCCTACCTGGCGCTGGTGTTCGGCAACCTGTTGGCAACCACGCTGGCTCCCGGTGGGGGCGCCGCCTTCAACGCGGTGTGGACGGTCGGGGCGTTGGCCTGTCTGCTTGCGGCTTTCGCGACGAACTACTTCGGCGTCGAGATCGGTGTCCGGTTCGGGCTCATCCTCGGCTTGTTCGAGATCGGGGTGCTGGTCGTGATGTCCGTGTGGATGATCATTGCCGCAGGCGACGCCAACAGCTTGTCGCTGTTCACCCCGCATCAGGCCACGGTGCCTGGGTTCGAGGGAATGGGCGGCGTCGTCGCCGCATCCGTGTACGGGTTCCTGGCCTTCATCGGCTTCGAGGCCGCGGCGCCCATGGCGGAGGAGACGAAGAATCCGCGCCGCACGGTACCTCGCGCAGTGGTGTTGTCCTGCTTGCTCATTGGCCTGTTCTACGTGCTCACCTCGTACGCGTCCTCGGTCTACTTCGGTCCCGCGAAGATGGCCGAGTTCATGAGCTACAACGGTGGGAACGCGTGGATCGGGCTGGCCACGACGCTGTGGGGCAACGGGTGGATCCTGCTGCTGGTGGTGCTGTTGATCTCGTCGTTCGCATGCATGAACGGCGCGGCGCTGGCCGCGACGCGCAGCATCTGGGCGATGGGTCGCAGCGGAACGTTGCCGAGGTTCTTCGGGTACGTCCACCCCCGCTGGCGGTCACCGTCGAAATCCATCTTGGTCTTCTTCGGGTTGGGCACCGTCCTCACGCTGGTCGGCGGCTACGCGTGGGATCCGGTGACGGCGTACGCGGTGTTCGGCACCGTCCTGACGGTCTGCGTGCTCCCGATCTACTTCGTGACGGCGCTGGCGTGCCCGGTGTACTTCCTGCGCTATCGACCGGGCGAGTTCAACGTGTTCCTGCACTTGATCGCGCCGGTGCTCGGGGCAATCCTGCTGATTCCCGCGTTCTTCGCAGGGGCGGGAATCCCGGTGTTCAGTTTCGCGTCGGCGCTCAGCTACCCGCTGAGCCTGGCAGGCCCGATCGTCGGCGCCTGGTACGTGATCGGATTCGGTGTCATGGTCTATTTGATGAAGCGGCGCAACGACAGTCTTGATCGACTCGCGGAGTCCGTCGATCCGGAACCGACACCCGTCCTGGCTGCCGAAGTGGGGTGAGCCCGTTCAGCTGTCGCTGCCGATGGTGACCGCGGTGGCCTCGTCGGTGAGCTCGTCGAGTTCGTCCTCCGCGTCATCGATGTGTGTCAGGTACCGGCGCGTGGCGACCAGGACGCCCGCGCCGAGCAGCACCGCCGCGGCGCCGACCCAGAACGGCACGTGCGCGTTGAACGTCTCGCCAAGCACGCCGGCCAGCCACGGGGCGACGGCGCCGCCGCCGAACCGCAGGAAGCTGTAGGCCGCCGACGCCACGCCGCGTTCCACGGGGGCCGCCTTCATCACGGTCTCGGTGATGAGCGTGTTGTTGACGCCGATGAACAGGCCTGCCACCACGACGCACGTCGCCAGCACCGCCTTGCTGTCGGTGCCGATTGCCATCACGGCGAGAAGCAGGGAGAACGCGAGCAGGTTGAGGATGAGCACCCGCACGGTGCCGAACCGGTGCTGCAGGCGCGGCGCGACCACCACCGACGTGAACGCCAGCGCCAGGCCCCACCCGAAGAAGATGAGTCCGATCTGGTGTGCGCTCATGTCGAGGGGGAACGGTGTGAACGCCAGCAGGGTGAAGAAGCCAAAGTTGTAGAGCAGCGCGGTGATTCCGACCCCGAGCAGCCCGCGGTGCTTGAGCGCGCGAAGTGGTTCGGCGAGGCCGGTGGCGCGTGCGGCCCGCGGCGTCGCGGGCAATAGGAAGACGGTGACCACCAGGGCGATGGCCATCAGGGCCGAGACGCCGAAGAACGGACCTCGCCAGGAGATCGAGCCGAGCACTCCGCCGACCAGCGGACCTACGGCGATGCCGAGTCCAAGCGCCGCCTCGTACAAGATGATTGCCTGGGCCACCGAGCCGCGGGCGGAGTTGACGATGGTGGCCAACGCGGTCGCGATGAACAGCGCATTGCCGAGTCCCCACAGCGCGCGCCATCCGACGATGCCCATCACCGTGTCGGACATACCCGCGAGTCCCGCCCCGGCAATGATGATCACCAGCCCGATCAGCAGGGTGCGCTTCGGCCCGATGCGGCTGGCGACCACGCCGGTGATCAACATCGCCACGCCCATCACCGCCATGTAGCTGGTGAACAGCAGCGACACCTGCGACGGGGACGCGTTCAGATTGTCGGCGATCGGTTTGAGGATCGGGTCGACCAGACCGATGCCCATGAAGGCGATGACCGAAGCGAACGCGACCGCCCAGACGGCCTTGGGTTGGCGCCACATGGGGCGGGTTCTCCTCTGGTTGGTAGTGGGATCAGCGGATGCTGCTGCGCGTCGTCGAGAAGGCTGCGCATCACGCGTACCGCGTCGGCCAGGGTCTGACGATCGGCCTCGGGGAGGCGCTCCAGATACGGATCGATCACCGCACCGCGGTCGGCGCGGACGTCGGCAAGCACGGCGACGCCCTCAGGGGTGATGCTGATCAGAACCGCCCGCGCGTCGGTGGGATCGGTGATCCGCGAGACCAAGCCGGCGAGCTCGAGGCGGCGGACCTGTGCGGTCATGGTCGGCTGCGAGCAGTGATCCAGTGCGGCGAGATCGGAGATCCGTGCGGCGTCCTGGTCCTCGATCATCGACAGCAGGCGGGCCTGGGCGAACGGCAGCTGCATCCTGACACGTTGGGTGGCCAGCCGGTTGATTCTGGCGACCACGGACAGCAGGTCCGCCGCTAGCGCCGCATCGGTGGCAGGGGGCCGTGTCACGTTTCCAGTCATGCTCCCATATTTACATAGAAATCCTATGTAGACCAAGAAGGCGAACAGTGTCCATGCTCACAGGCTGCTGAGAGGGTTCTTCGGAAATGACTGGCAGAATCGTGAAATGGGTGTGAACGGCGAGGGGCAATCTCGCCATGCCGGTTCGTTGCAACCGGCTGAGCTCGCCCACGCCGCCGTCATGGCCGCCCTGTCCGCGGCCACCGCGATCATCGCCGTCGTCGTTCCGTTCGCCGCGGGGTTGTCCGTACTCGGCACCGTCCCGATGGGCCTGCTCGCGTACCGGTACCGGCTGAAGGTGCTGATCGCCGCGACCGTCGCAGGTGGCATCATCGCCTTCCTCATCGCCGGGATGGGCGGATTCATGACGGTCGTCAACTGCGCCTACGTTGGCGGGCTGACCGGCATCGTCAAGCGCCGCCGCCGGGGCGCCCCGACGGCATTCGCCGCAGGCGTTGGCGCAGGCGTGGTGTTCGGTCTGCTCGGCGTGGGCGCGCTGCTGGTCCTGGCGCGCCTGCGCAACCTCGTCTTCGATTCGATGACGGCCAACATCAGGGGCCTGGCCGCAATCCTCAACCGCATACCCGGCCTGGAACCGGTGGCCGTACGGCTCAAGAGCGACTTCGCGACGATCCTCGACTACTGGCCGCTCTTGATCATCGGCTCGTCGGTACTCAGCATCACCATGGTCACGATGATCGGCTTTTGGGCGCTGTCACGGGTGCTGTCCCGCCTGCTCGGGGTCCCCGACGTCCACAAGCTGGACGTCACCGACGGACCGGGCACCGCCGCGCCCGTGCCCGCCCGGTTGCGGGACGTGACGTTCCGCTATCCCGGGGCCAGCCACGACTCGCTTGGCCCGGTGTCGCTGGACGTGGCGGCCGGCGAGCACGTCGCGATCACGGGTGCCAACGGTTCGGGCAAGACGACGCTGATGCTCCTGCTCGCAGGCCGCGCACCGACATCGGGCACCATCGAACGCCCTGGCGTGGTCGGCCTCGGCCGGCCGGGTGGCACCGCGGTCGTCATGCAGCACCCCGAGAGTCAGGTCCTCGGCACGCGAGTCGCCGACGACGTCGTGTGGGGCCTGCCGCCGGGCGCCGAGACCGACGTGCACCGGCTGCTCGCCGAGGTCGGTCTCGACGGGTTGGCCGAACGCGACACCGGCGGTCTGTCCGGCGGCGAACTGCAGCGGCTGGCCGTCGCGGCCGCCTTGGCGCGGGAGCCCTCCCTGCTGATCGCCGACGAGATCACCAGCATGGTCGATCAGCAGGGGCGCGACGACCTCATCGCCGTCCTTTCGGGATTGACGCAGCGGCACCGCATGTCACTGGTGCACATCACCCACTACAACGACGAAGCCGACACCGCCGACCGGACGGTGAACCTCACCGGCAACGGTGGCACCGCCGACAACGTCGAGATGGTGGCGACCGCTCCCGCGCCCAAGGCCAGCGTGGCCGTACACCACGGCGGCGCACCGCTTCTCGAGCTGCACGGCGTCGGTCACGAGTACGGCAGCGGAACGCCGTGGGCGTCGACCGCGCTGAGCGACATCGACCTGGTCGTCAACGAAGGCGACGGCGTGCTGATCCACGGGCTCAACGGGTCGGGCAAGTCGACGTTGGCGTGGATCATGGCCGGGCTCCTCGAGCCCACCGCCGGTACGGCGCTTCTCGACGGCAAGCCGGTATCGGATCAGATTGGGGCCGTGGCGATCTCCTTCCAGGCCGCGCGGCTGCAGCTGATGCGCGGCCGGGTCGACCTCGAGATCGCCTCGGCCGCGGGGCTCGACTACCACGACCACTCCCAGATCGTCCGCGCCATGGCCGTGGTTGGCCTGGATCCGGCGCTGGGGTTGCGACGCATCGACCAGCTCAGCGGCGGCCAGATGAGGCGCGTGGTGCTCGCCGGTCTGCTGGCCCGCCAGCCACGCGCGATCATCCTCGACGAGCCGCTGGCCGGGCTCGACGCTGCCAGTCAACGCGGCCTGCTGCAGGTGCTCGTCGATCTGCGCCGCAACGCAGGCCTGACCGTGGTCGTGATCTCCCACGACTTCCACGGTCTCGAGGAGCTCTGCCCCCGCACCCTGCATCTACGCGGCGGCGCGATCGCCGCGACCCCGACCACTACCGGAGGCAAGTCATGACGGCGCCCGCCGGACGTCAGCGCAGGCCCGTGGTTCTGCTGCGGCCGGTGCCGGGAAACAGTGTCGTCCACCAGCTGTGGGCCGGGACCAAGCTGATCGTCGTCGCCGGGATCGGCGTCCTGCTCACGTATTACCCGGGCTGGATACCGATCGGGTTGGTGGCAGTGCTGGTGCTGGTGACCGCGCGGCTGGCCCACGTGTCCCGCGGCGCGCTGCCGTCCGTGCCGCGCTGGATGTGGGGTCTGGTCTTCCTGGGGTGCCTGACCGCCACCTTCGCAGGCGGTAGCCCGGAGTTCACCGTCGGGACGGTCACCGTCGGACTCGGCGGCGCGCTGAACTTCCTGCGGATCACGGTGCTGTCCATTGTCCTGCTGGGGCTCGGCGCGCTGGTGTCGTGGACGACCAACGTGGCCGAAATCGCACCCGCCGTCGCGAAGTTGGGTCGCCCGTTGCGGCGCCTCCGCCTTCCCATCGACGACTGGGCCGTCGCGCTGGCGCTGGCGCTGCGCGCGTTCCCGATGCTGATCGACGAGTTCCGCATCCTGTTCGCCGCACGCAGGCTGCGCCCGCGCGACGACGTCACCCGACCCGTCCGCGGGCACCGGTGGTCAACCGAACTCGTTGATCTGCTGGCAGCCGCGATCACCGTGGCATTGCGCCGCGCCGACGAGATGGGTGACGCGATCACCGCGAGGGGCGGTACGGGTCAGATCTCGGCGCTGCCGTCGCGGCCGAAATGGCCTGACGCCGTGGCCTTCGCGATCGTGCTCGCGTTGTGCGGCCTATCGATCTACATCGAGGTGTTCACCCCGCTGGCGACGAGCTAGCGCTCGGCCGCCGCGTTGGCGGCGGACTGCGCTGCGGCCAGGCTGTCGGACACGCTGCGGCGGCCAAGGAACATCTCGTCGAAGATGGGCTTGAACGCCTGGTATCCGGCGGCGAAGCCCGGGCCGCCCGGCGCGGGGATGCGGGGTCCGTCGAGCACCTTGAAGAACGGCGTGACGTCGACGCCGCGAGCGGCCCAGTACGAGAAGTAGGCGGGTTGCGCGGCGATCACGGCAGGGATCGCCGCGCCGTTTGCGCCGAGGTATCGGTTGCCACGCGGGCTGCCCATCCAGGCCAACACCTCCCGCACGGCGTCGGGATGCGCGGTCGCCGAATTCCCTGCGGCGGCAATGCCGTTGGTGACGCTCACCCGGCCCGTCGGGCCCGCTGGGAGCATCGCCACGCCCCACCGGAACCGGGCCTGATCGGCGATCGCGGCCAGGTTGTAGGTACCCGACTGGAACAGCGCCATCCGGCCGGACAGGAACTGGTTGCGGGAGAAGTCGCCGTTGTCGTTGGTGTCGGACGCCGGGGGAGCGACGTGGTCGTCGTTGATGAGTCCGACCAGGTACTGGAATGCCTGCTGCGCCGCCGCGTTGTCGAACGCGAAGCGGTCGCCGTCCTGGAACGCCCCACCGGCCGAACCGATGTAGTTGAGGTAGATGCCCTGCAGGTCGTTGGCCGCGTTGTAGCCCCACTGCCGGATTCGGCCAGGGTCGAAACCCGGTGTGCCGGCCCGGTTCCCGTCGGCGTCGATGGTGAGGCGAGCGAGCAGGCCACGCAGCGTGTCGCCGTCGCCCGGCGACCAGCGCAACCGCAGCAGTTCCTCGAGGCCGATGCCGGCCTCGTCGAGAAGGTCGGCGTTGAAGTACACCGCGATGCCTGCGTCGGTGAGCTGCGGCACGCCCCACAGCACGCCGTTGCGGGTGAACTGCGCGACCACCGACGGGTCCCACGCCCGCGCCGTACCTGGCCCCAACGTCTGCCCGATGTCCAGGAGCCTGCCGTTGTCGGCGTAACCCGCGAAGTAGGCGTTCGACAGCCAGAACACGTCGTCGGCGCCACCGCCCGCGACGTCGGTGCGCAAGGTGTCGAAGTACGACTTGTAGGCCACCACGTTGACGCGGACCTCGATGTCGGGGTGCTCGCGGCTGAACTCCTCGAACGACTGACGGTAGGCCGCAGCCACCTGCTCGTCCCACAGCCGAACCGTCACCACGGTCCGGCCGCCCGATTCTCCCGTGTGGCCGAGCAGGACCGCGGCGACCATCAGCACAGCGAAGATCAGGGCCAGCGCCGTGGCGAACACCGTCGAGAACTTCGGTCTGATGTCGCCGCCGGGGCGGCTCCGTGGTCTGATGCTGGGCGGCTTGATGTTGCCGCCGCGTGCTGCATGGTTCTTCGGTCCGATGTCGCCGCCGGGGCGGCTCCGTG
>Ga0193716_1002412_pt1 | contig 10526 bp, 8 predicted proteins | sample U2c1metaG_FD_145901 | JGI IMG/M metagenome (GOLD analysis project Ga0193716, IMG submission 145901) | Soil microbial communities from a riparian zone of the East river system, Colorado, United States - U2c1 | ecosystem: Environmental > Terrestrial > Soil > Riparian zone | place: USA: East River...
GGCGCGGGGTCTGCAGGCGAGTACGTGCCGGGTCGTCGCGGGCGTCGTCGCCACCCTCGGCCTCGTCCCGATGATCTCGTTGATCAGCCCACTCGGTCCGAAGGGCCTGGTCGGCCAGGCGCTCGCCGTGCTGGTTACGGCGTGCTGTGTGGTGATGGCGCTGCGCTGGTTGCGCCACCGTTGGCCCTCAAGGACCGAGTCGGCGGCGTGCGTCGTGGTGGGCTCGGTCTGCATCGCCACCGCCTGTCTCATCCCGACCAGTCCGGTCGCGGGTCTGCTCGGCGCCTCCTCGTTCGCGGTGCTCTCCGCCTACATCACGTGCTTCCACGGCTTGCGCCTTCTGGCGTTCACCTGGGTGGTTGCGATCGCGACGTTGACCGTCCTCGCCATCCGGCTTGCGCCCCTGGACACGGCGCTGGCGATCGGCAGTGTCTGCCTGGTTGCGCTGGTCAACGTGTTTGCGGCCGCCGTGTGCCGAGCCGGGATTCGGCTGATCGGCGGGGACGTGGAGACCAGTCAGCTCGAGCCGTTGACGGGGCTGCTTGACCGCGACGCCTTCTACGAGCGGACCGCCACGCTGCTGGCCGCGCGCCACCGCGACGATGACCGATACCTGGTCCTCATCATCGTCAACATCGACGGGTTCTCCCTCATTACGGGCATGTCGGGTGAACGGGGCGGCAATCTAGCAAGGGTCACGGTCGGTAGCGCGCTGCGCAGCTGTGTCCGGCACAACGCCGTCATCGCTCATGTCTCCGAAGACGACTTCGTCATCGCCGATACGTTCACCACGCCCGACGCGTCACCGCTCGTCGACCGACTCCGCTCCGCGGTGACCAACACCCCGTCGCGGCTGACCACCAGCGTCGGAGTGGTCTGTACACCCCTGCGCCCGCTGATGCATCTGCCGCCCGATGACGTCGTCGACGAAGTCTTGACGATCGCGACGACGGCGATGTTCGAGGCGCGCAAGGCAGGCGGCAACCGTGCCCGCTTCGTCGTCAACCCCACCTTGAGCGTGCTCGCCAACCCCGACTCCAGCGGTCGCGAATAGTTCAGTCGCGGCGCAACAGCGCCAGCGCCATGGCGGCGGCGACGCCGGCAAGGACGACGATGGTCAGGGTGACGGCCGTCCAGCCTGCGGCATCGAACACGACGCCTCCGAACCACCCGATGACGCTGGACCCGCCGTAGTAGAAGAGGTTGTACAGCGACGACGCTTGGGCCTTGCCGACGGTGGCTTCGCGCCCGGTCCAACCGGACGCGATTGCGTGCGCGCCGAAGAAGCCCGCCGTGCCGATGACGAGGCCTGCGAGGACGACGAACACGTTGTCGCTCAAGGTGATCGTCACGCCGACGATCATGGTGGCGATCGACACCAGCAGCACCCGCTTGCGGCCGAACCGGTTGGCCTCCGCACCTGCCCGCGACGACGCCCACGTGCCCGCGAGGTAGGCCAGGAACACCAGGCTCACCAGCGTCTGGGGAAGGTGGAAAGGCGCGGCCGCGAGCCGGAAGCCCAGGAAGTTGTACAGGGCGACGAATCCGCCCATGAGCAGGAAGGCCTGAGCGAACAGACCCAACTGACGCGGGGACCGCAGGTTGGCTGCCAGCTTGTGGAGCACGCCGCCGGCGCCGTGTGAGCGCTCGCCCGACGGGTCGTATCCGCGGGGCCGGGGTGCGAGCCGTACGAAGCCCAGCGCTCCCGCCCCGCACAGGGCCGCGACGCTGAGTACCCCGATCCGCCAGCCGGCGACCTCCCCGATCGGGCCTGCGACGAGCCGTCCCAAGAGTCCGCCGACGGTGGTGCCCGCGACGTACATCCCCGCTGCGCGTGCCGCGTGGTCGGAGTGGATCTCCTCGGAGAGGTAGGCGATCGCGATCGCCGGTACGCCGCCGACCAGCAGACCCTCGATGAACCGGCCTGTCAACAGCAGCTCGTAGCCCGGAGCGAACGGAACGATGAGGCCGAGGATGGTCGCCGCAGTGACCGACATCGACATCGCTCGCACCCGGCCGATCCGGTCGGCGACCATCGACCAGGGGATGACGCCCACCGCGAGCCCGGCGGTGGCGGCCGAGACCATCAGCGCCGCGCTCGCCGCCCCGGTGTTCAAGTCGGCGGCGATCAGCGGCAGTACCGACTGCGGCGAGTAGAGCTGGGCGAACGTGGCCACGCCTGCGCAGAACAGCGCCGCCAGCAACCGTCGGTACTCCATCGAGCCCCGCTGGTGTCCGGCCCAGGGGCCTGAGAGGTGGGGTGTATCGATGGTCACCGATCGAGTGTCGGCCCATCCACTACATCTGTCCAATGCATGAAATCATGAAATTCGATACGTGAGATGCATGATCAGCTCAGCTGGGCCTGGTCCCTGGTGAACTCGACGAACCGCGCCACCGCCGCAGGCATCTCGCGTCCGGCGGCCAGTGCCAACCCGACCTGCCGTTTGGCACCTGCGTCGGAAAGCGGCAGGTACACGACCATCGGATCGGCGCGCTCGGCCCGCGGCACGGGCACGACGGCAACCCCGAAACCCGCCGCGACCAGGCCCTCCATCGTGGGAATCTCGGAAGCCTCGAACGCCTCCTCCGGCTGGATTCCGGCGGCCGCGCACAGGTCGTCGGTGAGCGTCCGCAGGCCGGACCCGACGCGGAGCACGATGAAGGGTTCGCCTGCTACCTCCGCGAGACGCACTCGGGAACGGTTGGCCAGCGAATGTCCGCGCGGTACCGCGACGCACAGTCGTTCGGAGTACAGGCCGTGCCACACGAATCCCTGGCCGGCGGGCCGCGGCGAGGTGATGGCCAGGTCGGCGTGACCCTCCGACACTCGATTCGCGAGTGCGTCCGCCGCGTCCTGATAGAGATCGAAGCGGACATGCGGCGCGTGTAACCGAAACCGACGCAACAGATCCGGCACGAACCAGGTGGCCAACGAGTGCAGGAAGGCCAATCGGACCGTCCCGGTGTCGGGATCGCGCAGCGCGGCTATTCGCTCGTTCGCCGACCGCATCTCGGCGGTGGCGCGACGGGCGTGTTCGGCCACGATGGCGCCGTAGGCGTTCAATCGCAGCCGACGGTTCACTCGATCGAAGAGGGGGACGCCGACCTCGGCCTCTAGGCGGGCCAGGGCACGTGACAGGGTCGGCTGCGGGATGCCCAACTCGGCGGCCGCATCCGTGACGTGTTCGACCTCGGCCAGCACGACGAACCAGCGCAGTTCGTCGAGGTGCATGCCGGCGAGCATATCGCCGGCAGGCGCCGGTCTCAGGTGGTCAGGCCGCGGGCGATGACAAGACGCTGAATCTGGTTGGTGCCCTCGAAGATCTGCGTGATCTTCGCCTCCCGCATGTAGCGCTCGACACGGTAGTCCCGCGTGTAGCCGGCACCGCCGAACACCTGCACCGCGTCGGTGGTCACCTTCATCGCGGCGTCGGTGGCCACCAGCTTGGCCACGCTGGCCTCCGTCGAGTACGGCATGCCAAGGTCACGTCTGCGCGCGGCGTCGAGATAGGTGGCCCTGGCGCTGACGACGGCCGCGGCCATGTCGGCCAGCAGAAAGCCAAGCCCCTGATGGTCGATGATCTTGCGGCCGAACGTGGTTCGCTCGTTGGCGTACCGCTGCGCCTCGTCGAGTGCGGCCTGCGCGATACCGGTGGCGACCGCGGCGATGCCAAGCCGGCCCGAGTCGAGCGCACTGAACGCGATCTGCAGCCCCTGGCCCTCGGCGCCGATGCGGCGATCGGCTTCCAGGCGGGCGTTGTCGTAGAACGCCGACGTGGTCGGGACGGCGGACAGACCCATCTTCTCCTCGGGCTTGCCGAACGTCAGCCCCTCCAGATCGCCGGGCACCAGGAAGCAGGAGATGCCCTTGCTGCCTTCACCCGTTCGCGCGAACAGCGTGTAGAAATCTGCAACTCCGCCGTGGGTGATCCAGGACTTCGACCCGTTGACGACGTAGCCGTCACCGTCCGCGGTGGCCAAACACCGCAGCGCCGCGGCATCGGAACCGGCCTGCGGTTCGGACAGGCTGTAAGCGCCGATCTGCTCGCCCGACAGCATTCCTGGCAGCCAGCGCTGCTTCTGCTCGTCGGTGCCGAACGTCAGCAGTGGGTGCGACGACAGGCTGTGCACGCTGACCGCGACGGCGACCGCGGCCCAGCGGGCGGCGATCTCCTCGAGCGCTTGCAGGTACACCTCGAACGGCTGGCCTGCGCCACCCCACTCCTCGGGCTGCGACAGGCTCAACAACCCGGCGGCACCAAGTTGCGCGAACACCCCGTCGGGGTACGTCTCCGACTTCTCGTGCGCGTCGACGATCGGTTCGAGGAGCTTGTCGGCGACGTCACGCGTGAGCGCGATCAGGTCGCGGGCGTCGTCAGAGGGCAGGAGGCGGTCAACCGGCATGGTTGCACATCCTAGTTTCCGGTGCGGGCCGCCTCTGACAGCGCGGCGTTGATCGCGTCCACCCGGTCCTTGGCGTCGCCGAACAACATCTGGGTGTTCTCCCGGAAGAACAGCGGATTCTGCACGCCAGCGTAGCCAGAGGCCATGGACCGCTTGAACACGATGACGTTGTCGGCGTTCCAGACGGTGAGCACCGGCATGCCTGCGATGGGGCTGGTCGGATCTTCCGCGGCCGCCGGGTTCACCGTGTCGTTGGCTCCGATGACCAGCACGACCGAGGTGCCGTCGAAGTCGTCGTTGATCTCGTCCATCTCGAGGACGATGTCGTAGGGCACCTTCGCCTCGGCCAGCAGCACGTTCATGTGCCCGGGTAGCCGGCCCGCCACCGGGTGGCTGCCGAACCGGACGTTCACGCCCCGCTCGCGTAGCTTGCGGGTCAGGTCGGCGACGCCGTACTGAGCCTGAGCGACCGCCATGCCGTAACCGGGGGTGATGATCACCGAACTGGCGGACTCCAGCAGTTCGGCCGCGCCGTCGGCCGTGATCTCGCGGTGCTCGCCGTAATCCTTGTCGTCCGCCGGGCCCGCCTCGATGCCGAAACCGCCGGCGATGACCGAGATGAACGACCGGTTCATCGCCTTGCACATGATGTAGGACAGGTAGGCACCGGAGGAGCCGACGAGCGCGCCGGTCACGATGAGCAGGTCGTTGGACAGCAGGAAGCCCGACGCCGCAGCGGCCCAGCCCGAGTAGCTGTTGAGCATGGACACCACGACGGGCATGTCGCCGCCGCCGATCGAGGCGACCAGATGCCAGCCCAGCAGCAGGGCCAGCACGGTGACGGCGATGAGCAGCCACAGGTGCGGCGAGATGACGAACCACACCGTGAGCGCGATGAACACGACCAGCGCGCCGACGTTGAGGAAGTTCTTGCCAGGCAGCATCAGCGGCGTGGACTTGATCCGGGCCGAGAGCTTGAGGTTGGCCACGATCGACCCGGTGAACGTGACGGCGCCGATGAACACGCCGATGAAGACCTCGGCGGAGTGGATGCCGAGCAGCCCCTGGCCGTCCAGCACGGCGGCCTCGGAGCCGGCGAGGTCACCCTCGACGTGCAGGTAGCCGTTCCAGCCCACCAGCACCGCGGCAAGGCCGACGAACGAGTGCAGCAGCGCGATCAGCTCGGGCATGCCGGTCATCTCGACGACGCGGGCGCGCCACAGCCCGATCGCGGCGCCGATCGCCATCGCGCCGGCCAGCAGGGCCACACCAAGTGGCTCGATGTGGCGGGCCAGCGCCAGCGCGATGGTGGCGATCAGCGCCACCGCCATGCCCGCCATGCCGAAGGTGTTGCCTTGCCGCGATGTCTCGTGCTTGGACAACCCGGCCAGGGCCAGGATGAACAGCAGGGCCGCGACGACGTAGGCCGCGGTGGCGGTGGTCTCTAGGGTGAACATGCAATCCGTCCGATTGGGGGAGAGTCAGGGGGCGGGAGCGTGTCAGCTTCGCGAGAACATCGCGAGCATGCGGCGCGTCACGGCGAAGCCACCGAAGACGTTGATGCTGGCGAGCAGGATCGCGACCGTAGCCAAGGCTGTGACGACGGCCCCCCCGGTGTAAATGCCATGTCCGATCTGCAGCAGCGCGCCGACGACGATGATGCCGGAGATCGCGTTGGTCACCGACATCAGCGGGGTGTGCAACGCGTGGTGCACGTGCCCGATCACGTAGTAGCCGATCACGATCGCCAGTGCGAAGACCGTCAGGTGCACCTGCAGCGCGGCCGGAGACATCGCGATGAGCGCGAACAGCACGGCGGCGGCGGTGAATGTGATGCCCAGCCTGCGTTGCGGCGACATCGGTTGCTTGGCCGGCTTCGGCTCGAGAGGCGCGGTGACGGCTGCCGGTGCGGCCGACACCTGTACGGCCGGCGGCGGCCAGGTGGTCTCGCCGTCGCGGACGACGGTCACCGAGCGCTGGACGACGTCGTCCCAGTCGATGGTGAGCTGCCCGTCCTTCTCCGGGGTGAGCAGCTTGAGCAGGTTCACCAGATTGGTGCCGTAGAGCTGGGATGCGGTGGCGGGCAGCCGCCCGGCCAGATCGGTGTAGCCGATGATCGTCACGCCGTTGTCGGTGACGATCGTCTGGTCCTTGACGGTGCCCTCGACGTTGCCGCCGTTGGCCGCCGCCATGTCCACGATCACGCTGCCCGACTTCATCGAGGCGACCATCTCCGCGGTGATGATGCGGGGCGCGGGCCGGCCGGGGATCAGCGCGGTGGTGATGATGATGTCGACGTCTTTTGCCTGCTCGGCGTATAGCGCCGCCTCGCGGGCCTTGTAGTCGTCGCCCATCTCCTTGGCGTAGCCGGTGGCCGACACCTCGGCCGCTGCCGGGTCGACGTACAGGTACTCCCCGCCGAGTGACTTGACCTGGTCGGCGACCTCGGGCCGCGGGTCGGTGGCCAGCACGATGGCACCCATGCTGCCTGCGGCGCCGATGGCGGCCAGTCCGGCCACGCCAGCGCCGACGACCAGCACCTTGGCAGGCGGCACCTTGCCCGCCGCCGTCACCTGCCCGGTGAAGAACCGGCCGAAGGCGTGCGCGGACTCGACGACGGCGCGGTACCCGGCGATGTTGGCCATCGACGACAGAACGTCCAGCGACTGCGCCCGCGAGATGCGTGGAACGGCGTCCATCGCCATCACCGTGATCGGGCGGGCGGACAGCTTCTCGACCAGTTCCGGGTTGAGCGCAGGCGAGATCAGGCTGACCAGGGTGGCCTTGTCCTTCAACGCGGCGATCTCGACGTCGGAGGGAGCGTTGACCTTGAGCACGACGTCGGCCGCCCACGGACCGCCGATTTCCGCGCCTGCCTCGACGTAGGCGGTATCGGTGAAGCTGGAGGCATCGCCTGCACCGGACTCGACGACGACGGAGTAGCCCAATTTGATGAGTTGTCCGACGGTCTGCGGCGTGGCGGCGACACGCGTCTCACCCGCGTGAGACTCCCGCGGTATCCCGATGATCATCGGAAGAGTCTCCCATCTGTGCCCTGAACGCGCGCGTGCCCCTCTGGCGATCAGAGGGGCACGCGGCCGGCATTCCGTCGTCATCGGCGACAACGACGTCACCAAACCCGCCGCACGACCCCTCGAGCCCGATTGATGGAATGCCGATCCTCGACACCGACCAATCCCATTCGGTCATCGAGGAGCTGAAGGCGCTCTACGCGGTCACCTGATCGAGGAATCCGGGGCAGTACGCGCTGGCCGCCTCGACCACGAACACCGCCGCCTGATGTGCGCTCAGGTCGGTGTTCTCCATGATCTCGCCGCCGATGCCGGCGCCGGTCTTGCCGCCTGCCAGGTAGCTGCACACCAGGTGTCCGTCCTGGACGGCGTCCTTCGCCGAGTCGAACGTGATGTTCGCGGCGTCGATGTTGGTCAGGAACTCGTCATCGATCGAGCTGGCCGACGCGGTCGCGGCTCCGGCGAAGGCGGCAAGGCCGAAGGCGCCTGCGGCGATGGCGGTGGTGGCGATGTTGGCGATCCGGTTGGTGAACAATTCCTGGTCTCCCTGTCAGAGGTTCTCTTGGTCGCTTCCTGCGAGCCGTGAACAGCATCGGGAGACCGGCTTGGGGGATTCTCAACGGATTCTTGGAGACCTCTCCAAGAAAGCTCACAGGCCGACGGCCACGGCGGTGAGCGGACCGAAACCCGTCCGGAAACGGCCAAGCTCGTGGCCGTAACGATGCTCGGACAGGCTGCCAACGCATGCGCCACCGGAGCACCACCACGACCACCGTCGACAGCAGCACACTCGCATCCTCGGTCGAAGTGCTCGAGGGCTGCTATCTACGCGTCATCGCCGACCCGGAGCTCGCGTCCTGCTTCGACTGGGTCGACATCCTGGCGATCAAGCATCACCTGCGGTCCGTCATCGCCGACGCGGTCGGCAGACCCGAGCCGCCGCACCCGTCACGTCACGGCATCCGGGTGTCGGCCGAACAGGATGCCCGGGTCAGAGGGCACCTCGCCGACGTGCTGGCCGGCGTCGGCGTCACGCTATCGATTCCGGATCCACGAGTTCGTCCCTGAGCTTGGACAGGGTCCGCTCGAGGATCCGCGACACGTGCATCTGGGAGACGCCGACCCGCTCGGCGATCTGGCTCTGCGTCATCGAGGCGAAGAAGCGCAGATACAACACGGTCCGCTCGCGCTCGGGCAGTGCCGCCAGCAGCGGTCGCACCGATTCCCGGTCGGTGATGTGGTCGAACTCGAGGTCGACGTCGCCGATCGTGTCTGCCAGCATCCGCGGGTTTCCGTCACCGCCGGAGATGGGGGCGTCGATGGAATTCACGTTGTACGACGCCGAGGCGATCAGGCTTTCGACCACCTCTTCCCGGTCGAGGCCGAGCAGCTCCGACAGCTCGCTGGCGGTCGGCGCCCGCCCGAGGTCCTGTGTCAAATGTGCTGTCGCCTTGGTGATTTGCCCGTGCCGGTCGCGGATCCGCCGAGGCACGTGCGTCGACCAGCCATGATCGCGGAAGTGCCGCCTGACCTCACCCATCATCGTCGGGACCGCGAAGCCGAGGAAACTCGAACTCTTCTCCGGGTCGAACCTGCTCACGGCGTTCATCAGGCCGATACGTGCGACCTGGGTCAGGTCCTCGAGGTTCTCCCCGCGCCGGTCGTAGTGCCGCGCGACGTTGTCGGCCAGTTGCAGGCACCTGGTGACGATGCGTTCCCGCTGGCGGGTGAACTCGCTCGAGTCAGCGGGCAGTGACTTGAGGACGACGAACATGTCGACGACGTCGTGGTACTCGTCGGTGTGCTTCGGCGGCGCAACCTCAACGGGCTCAACCACTTCGGGTGCAAGTACGTGCATGCGTGGAACCCCCTAAGAGGTGTCCAGGATGCGGCGCCGCATCAGAATACGAGGCGCGCCACATCATCCGTCGGCTCGACGGACCGGCGATCTGCCGTCGCCGCACATCTGCGAAGCGGTTGCGTGGAATGAAGTCGCAAGAATCGCCCGCTCGCGGTGCGGCGTTACGGCCGCTTTGCGCTAAACGGCGGTTGAGTCCGGGTGGACGAATCGAGCCTACCCCGATTGCGCGATACCTGGAAGCTGGTTGCGGATATCTGGGCACCGGAGGCATCGCCGTCGGTCCTCTGCGTCAATGAATTCGCCTGTGACTCTTGGCCTTCCGCACGCCCCGAAATCGGATCCGCCATCGATGTTTGACATGCGCAGTCAGCGGGTAGGGCTGCCCTGCTCGTGTGCGACACGTTAGATTCAGGGTGATCGCAGCTCTTTGCCAGCCGATCGGCCCCCGGTAGCACTGTAGGGATGAGCGCGACACCGCCTGCCCACTGCTGCCGTCGCTGACGCCCTCCGTCCAGCATCAGCGCACACGCCGCAGGAAGTCGCAGGAATCAGTGTCGGTCTTCGTCGATATCACCCCGGCCGAGTCGCAGGTCGATTCGCCGGTCACGCCCACGTCCGTCCCAGGTCGCTGGCGCGGCCGGTTGACCCGTGCCGCGCTGCCGCTGCTGTCGGTCGTCGTCTTCGGGATCGTTTGGCAGCTCGCCGCTGCCGCGGGCATCTGGAACCAGACCTTCGTGCCCTACCCCAGCACGGTCTGGAAGGCCTTCATCGACGTCTCGACCACCCACGACGGGGTCCGCGGCTACGCAGGTTACTTGCTGTGGGAACACGTCTACATGACGTTGCGGCGCGTGCTGGTCGGCGTCGTCATCGGCGTCGGTCTCGGTGTGCTGCTCGGCCTGGTGATGGGCTCGATCGGCTGGGTGCGCAGCGTCCTGGAACCGTGGCTGACGTTCCTGCGTGCACTTCCACCGCTGGCGTACTTCTTCCTGCTGGTGATCTGGCTGGGCATCGACGAGGCACCCAAGATCACGCTTCTCGCGCTCGCTGCTCTGCCCCCGGCGGCCGTCGCGACCACGGCTGCCGTCGTCGCCGCGCCGGTCGGATTGACCGAAGCCGCCCGCGCGCTCGGCGCCTCGCGCATTCAGGTCATTCGAGACGTCGTGGTGCCGTCCGCACTGCCGGAGACGTTCACCGGTGTGCGCCTGGCCGTCGGCATGGCGTAC
>Ga0193716_1002413_pt1 | contig 10520 bp, 12 predicted proteins | sample U2c1metaG_FD_145901 | JGI IMG/M metagenome (GOLD analysis project Ga0193716, IMG submission 145901) | Soil microbial communities from a riparian zone of the East river system, Colorado, United States - U2c1 | ecosystem: Environmental > Terrestrial > Soil > Riparian zone | place: USA: East River...
CAGTCGTCGGACCTCAGACGTCAGCCATTCCTGCAGTTTCGGCTGAGGGTTTTGAGGTCCGACGTCCGATGTCCGATGTCCGATGTCTGACGTCCACTACTGGATTTGGATATCGCCTGATCCGGTTTCCACTTCGACAGGCACGCCGCCGCCACCGACCCGGCCCCGCACCTCTTTGCGTCCGACCGAACCCTGCACAGAATGCGGTTGATCGATCGAAATCGAGCCTGAACTGGTGTGCGCGTCCAGATCAAATGAGGCGTCCGAGGGCAGCTTCAGTTTCACTTCTCCGGAGCCGGTGTGCAGGCTCCAGGCGCCGGTCGGACTCCCATCGGCCTGGATGGTTCCGCTGCCCGCTTTCGCCTCCAGGGAGCCGTGTACTCCGTGCAGCTCCATGCCTCCGGAGCCGGTGTCTACTCTGACCGAGCCCGGAGCCGTCTGTTGCAGGGTAATGCGTCCACTGCCGCTGTCGCCTTCAAATGCGCCTGCGATGTCGTTGGCGTCGATTGATCCGCTCCCGGTCTTGGCGTGAACGTTGCCCTTCACGCTATCAATATCAATATTGCCGGAGCCCGTTTCCGCGTGCACCCGGTCACCGATGGCGGAAATCCTCAGTCCTCCCGATCCGGAGCTGACTTCGAGGGGACCTCGAATTCCTTCCACTGTCTGATCGCCCGAGCCGCTCTGGACCCGCATGTCGGTCTCCGCCGGCACCACTACCTCGTAGCTGATGGAAATGTTGCGCCGCAGGTCCGGGTCATCAATGTGGCCAATACGAATTTGATTGCCGCTCTGCTGGATGGGTGGGTTCGCCTCCAGCCGCTTGATCTTCTCCTCAGCATTTGTTCCAAACCATTCCCCTGCCCGTATACGTCCCTTCACTTGAACTTCACCGGAACCGCCAGTGCGTACCTCGACCGCGCCCGCGCCGGTGGTCAGGTCGAGATGGACCGGGCCGGTCACCTTCAACGCGCGCTCGAACGAGCCTTCCGCGGCGCCTTCCGCGGGAGTGACGTGGAGAAAGAGGAAAACTGCGGTGGCCAGGCATGCGGAAAGAATGGAGGGAACAACCGTCCGGTGTTTCATGGTTCCTCCCGAAATTGTGGTTTTGAATTCCTTCGCGTTCTTTGCGGCTTTTCTTTGCGAACTTTGCGGTAAAGGCTCTTAACCGCAAAGTTCGCAAAGAAAGGCCGCAAAGTTCGCAAAGGAAAAATGCGAGTGGCCCTTACTGCAGCACTACTTGGTCGCCTTCCTTCAGGCCGCTGAGAAGCTCGGTCTTGGCGCCGTTGGAGATTCCGATGTTGACCGCAATCTTCTTCTTGCCTTCTTTGGCGCTGGTATCGGGAACCTCGACCGACGCCTTCTTGTCCTTGTCGTAGATGATTGCGCCTTCGGGAATCTGAAGCACGTTCTTGTGCTCTTCCAGAATGATTTCAGCGTTGGCAGTCATCTCCGCCTTCAATTCACCACCTGGGTTGTTGATGGAAACGCGCACTTCGAAAGTGGTGACGTTGTCCTTCTCCACGCCCATGGGAGAGATCTTGGTGACCACTCCGTTAAAGGTCTTGTCTTTGAAGGACTCCACTTTGATTCGAGCCGGCTGGCCCAGATAGACCTTGCCGATATCGCTCTCATCCACTTTTCCTTTTACGTAAACCGAACTGGTGTCTCCCAGGGTCATCACCAGAGTGGCGGACGAGCCCAGGACCAGAATCGAGCTTACGGCGTCGCCCATTTCCACGTCACGCGAAAGAACAACTCCGTCAATCGGCGACTGGATATCGGTATAGCTCAGCTGCTCCTCAAGTTGCTTCAAATTGGCGCGGTCCTGTCCCAGTTGTCCCTGGGACTGGGCAATCTTCGCCTTCAAGACCGTCGCTTGCGCTTTGGACACGTTCTGCTTGTTCAATGCCAGTTCGTAGTTTTTCTGGGCGTCTTCCAGAGCGGATGTGGAAACCACGCCTTCCTTGGCCATGCCAATGGCCCGGTCGTAGGCGCGTTTCAGCAAGGGAACTTCGGGACCCTCGGCGTCTACCTTGGCGCGCTCGTAGTCGGCTTCGGAACTGATCAGACTGGCTTCGGCGGCCTGGACGGCTGCGCGGGACTGTTCCACCTGCGCTTCAATTTCCTCCTTATCCAGTTGCGCCAGGAGCTGGTTCTTTTTGACCTTGTCGCCTGCGTCCACCAGCAGCTTTTTGACGATGCCGCTGGCCTTGGACTTCACCTCAACTTTGGTGATGGGCGTAACTTTGCCGGTGGCGACTACGCTTTTGGCCAGATCTCCCTTTTCGACTTTTTGCAGTTTCGATGGATCAATCTTGGTACCGCCATGTGTGGCGGCGATCAATCCCCCGGCGATCAGGAGGACGAGCAAGAGTCCGATACCGCCATAGATCAGCCGCTTCCGTCGCTTCTTGCTGCTGCCGTTCCCGTTCACATCAGCCTCCTGAAGGGATAATGCCCGCGTCGATAGTGTTTACGGATGGGATGCACACTTTGTTCCCTGGATTGCCAAGATCCCAATGGTCCGCATCACCCGGGTCAACAACCTGGTTCAATCGGCATGGGTGAACCGGACGTGGCTTAACAAGACACCATCCCAACGATTAGACCCGCGAAACCTTGAAATGGAAGCAGAGAACTTCCACGATTTGGACGTTGACTGCGGGGACGACGTTGATTCTACAGGACGTTTGAGCTTGATGTCATGCCATATCTCTTTGGAATGTTAGAATTACCCTTCCATGATTGCATACGTGCTGCTGCGGGTGTTCCTCATCCTGCTCCTGGTGGCGGCCAACGCATTCTTCGCGGCCGCGGAATTCTCGCTGGTCAGCGTCCGTGATACTCGCATTCAACAATTGATCGCCTCCCGGCGCATTGGCGCCCGCATCGTTCAGAAGCTCCATCGCAATCTGGACGAAGTGGTCAACGGTGTCCAATTGGGAGTCACCATCGTCAGCCTGACACTGGGCTATGTTGGTGAGCCGCTGCTGGCCCAGATGATGCTGGGTCCCGTTCAGGATGTTCCCCACGCTTCGGTGTACGCTCACGGAATTGCAATTTTCCTGTCGTTCGTCCTGATCACCTGCCTGCACGTCATTCTGGGAGAACTGGTTCCCAAGTCGCTGGCCCTGCAGCGGTCGGAGCAGGTGGCGCTGGCGGTGGCAGGTCCGATGGACGTCTTCCTGACCCTGACCCGTCCTCTGTTGTTCCTCATGAGCCGTGCCGCGGGATGGGTCCTTCGCGCCTTGGGTTCGCGCCGGATCCGCGAGGGCCCCGTACACTCACCCGATGAACTCAAACTCATCGTGACCGCCAGCCGGCAATTTGGGGAAATACCGCCCTTCCAGGAGGAGATGATTCATCACGCCCTGGAACTGGACAACATCAACGTGCGCGAGGTCATGGTGCCGCGCCCAGCTATCTTCTCGCTTCCCGGTGATCTCACGATTTCCGATGCCCTGGCCCGGGTGGTAGAAGAACAACACTCCCGGGTTCCGGTCTACGACCCGCAACGCGGCCCGGAGCACATCGTCGGAGTGCTATACGCCAAAGACCTGATGCGCTGGACCCGTCTCCGGCTCACGAGCACTCCCGACCAACCGGTCGCGGCCCGCGTCTCGGCCATGAAAATCAGCCAGATCATGCACGATGTGTTGGTCGTTCCCGAAACCAAAGTCCTGACGGAATTGCTGGAAGAATTCAAACAGCGCAAACGGCATCTCGCGGTAGTGGTTGATGAATTCGGTTCCACTGCGGGCGTTATCACCGTCGAAGATGTTCTCGAACAGATCGTCGGCGAGATCGAAGACGAATTTGATATTGCGCCGGCCCAGCAAGTCCTGGTTGAAGGGGAAGTGGCCGTTGTCCTCGAAGGCTCGGTCAGCATTCGCGATCTGGAATCGCAATATCAGCTTTCTCTGCCGCGCGATTCCGGCTTTGAGACCCTGGCCGGCTTCATCCTCGCCCGCTTGCAACGAATTCCAAGACAGAGCGAGACCTTCGAGTATGAAAACCACCGCTACACTGTTCTCGAAATCGAAGGCCACCGCATCACCAAAGTAAAGATCGAAAAACTGGAGGCCAAACCCGCCGCCCAGGCCGGAGACTGAGAACCGGGAACTAAGAACTAAAAACTGGTTTTAAAACAAGAATCACGAAGCCTAGAATGACCCAGCCGAATCATCGATCAGCAAGCGCCTAACCTCCGAATGCCGAAATACCTAGCCCTCCGCGTGTTGTACACGCTGCCGGTGATCTGGCTGGTAGTCTCGCTCGTCTTCCTCTTAATTCACCTCGTGCCCGGCGACCCCATCCTGCAAATGCTGGGCGAAGGCGCGCCTGTAACCGACGTGCAGGCTGCCCGCCATGCCTACGGCCTCGATCTTCCCCTCGGCCGCCAGTACCTGAATTACTGGGAAGGCGTGCTCCGCGGCGATCTTGGTCCGTCGTTGCGTTTCAACCAGAGCGTTACGCGGCTGATTGCTCAACGCTACCCTTACACTTTGCAATTGACCCTGGCGGCGCTGGTTGTGGCCATCCTGCTGTCGGTCCCAGCCGGCGTACGCTCGGCGCAACGCCGCAACCATTGGGACGATCGCCTGCTCAGTGTGGTCAGCCTGTTTGGCTTGTCCTTCCCCAATTTTGCCCTGGGCCCGATTCTGATCCTGCTTTTTGCCATCAAGCTGGGCTGGCTGCCCGTCTCGGGCTCCGGCACTTTTGCCCACCTGATACTGCCCGCAATCACCATGGGCGGCGCGCTGGCTGCGATCCTCACCCGCATGGTGCGCACCTCGATGCTGGAAGAGCTGGGGCAGGACTACATCCGCACCGCCCGCGCCAAAGGATTGTCCGAGCGCCAGGTAGTCTATGGTCACGCGCTGCGCAACGCCATGATTCCTGTCATCACAGTGCTGGGGTTGCAGTTTGGCGCACTGCTGGCCGGAGCCATTGTGACCGAAACGATTTTCTCCTGGCCCGGAATCGGAAGGTTGACGATTCAGGCCATTTCCAATCGCGACTACTACCTTGTGCAGGGATGTATCCTCGCGATTGGGCTAACGTACGTGGCGGTGAATTTGTTGACCGACTTGTTGTACTCGGTGGCGAACCCGAGGATACGGCAGTAGAGGTGGAAGTAAAAAAGCAATCCAGGAAGCGGACGGCTTGGAAACCCAGCGGAGATATCTCAGCCGCGAGACCAAAGAGAGGCATGGTTATGACCTTTTTCGATGCCCAGGGAAATCAAATCCAGCCCGCTCAATGGTTGAACACATACGAGCGTTACTACTTCCTTAACGGCCCGAGGCGAGACGGCCAGCCGAGGAACCAGACGAGTCCTTTCGTTGAGAATCGAGTCTGCGCTCTGTTGTGCCAGAAGACCCCTCTGTCACGACAAGATCTGATTCTCGCCATGGCTTGGAAGCTTGGATTAATCGATCAAAGCCTCTCAGAATCGAGGCAAAAGATCGAATATCGGCAGGACTGGGCTACGAAACTCATAGCGAAGAGTCAATTTCGCATCCTGGACTTTTCCAAGAGCATTCCGTATCTGGCCGATAACATGTCGAAGATAACGCAGGTGAGCCAAGTCGATCCACGATATCTCTATGACTTAATCCCCCTACTTAAAGGCTTCGGCCACGTTTATATACTTACAGTTCTCTTTTTTGCGACGCGCGGTCAATACCCTATTTACGATAGGTTCGCGCACATCGCAGCTTTAGCGATTGACCAAGGGTTGCCCCTCGGATCATGCGTGCACTACAGAGAAGGTCAAAAATGGAGCGATTATCAGCAATACAAGAATTTGTTAGTGTCTATCGCAAGGACTTTTCCACAGCAGCCAGGGAATGTGTCGGTGCTTATATCTCGGCCTTTCGATAGGGCTTTGTGGGTTTATGGGCACTTCTTCCAAGTGGGCGACAAAGCCCGTACCGCTATCGAGTCAGTGCGGCTCCATTCCCGAGCCCCGTTGCTTCCTGGTCGTTCGAAAGGATGGCTAGATGGCCGAATATGCGACCTGTCTAACGAGACGAGCGATGGATGGAAGCGCAGAGAAATCAACGTAAGACAAGGTCCGGACGGCTATCCGGCTGTACGGGACATCATCCATTTGATTGATTCCTCGGGTGTCAAGTATCGTGATTTGCCGTTCATCAAAGGAGCGAGACTTCCGGGCTATGTCTGTTTGGGTAAGCCGGGCCAGCTAAGACCGTGGTTTGATCGACACTATTCTTCTGAGAAGGTTCTGACTGAGGAGGTCTATTTCAAGCCCACCGGCCAGCCTAATGAATATCGCATCTATACAAAATCCCAATGGCAAACATCAGTAATTGCTGGTACATGAGTGGAGCTCTTCAGAAGTCTAGGAGATCGGTTCCCACCGCCCGAGGCCGGGGCCTTCAAACCAATTCAATCATCACCCGCTGCCCGACCAAAGCCGCTGCCCGTTGCAGACTCGACAGTGTGATATCGCGTTTCGGATCAAGGATGCGATCGACCTGGGAGCGGCTTGTCTTCAATAAGACCGCCATACGGGCCTTGGAAATCTTTTTCTTTTTCATGGCCTTGGCCAGTTGCCAGGCTACGACCTCTTTGATGGCTTGCGCCTCCATTTCCTCAAAGATGTTTTCATTTTTCAAAGAGTCGTCGATACTCGATCCCATATTCTTCGCACGCATTTCTGCTCCCGCGCTCAGTGTACCATAAAAGATACATCATATAGACAAGTGTTAAGCTACAGGCTACATTCTTCTAAGTGAAGATTCGGAGCTTTCTCCATAAGGGCCTAAAGCGACTCTATGCGGAAGACGTCGTGAAAGGCGTTTCGCCAGATTCTGTTGACAAGCTTCGTAAGATGCTGGCGTTTCTCGACGACATGGAGGGCGCTGAAGAACTACGCTCGTTACCGGTGTGGAAGGCGCACATCTTGACGGGCGATCGTAAAGGCACATGGAGCCTCAGCGTCACCCGCAATCGCCGATTAACCTTTCGGGTAGATACCGGGGAGAATGAAATTTACGACGTTAATTTGGAAGACTACCACTAAGACAGAAGGAGTGATCGCCATGCCGATCAAGAGCCCGCCCCATCCCGGAGATTTCATTCGCACCGAGATCATTCAACCAGCGGGACTGACCGTGACGGCCGCTGCGGTGGCCCTTAGGGTCTCGCGGCTGAAGATGGACACGCTGATGAGAATGCAATCTTCTTACGATATTGCTCGAACGCGTTCGCGCGAACGACAAATCAGGGTCCGACGAATCCCTCAACTAGCCGATATCCAGCCCGAAGGCCTTTGATCTTGTCTACGCTCTCCATCTCGCTGCCTCGCGCCGCCCGCCATAACCCGCTCGCGGCTACAGGCGCGGTGCTGGTGGTCATCTTCGTGATCTTTGCAATCTTTGCTCCCTGGATTGCGCCTCAGGATCCCGCGTATATCGATTTACCCACCCGCCTGTCGCCGCCATCATCCGCGCACTGGTGTGGCACCGACGAACTCGGACGCGATATTCTCTCCCGCCTCATTTTCGGCTCCCGCATTTCCATGTTGGTCGGAAGTTCCGTAGTCGCGCTGTCCCTCGCGTGGGGCCTGATCGTGGGATCGATCGCGGGCTATTATGGTGGAAACATCGATCGCTTTTTCAACGTCGTAGTGATGAACGCGTTTCTGTCTTTCCCGGGAATCCTTCTGGCCATCGCCTTTGTGGCTTTCCGCGGTCCGGGAATTTTCAATCTCGTGCTGGCTCTTTCTCTGGGAGGCTGGGTGGGCTATGCCCGCCTGGTTCGCGGACAAGTACTGGCGGCGCGCGAACGCGAGTTTGTGGAAGCGGCGCGGGCGCTGGGCGCAAGTGATTTGCGCGTGATTGTCCGTCACATTCTTCCCAATATCATTCAGCCCGTGATCGTTCAGGCTGCGATTGGCATGGCCGGCGCCATCCTCGCCGAAGCCACTATGAGCTTTTTGGGCCTGGGCGTGGCCCCGCCCACCGCCAGTTGGGGCGCGATGCTTAACGATGGCCGCGCTCATCTCTTCGACGCTCCGCATCTCGTGCTCTTTCCCGCCTTCGCCGTGATGCTGGCCGTCCTGTCATTCAATTTTATCGGGGACGCGCTGCGCGACTTTCTCGATCCCCGCTCGCGCATCGAAGCCGGACTGTAATAAAAACCAGTAGGCCTATCGCTCACGTTCCCTTCCAAACATGCCATCGCTGGCAGAGCTCCTCGCGTGCCAGTTCACTCACTTTGGTAACCGCTGCTACCCCTGTTCTGTCTTAAGAATGCGCGATTTCCAGCAACATTCTCCCGTGCCTCGTGTTCAAAGATGTGGCCCGAGAAAAGGGCGACGCAGTGACACCAAGGGACAAGGGAGAACCATATGAAATTGCAAAATAAGGGTTTTATTTTGACCGCGGCATTGGCCGCCCTTATGCTGCCGGCAATGGCACAGACCAACGCCGTTGCACCGCCGCCGGGCACTATCCACGAGCGCAAGGAAAACCAGCAGGATCGCATCGCTCAGGGCGTCAAGAGCGGTCAGTTGACGGCGGGTGAAACCGCTCACCTGGAAACACGCGAAGCCCGGATCAACAAGGAAGTACATAACGAACGTGTCGCCAACGGCGGCAAGTTGACCCCGGCCGAACGCCGGCAGGTGAACCGCCAGCAGAACCGCACTTCGCACGCCATCTATCGCGATAAGCACAACGCGCGCGTCCAGTAGATCTCCCACCTGGCACGCAGTTGAAAACGCCTCCGCAAACGGAGGCGTTTTTTGCTCGTGTGGGGCGGACACTCCTGTCCGCCGTTTGTTGCGGTTGGTGTTGGGATGCTGCACCACATACGGCCGCCAGTTGTGATCGTTACCCCTCGCACATCGATAATCAAAGGCGGCGGACAGGAGTGTCCGCCCCACACCCGTAAGCCCTAGAAAAGACCCCAAATCCAGTTCTTGACGACAATCGCAAATAGACATATAAATATAGCGATTTGCAATATGACATTGGCCGAGAAAATTCGTTACCTGAGGGAGGTAGAAGGCTCGCTGCGCGGCTTGGGACGCTCCATGACCCAACAAGAACTGGTGCGCGCCCTCCGCAAGGAGCAGGGCAAGAGCATTAGCCAGTCCTACGTGTCGCAAATCGAGGGCGGAGTACGCCCTCACATGACGCAGTCCACGCGCGCGCTGCTGGCCAGGTTTTTCAAGATTCATCCCGGATTTCTGGTGGATGATCCCGAGGGTTATCACACCGAACTGGTGTCCGACTTGCGCACCACGGAAGGCAAACTCGATGTCTGGCTGCTGCAGGGCTCGGAACGCTTTGCCAGCGACCCCTTACTCAGCGAGGTACTGATCAAGGCGGCGCGAGAGAAAGACACCCGACGATGCTTTCTGCTCCTGGGTGCGATCCTCGATACGCCGGGACTGGCGGACCGTTTACTCGAGGCGTTACAGCCTGAGCACGGCGCAACCCGTACTCGTGGCAGGGAAGGGAGGCGGCGCGTATGAACTGGGCGGATTTCTATCTCATTTGCTTCGCGGTCGGATTTTGCTTCAGCCTGTTGTCGTTTCTTGCCGGAGGTTTGCACTGGCACTTGCCCCATTTTTCTGATGTCCATGCGGCTGCGGCTCATCCTCCTGTCGGACCTGGAGGAGCATCCGTTGGGAACGGGCAAGGCACCGCAGCCGATGTCCCAAACGCTTTAGGCCAAGGACACGCGGCCCACGTTTCGCCATTCAACTTCGTCACCGGGGCAGCTTTTCTGGCCTGGTTTGGCGGAGCCGGCTTTCTACTGACGCGTTTTTCGGGCGTGTGGGTCGTTACCGGACTCGGTCTTTCCGTGTTTAGCGGTCTGATCGGCGGAGGGATCGTGTTCATTTTTCTCAGCCGCGTATTGATCTCGCACGAAGAAAGCATGGATCCCGCCGACTACGAAATGGCGGGAGTGCTCGGCCGGGTATCAGTCCCGATCCGCGAAAAGGGCACGGGAGAAATCATTTATTCGCAGGCCGGAACACGGCGCACCTGTGGCGCTCGCGGCGAAGACGGAAACGCCATCGCCCAGGGAGCGGAAGTGATGGTCACACGCTACGAAAAAGGAATCGCGTACGTGCGCCTCTGGACAGAGATGTCTGGCGACCACGACCCAATGTAGGCGCGAGCGTCCACGCTCGTGCTCCAGTGGCAAGAACGTTGATCTTCGCAGGTGAAGTACCAGTGGGAACGATTCTATGGACAGCAAACCGTATCGCATCATCACCGCGCTGCTCTGGCTGGCGTTGCCCGTGATCGGCCTCCAGTATTGGATGGCCTGGGACCAAATTCCCGCCCGTATGGCTTCTCATTTCGGAGCGGCAGGCCAACCCAATGGCTGGATGACGAGGGAGACGTCCGTAATCTTTTCCCTGGTAATGCTGGCATTTCTGCTGACGGCTTTCACATTCGCATTGACCCGCATCCGTAAGCCGGATGTTCTGGCCTGGGCGCTGCTGGCGATGTTCTATGTCGCGATGG
>Ga0193716_1002414_pt1 | contig 10519 bp, 5 predicted proteins | sample U2c1metaG_FD_145901 | JGI IMG/M metagenome (GOLD analysis project Ga0193716, IMG submission 145901) | Soil microbial communities from a riparian zone of the East river system, Colorado, United States - U2c1 | ecosystem: Environmental > Terrestrial > Soil > Riparian zone | place: USA: East River...
CAACCCGTTCTCGCAGCGCCAGAAAATACGCAGGGTCCCGAAACATTTCACTGACCTGTACGGTGAGGAAATCCAACAACGCGGGAAATACGGCCGAATCGTGCACGACTTTGTCTTGCAGCTGCGACAGCGTGCCGCAATCGAACCGGTTCATCGCCGTCTTCAGCCGGCGCCGCAGCGATGCAGGCGCGTATCCCCGGAAGTCGTAGTGGTACATTTGATAAATCGCATCGATAAACCGATTGAACTCAACGTCAAACTCCCGGCCCGAGATGCCCGGCTTGCCTACTTCGGCATCCATACACGAACCAGCGACAGCAGTTTCTCGACGTCCAAGGGCTTGGCGATGTAATCGTTCGCGCCTGCCGCCAAACTCTTGTCATGGTCGTCCGCCATGGCCTTTGCCGTCAGCGCAATGATGGGCAGAGCCTTCCACTCGCTGCGTTTGCGAATCTCGCGCATCGCTGTGAGCCCGTCCATCTCGGGCATCATGATATCCATCAGGACCAGGTCTATTCTCTTCGACGGCTCCGGCGAGGAACGCGACAGCATGTCGAGCGCCTCGCGCCCATTGCGAGCTATGACCACGCTCATGCCCTTCGGTTCCAGCACGCTCGACAAGGCGAAGACGTTGCGCACGTCGTCCTCCACGACCAGAACGCGGCGGCCCTCCAGAATGCTTTCCCTGTGGCGCGCCGCTCGAAGCATCTGTTGATGCTCAGGCGGCAATTTGGCTTCGACTTGATGCAAAAACAGCGTCACCTCGTCCAACAGGCGCTCCGGAGAACGGGCGTCCTTGATGATGATGGACTTGGAGTAGCGACGCAGCCGCTGCTCCTCCTCGCGGGTCAGGGCACGTCCGGTGTAGATAATGACGGGCGGAAAGGCCACGTCCTCCTCTTGGGACATTCTTTCAAGAAGATCGTAGCCGCTGTAGTCGGGCAGGTTGAAATCCACCACCATGCAGTCGAATGTCTTGGCTTTGAGACTCGCGAGCGCATCGCCGGCGCTCGCCACCGCCGTGATTTGCACATCGCCATTGCTCAACAGATGCCGGATGCTTTCCCGTTGACGCGGATCATCTTCGACGATCAGCACGTGCCGCAGGCTTTGCGAGAACTTTTCTTCCATGCGCTGCAGCGCCGCGACCAGTTCTTCCCGTTTTGCGGGTTTCAGTGCGTAGCCGATGGCGCCCAACTCCAGCGCTTCTCGTTTGTAGTCCGAGATCGACACAATGTGTACCGGAATGTGCCGGGTTCGCGGGTCGTGCTTCAGTTGGTCGAGCACGCCGAGCCCTGAATGATCGGGAAGATTGACGTCCAAGATAATCGCGCTGGGCAGAAACTGAGCGGCGGCAACCAACCCGTCAGTGGCCGACGCGACGGCAACGCATTGAAACCCCATCTCATGCACCAAGTCGCGCAAAATCATGGCGAAGGCTGCATCATCCTCCACCAGCAAAATAACCCGGCCGCCGGGCGTGATCGCGTTGCGGTCATCCGCCGCGACCGGCGCGAGCTTTTCGGGGTCGGATTGTTTCCGAGCGGGTACCGGAGGCGGCGCTTGCGGCGCCTGCGCTTGCGGCGCTGCGGCGCGCGGGGCATCGGTGCTGAAGCTGCGGGGTATCGTCAGCGTGAATACGCTTCCTACGCCGGCTTCGCTTTGTACGGTGATTGCGCCCCCGAGCAACGCGGCGAGATCGCGGGAAATTGACAGGCCCAAACCGGTGCCGCCGAATTTCCGGTGGATGCTGCCGTCGGCCTGGCGAAATGCCTCGAAGATCACCTCTTGCTGATGCGGCGCAATGCCCACCCCTGTATCGCGAACGGCGAAACACACGGAACTGTTCTCGTGCGAGAACACCCGCAACGCGACTTCGCCTTTCTCAGTGAACTTGAAGGCATTCGACAACAAATTCTTGAGAATTTGTCCGAGCCGCTGCTGGTCGGTTTCAACCTGCTCAGGTGCGCCCGGCTCGATCACCGATGAGAAACGCACGCCGTTCTGATCGGCGGTGGGTTGAAATGTCTTGGTGAGTGACTCGACGGTACTTGAAATCGAGACCCGCTCGGGCACGAGTTCCACCTTGCCGGCCTCGATCCGCGACAAATCCAGCACGTCATTGATCAACCTGAGCAGGTCATTGCCGGCCGACGTGATGGTCTGAGCATATTTCACCTGGGTGGCGGTCAGGTTGCCGTCCTTGTTGTCGGCCAGCAGCTTCGCGAGGATCAAGGTGGAGTTGAGCGGAGTACGCAGTTCATGGCTCATATTCGCCAGGAATTCGCTCTTATATTCATTCGCCCGCTGCAGCTCATCTGATCTGATGGTGAGCACGTCGTGAGCCTTGGCCAGCGCGTCTTTCTGATGTTCGAGCAGTTGAGTCTGCTCTTCGAGCTGCGAGTTGATTTGCTCCAGTTCTGATTGCTGCACCTCCAGATTCACCTGCGATTCTCGCAGCGCCCGGCCCTGCTCTTCGAGTTCCTCATTGCTGACGCGCAACTCCTCCTGGCCCGATTGAAGTTCTTCGGCCTGCTGCTGCGTTTCTTGCAGCAATTCTTCGAGCCGCCGACGATCCTTGGCGGCACGCACGGCAACGGCGATGGATTCGGACGCGCGCGATAGCAGCTCACGCTGGTCGGCATCGGTGGCGCCGAAAAACCCCAGTTCCAGCACCGCATGCACGACCCCATCAATGCCGGCAGGAACCACCACCAGTTCATTCGGCGTGCCCATGCCGATACCCGACGAAATCGGCAGATAACCGGCCGGAACATCGCGCACTCGGAGCGCGCGCTTGTCCCGGGCCGCTTGCCCGACGAGTCCATCCCCGGGGCGAACCGTCTCGAGGCCCTCTGCAGGCAACGCATAGCCGGCGAATCGCCGATAGAGGCCGGCTTCAGCGATGTAAATGGCGCCCACCTGCGCGTCGACGAATCCCGCCAAAAATCCGAGCAGATTGTTGCCCAGCCTATCGAGCGTCTGGTCCCCTTGCATTTGCTCGCTCAATCCCATTTGGCCGGACCGAATCCACGCCTGCGCTTGCCGAGCGCGGAAGCCGCGCGAGGCCACGACAGCCGAGCCGGCGATTAAAAACAGCAAAAGGCTCGAGCCGCCCCAGCTCACCGCCAGTGAAATCGTCGCGGCATGCTCCGACTCCCGTCCGCGCCGCTCGACCAACTGCCGCTCAATCTCCTCCATGTCGCTCACAGTGTCACGGATGCGATCCATGTAGATCTTGCCCCGATCGGTGCGCACAACGGCCAGCGCTGCTTCGGAATGTCCCGCGCGACGCGAAACGATGGTGGATTCGAGTTCCGCCATCTTGAGATTCGCGAGTGATTCGAGCGCATCGAGCCGCCGTGCCTGCTCGGGTCGGTTGCCGAGCAACCCGCGCAGGGCCTTGATCTCATCCGGCAGCGCATCCTTGGCGTCCGTGTAAGGCGTCAGGTAACTCTCTTCGTTGGTGAGCAAAAACCCGCGCTGCCCGGTTTCCGCGTCCTTCAATGTCGAGAACATCGCCTGCAGACGCCGCAGCAGCTCCACGGACTGAGTCAGATTTCGAGCCGTATTCGTCGTTGTCTGTAAGGACTGATATGACAGCAGCGCAATGATGACGACGGCGACCACCGCCAGCAGGAACCCGATCAGGGTCTTGGGCGGCAGCGGCATGCTGGAGCGCACGGCGCCAATCGAGCCAGGTAACGGGTTGATTTGATCCATGGACTGCTCGATTGATGACACGGAAAGTCTACGTGACAACCTAAATCCTGCCTGTAGGAATCGGCTGACACCGACGGCAACGCCCTTGACATAGTCTGGACGAGTATTAGTTTTTAGATCGGCTCGCGCGGCCGGGCCTAGTTACCAAGATTGAGAAGCGCCGCGTTGCCGCCGGTCGCCGTGGTATTGACGGTCAACGTTCGTTCATTCGCGAATCGCGTCAGATAGTGCGGGCCGCCGGCTTTCGGACCGGTGCCCGACAGGCCGTTTCCGCCGAAGGGCTGCACGCCGACCACCGCACCGATCATATTGCGGTTGACGTAGGTATTGCCGATCGCCGTGCCCAGAAACACCTGCCGCCAAAATGATTCCAACCGGGTTTGCACCCCCAGCGTCAACCCATAGCGGCTGTCGCGAATGGCCTGCAGCACCTCTTGGATCTCGCTCGATCGATACCGCACGACGTGCAGTATCGGTCCAAATTCCTCGCGAGTCAGTTGCCCCGCAGATTTGAGTTCAATGAGATGCGGTGCAAAGAAGCTGCCGTGCAGATGTGCCTCGCTGAGATTGCACGCTTTTACGATCCGCGCCTCCTTGCGCATGCGTTCGACATGCTGCGCCAATCCGTCGCGTGCCGCCGCATTGATAACGGGCCCGACATCGGTCTGAAGATCGGACGGATCGCCGATCAGCAGTTCATCCATGGCGCCGGCGATCATTTCCAGCACCGTGTCGGCAATTTCTTCCTGCAGGAACAAAAGACGCAGCGCCGAGCAACGTTGGCCGGCGCTCATGAACGCCGAGCTCACCACATCATCGACCACCTGCTCGGGCAGCGCGGTCGAATCGACGATCATCGCATTCAATCCGCCGGTCTCGGCAATCAACGGCACAATGATGCCGTCACGTGCCGCCATTGCACGATTGATCGTCAGGGCGGTGGCGGTCGAACCGGTCATGGCCACGCCCGCGAGTGCCGGATGCGCCAACGCGACCTCTCCAAACAATCGCCCCGGCGTCGGCACCAGGTGCACGGCCTGCGGCGGAACACCCGCTTCGTGAAGCAGACGAATGAAGCGCGCGGCGATCAATGGCGTGGGTTCAGCCGGCTTCGCCACCACGGTGTTCCCCGCGCCGAGCGCGGCGGTCACCTGACCCGCAAAAATGGCCAGCGGGAAATTCCATGGGCTGATGCAGGCAAATACCCCGCGGCCCTGCAAGCTCAGTTCGTTCACTTCGCCGGTGGGGCCCTCGAGATGCTCCGGCACCGCAAATTGCTTGCGCGCCTGCAGCGCATAGTAGCGGCAATAATCCACCGCCTCGCGCACTTCCGCGATGGCGTCCGAGATGGTCTTACCGCCCTCCCGCACCAGTAGTCCGTGAAACTCCGCTCGATTGGCTTCAAGAATATCCGATGCCTTCTCCAGGCAACTCGCCCGCGCATCGCCGCCGCTCCGGTTCCAAGCAGGCTGAGCCGCCGCGCTCGCATCGAACGCCAGCTTGATTTCATTCGCGGTGGCGTCGCGCGAGACGCCCACTTGTTCGCGCCGATCTGCCGGGTTGGTTGTCGGATGCGCGGATCCGGGCAGCAATACGCCATTGATGATGGGGCCCGCGGTGTGCGGATCGGCAGCTTTCTTGGAACGATGAGTCGAGACCTCGCCGCGCAGGACTTGGAGTTCGCGCGGATCGCCGAGATCGATTCCGCGGGAATTGCGCCGATCGGAATACAAAGCTGCGGGTACGGGTAAGCGCGGGTGTGCGAACGACTCCAGACGCTCCAGTTCCGAGATGGGGTCGCGCACAATCTCGGCGACCGGCACCTGTTCATCCATGAAGCGGTTCACAAAAGACGTGTTGGCTCCATTCTCGAGCAGACGCCTCACCAGATAAGCAAGCAGATCCTTGTGCTCGCCCACCGGCGCATAGACGCGTACGCGCGGGAAATTTGCGACTTGGCGGGCCGCTTCCGCATACAGGAGCCGGCCCATGCCGTGCAGGCGTTGAAATTCGAAATTCGCCTTCGGCGGCGCCAACTCCAGCACCGCGGCAATGCTGTGCGCGTTGTGCGTGGCGAATTGCGAATAGATCGAGTCCGCATGCTTGAACAATCGGCCGACGCACGCCAGATAAGACACGTCGGTGGCCACCTTGCGCGTGTACACCGGATAGCCGTCGAGACCGCGTTCTTGGCCGCGCTTGATCTCGGAATCCCAATAGGCACCCTTCACCAAACGCGCCGTCATTCTGCGGCCGTGGTGTTGAGCCGTTGCCGCCACCCAATCAATCACTTCCAAGGCGCGCTTGCCGTAGGCCTGAACCGCCAAACCGAGACCCGGCCAATCCCGCGTCACCGGGTCCTTTGCCAGCGCCTCGATGACATCGAGCGACAGATCGAGGCGATCCGCCTCTTCCGCATCGATGGTGAGTTGAATGCCGAGCCGTGCGGCTTGACGCGCCAGATCGAGCACCTGCGGCACGAGGCGTTGCATGACGCGCTCACGCTGCAACAGACCATAGCGAGGCTCCAAGGCCGATAGTTTGATGGAGATGCTCGACACGTCATGAACGGCGCGTCCCGCCGCCGTGGAACCGATGACCTCGATGGCGTGTTGGTAAGATTTGAGGTAACGCGCCGCATCCTGCAGCGTGCGTGCGCCCTCGCCCAGCATGTCAAAGGAGCATAGACCCACGTCTGCTTCACGGGCGCTGCGTGCCAGCGCCTCTTCAATGGTGCGCCCGACGACGAATTCGCCGCCGATGATGCGCATGGCGCGGCGCACCGCGAGACGCACCAACGGTTCGCCGGCTTTCCGGGTCAGCTTGCGCATCCACCCGTCGGCATCGGTCTTGATCGCCGGATCCAAATCAAGAATGCCTCCGGTGAGCATCAAGCCCCAGGTCGAGGCGTTGACGAACAGAGATTCCGAGCGGCCGGCGTGAGAAGACCAGTCGCCGGTGCTGAGCTTCTCGGCAATCAGCCGATCCGCGGTGACATCGTCGGGAATGCGCAGCAGCGCTTCCGCAATGCACATGAGCGCAATGCCTTCTTGATTCGACAAACCGAACTCTTGCAAAAAGGCGTCGAGAAATGGACGTTCGGCGCGCCGCGCACGCGCACCCTCGACGAGTCCCATCGCTACGGCAACCGCACGGTGACGCGCGCCGCCGGTAAGTTCCAGGGTATGCAGCAGGCGCTTCACCGCCCGCTCTTCAGGCCAGGTTCCGTGGTCTCTTATCGTCTGGCGCAGCGCCTCAGGTGAGTCGCCGGGCAAAGATGGGTGCAAGTTGGCGGCCATAAGGGTCTCGGATTTTAATGACTAATCGTCGCAAAGAACACGGCGCTGGGCGCGGACAATGGATCAGCCTCGATTCTGCGCAGGCGAACCGTGTCCTGCGAAAACACGGCCAGATCCCAAGGCTCCAGCCTCACCGGCTCGCCCGCACCGCCGTCCAGCAACAATGGGGCCTCGAGGCTGAATATCAAAGCAGACTCCGGCGCTGTCAGCGCCGTCAGGCTCTGATCCAAGCGCACGATGCGAGCGTCGGCCCGCAGCGACTTGGACGCCATGAAATTCAGGTCCACGCACGGCCCCTGCAGCAGGTCGCATTGAGTGGGCATGGCCCCGTCGAACAGCGCCGAATCGCCGATCTTCTGTAAAACACGCTGCGCTCCATTGCCAAATGTGAGGGTCAGTCCCAGGCCTCGCAGCAGCACCATGCTGCGGCTGTATCCCGCGAAATCTGAAAAAGGGCCCGACGCATCAATGTGCGCCACGCTGACCCGCCAAAGGAAGGGATCGCCGGCGGCCGGTACGCGCATGGCTTCATACGTTATGCCGCCGCCATTCTTCCAGGGAGTCGCCGCGAAGGATGATTGGCGGATGACTTTGAGGGCTGTCGGCACGCGCGAATCATACAGTAGGCAACCCGAGTTTTTGACGCAGGGCAACGTTGAGCGTCCTGGCGATATCTGAAATCGTCGATTGCTTTCCCTTGAAGTAAAACGACGAGGTGCGCGCCGGCACCACCAGATCGGGCACATTCGTCAGTTGATCGATCAGCTCTTCCGAGAGCCCGTCCGAGAAATACTCCTGGTCCCTCTTTTCGCTCAAGTCGACAAAGGGCAGGATGGCGACGGAGCGCGCCGGCGGCACCCGGGCGGATTTTGTGTCTCTGGAATGAGTCCAAACGATGCCGCCCATGATCGTCACCAGCAAAAGCAAGCTCAAGAAGATCAACGGTGCCGGCGCGCGGTGACGGCGCGCGAGCATGGCGGCGCGCTGAATCCAAGTATGCGAACGCGCATGCACCGGGCGGTGAGACAGGAAACGCCGTAGCTCTGCGGCCAGTTCGGCGGCAGTGGCATAGCAATTTTCGGGCTGCAGATCAGCGGCCAACTGCGGCTTGAGAGCCTTAATGCCGCTCAGCCAGCGCTCGCGCGCAGGCGATTCCAGATCCAGCGCTTGATCGAGATAAGGGGAAATTTCCTTCCATTGTTCCGCGCTGAAGCGCCCTACGCGGTCCACGCAATCCCTCAAGTTTCCGTGAGCTCATGCTGGAGCAGGATGCGGGCTTTCTCCCAATCTCGCTTGACGGTTCGGTCCGAGGTACCCAGCGCCGCGCCGATTTCTTGAAACGTCAAACCACAAAAGAATTTCAGATCGACGACCTGCGCAAGCCGCGGTTCGATATTCGCAAGCGCATCCACAGCGTCGGCGAGTCGCTGCAATTCAGCTTCCGATTCAGCACCCTGCGGCATCTCGGTGGGCAGCACGGTGATCTCGAATTCCCCGCCGCGTTTCTGCGCCGAACGGCTGCGGAAATAATCGATGATCAATCCGCGCATCGCGCGGGACGCATACGCCAAGAATCGCGCTTGGTCAGGAAACGCTACCGAGCCTCGGCTCGACATGTCCAGATAGGTCTCATGCAGCAGCGTGGTGGGAGTCAACGTAAGCGAAGCATTGCGGCGCAACTGACGTTGCGCGAGGTTATGCAGCTCCGCGTACAAAACGGTGAACAACTCCTCGCGGGCCTTCGCGTCGCCGTGTTCCGATGAGCGGATGAGAGTATTGAGATCCGTACCGGACATCAGATCATCTTACTGAGAAATCCACGAATATTCCTAGGCTTACGCTTGATTTTGCCCTGTTTTCGGACTATTTCCCGAGCCGCGTGGCGACATAAGCTGCGACATCTACGACTTCTAAAGCCCCTACCAGAGCGTTACGCGGTCCTCGGGCCGAAGATACATCTTGTCGCCCCTCTTCACCGAGAAGGCATCGTAGAAGGTAGGCATGTGCACGACGACGCCGTTGACGCGGTACTTCTCCGGCGAGTGAGGATTGGATTTGACCTGCTCGATGACAGCTGCGTCGCGCGTCTTGCTGAGCCAACTCTGGGCATACCCGATGTAGAATCGCTGGTCGGCACTCATGCCATTGATGACCGGCGGCGCGCGCCCATTCAACGAAGCGATATACGCTTTGTAGGCAATCTCGATTCCTGCGACATCCGCGATGTTCTCGCCCAGCGTCAACTCGCCATTGACGTGGAAACCCGGCAGAGGTTCGAACCCGTTGTATTCCGCGACCAGCTTGTCGGTCTTGGCCTTGAATTTTGCGTGATCCTCGGCCGTCCACCAATCACGCAGATTGCCGTCGCTGTCGAATTGGCTGCCCTCATCGTCGAAGCCATGACTGATTTCATGCCCGATCGTCGCCCCGGTTGCGCCGTAGTTGAATGCGTCCTCCGCATCCGGATTGAACACCGGCAGCTGTAGGATTCCCGCGGGAAATACGATCTCATTCAGTTGCGGATCGTAGTAAGCATTGACCGTAGGCGCCGTCATCTGCCATTCGTCGCGATCAATCGGGCCGCCCAATTGCGCAAGCTTGCGGTCGTTTTCGAACTTCACACCCCGCTTCACGTTGCCCGGCAGGTCGGTGGGGGATATGACCAGCTTGCTGTAGTCGCGCCAGCGTCTGGGGTACCCGATTTTAACGTTGATCTTGCGCAGCTTGGCCCGCGCTTCCACTTTGGTGGCCTCGCTCATCCACGACAATTGATCGACACTCTGCGCGTATGCCTTTAGCAGGTTGGCGACGAGGTCATCGATGCGCGCCTTGGCCTTGGGCGGGAAATACTTCGCCACGTACAATTTTCCGGATGCTTCGCCGATCAGTTGGTCGACCAGCTCGCAGCCGCGTTTCCAACGCTCTTGATTTTTCGGCGTATCTCGCAAAACACCCTGCGTGAAGGCGAAGTCTTCGTCGACGAGCGCACGCGTCAGGTAAGGAGCGCTGCCGGACAGCAGCTGATAGCGGAAGTATTCCTTCCACGTCGGCAGCGGCGTACTCTTGATGAGCCCCGACAGGGCCTTGAGATAGTCAGGCTGGCGCACAATCATCGTCGGCAGCGGATCATCGGGTACGCCGCCTTTTGCCAGGTAACTGTTCCAATCGATGGACGGCGCGAGTTCCTTGAGTTGCGCCAGCGTCTGCGGATTGTAGGTCTTCTGCGGATCTCGATTCGCCACGCGAGTCCACTGAATTTTGGCCAAGGCGGTTTCCAGAGCCAGGATTCGGCCCGCCTCATCGCCGGCGCGCGCGTCTCCCAGAAGAGTCAACATTTTGGCAACGTGTTCGCGATACTTCGTGCGGAAACTGAGCAGCTTCGCGTCATCGCTCAAATAGTAGTCGCGATCGGGCAACCCCAATCCGCCCTGTGAAAACCAGAGCGCGTACTGGGTGGAGCGTTTCGCGTCCGGCGCAACGAATATGCCGACGGGCGT
>Ga0193716_1002416_pt1 | contig 10518 bp, 12 predicted proteins | sample U2c1metaG_FD_145901 | JGI IMG/M metagenome (GOLD analysis project Ga0193716, IMG submission 145901) | Soil microbial communities from a riparian zone of the East river system, Colorado, United States - U2c1 | ecosystem: Environmental > Terrestrial > Soil > Riparian zone | place: USA: East River...
ATAAACAAACTGATTCTCGGTCGCGTCGTGCCCACCATCTTGGATAGTTCATCATGCGATATCTTCAGTTCGATGCGAACACCGTGCGGGTCTTTCTCGCCCAATGTGCGCGCTAACTGCAACAGTGTTTTACCCAATCGCTGCTCGCTATCCACAGTCACCAGATTCGCGATGATCTGTTGCTGATCGGCGACGCGCATGGCCAGGTAACTGACAAAGCCCTCAAGCAGCGAGTCCCGGCTTAAACGTGCTAGAAACTGGGTACCTGGTATTTTCTTCAAAATCGTTTCTTCCATCGCGGTGGCGGTTTCCAGACGTGCGCCTAACTGGGACACGCATAGCTCACCGAAAATATCTTCCGCACTGTGGATGGCGAGCAGGCATTCTTTACCTTCAGGGGAGAGCATGAGCAGTTTGATCGGCCGCTCTCAATGAAATAGACCTCCTCGTCTTGATCCCTACAGACGTAGACGTCAACGTGCCGCGCAATCCTGACGGTACGAGAATTCACCGTCTCGCGCCGCAACGATTCACGCATCTGTTCCTTGAAAAGGTCCGCTCGAAACGCCTGTGGAATCATCAGCGTGTCCTTGTGCCCAACTCAATCGATACCCCCCAAGGCGAACTACGCCTTCTTGGCTCCGACCACCACCAACACGATCCCACCCACCAGCGCGGCTCCACCCACGAGAGGAGAGAGCGGGATAGTTTTCTTGGTGTCGGCGGTGGCTTGGAAGGGGCCAATGTCGACGATCTTCTCGCGGCTGGTGTAGGTGATACCCTGGTAAGCAAAGGCCACGATTCCCAAAACGATCAGGGAGATCCCCACTAGCGTTAGCGGGTTGATGCGCATAACTGTTCCTTTCTTTCTGTTAACGCCGAAACCGCTCCTAGACTCTTCGCCCTTGAACGAAATTGATCACCAGCATCACCAGGGCAATGACCAATAGGATATGGACGAATCCACCCATCGTGTACGAAGTGACCAACCCCAGCGCCCACATGATCAGAAGAATCACAAAAATAGTCCAAAGCATGTTTCAACTCCTTTCTATAGAGAACTCACCCTGCCGGGTTTCCTATCCGCCCAATGTCTCTCGCCGTTCTTCGTGGCGGGCTTCCTGAGTGGCGTCACCCGAGCCGCAGCGATGACTCATAAGTTGCTTTCCTTTTTCGATGATTCCTTCGCTGGTTTCTCGCAGCTTCTTCCCCTGCTGACTTAGGTAGTCGAGAGACTTACTGCTGCGCTTGCGCAGCAAGTCCCGTGTTTCCTTGCGCGCGAGCAGCGCGAACATCAGCCCACCGATGGCCCCTAGACCCAGACCGATAAGCAAGAAGGAAAACTTGGATTCACCATTGGTTCTCATGCCCTTGCCCTCTCTTTGGTTGCGTTCACGCTGATACAGTTCTGCTACCGCTTGATCACTTGCAGGTTATTGACGACCTTTTTGACGCCCTTTACCTGCCCGGCAACCGTTCCAGCGCGCGACTTCTCCGCGGCGGTCTCAACTTCGCCGGTTAGATAAACCACCCCATTGTTGGTCTCGACTCCCACCCGTGACAGGGTGTTAAGCCGCTCTCCTGCGAGTTGGGTCTTCACATATGTCGTAAGGGTGCCGTCATCGATGTTCTGCCCCGCAGTTTCACCGGTCATTGCTTGGCAGCCGGCTATCAAGAGTAGAAATGCCACCGCCAATGTTAACCTTTTGAATGCCCGTGTCATAAGACTCTTCCTTTTATTTTGTCGCTAGCCGTTCTTGGTTACTTGTGGGTTCGAATAAGCGAACTCACGCGAGCAACAAAGCCCTGCCAGTGGTTAATAGATGATTGATCCTGCTTCTATCTGTTGCTTACGTTTTTCGTATTCTGCACGAGAAATTCTTTCAGCTTTGTAATCCTCCTCCAGCTTTTGCATCTGGCGATAGGCGTTATATTCGTACCCTGCGCCTGTCGCGCCGGCGCCTACTACCGCTCCTCCGATGAACTCGCAGCCCCATTGGCTGAGACCCATCGTGATCATTAACACCAACATTGATTTTTTCATTTCGACCTCCTCCTTGGTATTGTTTTAGCTCTCGATTATTTTTGTATTGCAATTTCGATGCAATGGTTTGTGAGGTTCGGAGTTGCGCGATTTCTATGAAGTTTATGTTCTTGGAATTTTCATTCTTGGAAAACAAAGGGGGGTGGATCGCAAGTTTGAAAAAATTCGGAGATCAAGCAATCGTGGTCGAGGAGAAGACCTCCGGTGCAGTCGAACCTGCCAATTTCCGAAAGGAGCGGCCAAGCCCCCGAGGGAGGATCGGTGGGCGATAGATCCCAAGGCGTTACAGATTTATTTTAGTGGCACTAAAGGTTTTCATCTTCTCGGATACTCGGCTTTTCGGACGAATCGCGCCCTCGAAGCATCTGCCGATGATTTTCGACTCTATTCGCCGTCATCTGGCGCAAGAGCTGCCCGAGTCTCTCCGCGAGACTGTGGATCTCTCGGAGCTTCATAGCGTCGTTCACTCTGCTTACCAACGTCGCTTTCCGTACCATTACAGTTGCCAGGATCCGATTCTGCGACGATACTCCTCCTTGCCAGATCTAAAATTTTGCCGCGCTCACGTAGCGGATTGTCGATAAGACACGCTTATTCACGGCGTGACCGGTCCCAGCGGGTTCGCAGCCCTAGCGTTAATTCGGCGCTGCGCTACGGGTGAGAATGCTTGTCGTCTCGACGGTGCTTCGTTAAAGGGTCAAGGTATGATCAGCGTCAGCAGCGTTAGCAGCACTTTGCGCAAAGCGGTGCCAGTAACGTGAAGTCCTGCTGAATACCACCAGCCCATTTTCGCGTGTAATCTCAAAGAGTTAGATTGACATCGGTTCCCTGGTAGGGATAGAAGATATAAAAATGTTTCTCAGGCTTACCAAATAGATCGCCAAAGCTAAGAAAATATCCGCCAATTCCTGGCTCCAAACTGCGAGCAATCTGTTTGGTCCCGTTTCGGGAGTTAAGGAGAACAGTCTCCGTGTACTGGTGGTGTGGGACGTGAGTACAAAAAAAGAAGCCGAGCGGGACCAGCGTGAGAGTCAGGACTTTTACCGCGCCATGGCCGACGCATTGCCCGTGCTGGTCTGGCAGTCCGGAAGCGACAAGCTCTGCACTTACTTCAACAAACCTTGGCTGGACTTCACTGGGCGCACAATGGAGCAGGAGGTCGGTAGCGGCTGGGCAGATGGCGTGCATCCGGATGATCTTCAGCGTTGCCTCGACAGTTACACTTCCGCTTTCGATCGGCGCGAATCCTTCGTCATTGAGTATCGCTTGCGCCATCGTTCGGGCGAATACCGCTGGGTAATGGACCATGGCGCGCCGCAATTCAACTCCGACGGGACTTTCCTTGGATATCTCGGCGGCGTGATCGAAACCCACGATCGTAAGCTCGTTGAGCAGGCTGCGATTGAGGTCAGGGACGAACTTCGCGGCGCACTGGAATTCAATCAGTCCGTTATGGCCCACATGGGAGAGGGGCTTTACACTGTCGACACTCAAGGTTTGGTGACCTACATCAATCCCGCTGCGGAGCGCCTCTTCGGCTGGTCGAATGCGGAGCTACTTGGCCGGAAGATGCACGACATGACACATTATCAACATCCGGACGGCACACCCTTTCCTGCCTCCGAATGTTCAGGGTTGCAAGTGCTGCAGCGCGGACTGCTTCTATCGAATCACGAGGATGTGTTCATTCGCAAGGACAAGACTTTTTTCCCTGTAATCTATAGCGCTGCACCGCTGAGCTCCGACGGCATGATTAACGGCGTGGTCGTGGTTTTTCACGACGTGTCAGCGCAGAGAGACGCGGAGGCAGAGATCCGCCGCCGCACAACCTGGCTCGAGCGTCTGGTAGAAACCACCCAGGATGCGCTGGTTTCGATTGATCGGCAGGCGCGGATAGTGCTGTTCAACGCAGGAGCGGAACGGATTTTCGGCTACAGCAAGGCGGAGATCCATGGACAAAAAGTGAACGTCTTGATGGCCGAGCCGTATGCGACTGAGCACGATTCATATCTTGAACGCTACGAAAAAACTGGAGAGGCGCGCGCCATCGGCCGCATTCGGACTGTGGAAGCCCGACGTAAGAACGGCGAGACTTTTCCTATCGAGCTTTCAATTACGAAGGTTACCACTGTTGACGGGGAAGAAGTCCAATACGCCGCTTTCATTCGTGATATTTCCGAAGTGAGACGCGGCCAAGCGTGGTTGCAAAGCCTCATCGAAGCAACTCAAGACGCGGTCCTGTCTATCGACCGTCACGGACGAGTCGTGATATTCAATCCGGCGGCGGAACGAATATTTGGCTATCAGCGAAACGAGATCGTTGGGCAAAAGGTCAATTTGCTCATGGCCGAGCCTTACGCAACGGAGCACGATGGGTATATCGAACGTTATGAAAAGACGGGCGAAGCCCGTGCCATCGGCCGAATACGAAGTGTGACTGCCAGACGAAAAAATGGCGAGCTTTTTCCGATCGAGCTATCAGTGACGAAGGTCGCGGAAGATCAGAATGTCCAATATGCCGCGTTCATTCGCGACGTTTCAGAGAAAGCGCGGTTGCAAGCCCAATTGGTGGAGAACGAACGGTTGGTTGCTATCGGATCAACGGCAGCAAAAATCGGCCACGAGCTTGCCAATCCGTTAAATGGTATGTCGTTGACGATCCAGCTTCTCGAGCAACGTCTTCACAAGAACTCGAACCTGCTCGATACTCAGATATCGTCGACAGTGAACCGACTGAAAAACGAGGTGTCGCGACTTAGAAAGCTGCTAGAACAGTTCCGTTCTCTGTCGCGCCGGGAGAAGTTCGATTTCCAGCGGACGACTCTGACGGCTTTGGTTGACGAAGCATTGGAAATCGAGATGCCGCGCTATACCGAACTCGGAATCCAGATAGAATGTTCCTTTCCCTCGAACCTACCCCTTATTACCGTCGATATCGATAAAATGAAGCAGGTGATCTTCAATCTCACCAAGAATGCGGCGGAGTCGATGGTTGGGGGCGGAAGAATTTCAATTAAAGCCGCAGCTTCTGAGAATAGCATCGTCCTGGAAATTTCGGACACCGGCACCGGCATTCCAGCAGGCATAGATATTTTCGAGCCGTTCTTTACCACCAAGCCGGAAGGCACAGGTATTGGGCTTTCGATCGTCCAACAAATCATCCTCGCCCACGGTGGATCGATTAGCTATACCAGCGAGCATGAAAAAGGAACCACCTTTTTCGTCGCCTTGCCGCTAAAATAGCACCGTCTGGCCTAGGAATTGCGGAGTCCTCTAGAAGTGAGAAATTTCCGATACAATTGGGTTGTATTTTTTGCACGCGTGGCAAGAACCTTATCTTGTTTTTCGCATTCTTCGGAATAGGTACTATAGATATGAATTCGAATGGCTCCATATTGGTGGCGGAAGATCAGGACAGTGCACGGGAAAGCTTAGTCGAGCTGTTAGAGGGGGAAGGTTATGAGGTTCACAAGGCAGCCGACGGAACCACCGCAATTTCCTTAATAGACAAACTCGATCTCGATGTGGTTCTGACTGATCTCATGATGCCGGGCGCAGATGGAATTGCCGTGATGAAACATGTCCGTGACGTCTCACCACAAACTCTGGTGATGATCATGTCGGCGCACGCCACTGTGGAGACCGCCATTGAGGCGATTCGCTTAGGTGCGCAAGATTACCTGCTCAAGCCGCTTCTCTTCGATGAGGTTCTTCGCAAGGTTCAGCAATTGATAGAGCATAGAAAATTGGCCTGGGAGAACCAATTACTACGCCGGGAAATTAATAGCTATTTTAGCCCGGACCGGCCGCTTGGGCGGAGCGCGGCGATGCAAGAAATCGTCAACATGCTCAGGAAGGTTGCGCCGACGCCGACCACAGTGCTGATCAGCGGTGAAAGTGGTGTGGGAAAAGAAGTCGTGGCCCGATCCATCCATGCTGGAAGTCCTGCCAAGGACAGTGTTTTTCTCCCCGTGAACTGCAGCGCGATCCCCGACAACCTATTGGAGAGCCAGCTCTTCGGCCATATGAAGGGCTCTTTTACTGGGGCAGTCGGTTCTCAAGAAGGTTTGTTTCAAAGGGCGCGGGGTGGCACGATCTTCCTCGATGAAATTGGCGAGATGCCGTTGAGTTTGCAGCCGAAACTTCTGCGGGTGCTCGAGGAGAAAACTGTCTTGCCGGTGGGAGCCACGACACCGGTCAAGATAAATGTACGTATTCTCGCGGCGTCTAACCGTGATCTCAAAGACGAAGTCGAAGCGGGGCGTTTCCGGGAGGATCTGTACTATCGGCTCAATGTATTCGAGATCAACATTCCACCACTGCGCAAGAGACTCGATGACCTGCCCGGTTTAGTGGAACATCTTATTCATCGGCATAATGCGGAGATGAAAACTAATTACAAAGGTGTCGACAGCGCAACGATGCGAATCCTTATTTCGCTCCCGTGGAAGGGAAACATCCGCGAGCTGGATAATGTTTTGGAGCGAGCGATGATTCTTGGCGATGGCGAATGGATCAAGCCGGCGGATTTGCCTGGCCAACACAAGCAGATTGATGAATTCGGCGCTGAAGACAACTTGGCTAAAGCGGTCGAGCTTTACGAGAAAACTCACATCGAGCGCACCATCGGAAAAACCGGCGGTGACAAGATACGCGCTGCCGAGCTGCTCGGGTTGAGTCTGTCGACGCTTTATCGCAAGCTCGAAAAGTTAGGCATTAATGACTAAATCGTTTAATCCTCGCTCACGTTAGTGCAAGTCCGCTTCGAGTTCGTCGACAGATTCCACCGGCCGATGGAATCCAAGCTAAGAACGGCAAATCAAGGTTTATAAATCGACCGATTGGTGTAGCGGCCAAGTCCGGATGTCCGCCGCGGGAGACCACCGCGCCGACCGTTGCGCCGAAGATCGCCGCGGCATTGAGGGGCGGTGGCCGCACCCCCAAAAAATCGACGCGGCCAATCGACAAGGATGTCGCGTCGTTTTTCAAATGCTGTGAAGCCCGTTCCCAACGGTACTCTACCTGTGTGAATGCCTATCGTGTCGGCGGTTCTTGGTCGAAAGAATCAAATGCACGATCAACGTCAGCAGGGTAAGCAACACGAGATAAAAGAGTTCGGTTTCGTTTGCCATAAAAACCTCCCGGTATTCAACGTTAGGGTTGTCGTCCTCATGACTTAACAAGCGCAAACGTTGTGCCACCGTCTCGAATAAAGAACGCTTTTCGAGCGCGTTTTGTGAATAAACTAGTTCAATGAATATGCGATGATGGTGCACAACGGCTACCGTACGGAGAGATCAAGGCGACGGCCTTGGTTAGTTTTCTCAGCGATGATAGCCGCGCTTGCAGTTTTTACCGCTCGCGCGAAAAGCTGCTAACCAACTGTGAATTTCACCAGCGTTCCGGTGGTCCTACAAGTCGTAAATCGGCGTGTGCCACGCGACGTGCTCGCCCATCGCGATGGCGTTGACGATGTCGGCGCGGCTGACGATTCCGATAATCTCGCCACCCTCCATGACCGGTAACCGTTTGATAGCATGGGTCACCATGAGCTGAGCGATCTCTTCCACGGATGCATCCTGCCGGATACTTATTACTTTTTTACTCATGATCGCCTTTGCATCTTTGCCTCTTTTAGCAACAATATCCGCTTCCGAGACGATGCCTAAGATTTTACCGCCTTTATTTGCCACTGGGGCACCGCTGATCTGATTCTTGATTAAGATCATGGCCAAATTCTTAACTTTGGTGCTCGGGCTTACGGTAATGATGTCACGGGTCATAAGATCCTTTGCTATCATGGGTTGCTCCTCCTAGAATCCTTTTTCTGCCATCAACATTGCGAGGTCTGCGACGCGGCAACTATAACCCCATTCGTTGTCGTACCAGCTCAGCACCTTGGCCATCTTGCCATCAAGCACTACCGTCGATAGACCGTCGACAATCGACGAAAAGGCATTGCCGCGAAAGTCACTGGATACTAGCGGCTCGCTGCAAAAGAGAAGGATCCCCTTCATTGCCTCTTCCGCCGCTTGCTTCAAGGCGGAATTGATACTCTCCACTGAAGCTGACTTCTTTAGATCGACTACGAGATCGACCACAGAGACCGTTGACGTTGGAACTCGGAGCGAGAGCCCATGAAGCTTGCCTTTTAACTCCGGCATGACAAGGCCGATTGCTTTTGCCGCACCGGTGCTAGTCGGCACGATATTCATCGCAGCTGCCCGGGCCCGGCGGAGATCTTTGTGCATCAAGTCAAGAATCCTTTGGTCATTCGTGTAGGCGTGGATAGTCGTCATGAGGCCGCGCTCGATGCCGAAGTTGTTGTGGAGCACTTTAGCCACCGGCGCCAAGCAGTTTGTCGTGCACGATGCGTTGGAGACGATATGGTGCTTGCGCGGATTATAATCGCCGTCATTGACACCGAGCACTACCGTAATGTCTTCGTTGGTTGCGGGAGCGGTAACAATCGCTTTCTTCGCGCCGGCGCTTAGATGGGCGCGTACCTGGGCTGCGTCGGTAAAAACACCCGTTGCCTCGATGACGATGTCGACACCCAACTGTTTCCAGGGCAAACGGGAGGGATCTTTCTGGTTGAGTACGCTGATTTTTCGTCCGTCGACAATCATTGTACCATCGCCTGTTTCAATTGTTCCCGGATAGATTCCGTAGGTGGAATCGTAGCGAAACAAATGGGCATTGGTTTTCAAGTCGGCCATATCGTTGATTGCGATCACCGTGAGATTTGTTTTGTAGCGTTCCATTAGAGTGCGTAGTACGAGCCGGCCGATGCGGCCAAAGCCGTTGATTGCGAGATTGATTGGCATGAGAGATCCTTTCAACTGCAGCCGCGGATCGTTATACGTTGAAAGCGATTGCGAAGCTGCTCTGGTGAAATAATAATGTTTGGCACCCTGGAGTCTCCTATTTGCGCGCCATGCCAAAAAACAGCCGGACTGGTCCGACGATCGTTCACATGAGCGATTTTCGTGCCGGTGCTCTAGCGCACAATTATTGTAATGAAAGCAGCGCTTCGCCGAATTTTTATTCGCATAGTTGCGAAGTCAATAAGTAAAGTTCTCACAACTAAGAGAAAAATTATCAATGGGAGTGTAATCGCAAAGTTTTGTTCTGTTCCTTTGATGGCATGCGGTTTGCGCTAGAGACAGTTGCAGGAAACCGGTTCAACAGGAAAGAATGATTCGTGTGACAAAACGAAATTAAGCAAAGCTGGGAAAGGAGACGTTATGGACGAGATCTATGGAATGGGAGGGCTGTTCGGCACGAAGGCATCTGCGGAAATATCTCCCATCGAGCGGTTGCTCAATGAATTTGAAGCTCATGAAGCAAAGGAAGAAAAATCCATTGAACAATACAAGACACTCATGAGCGGGTTACCGAATCCGGTCACCAAGTTTATCGTGCAGCTTATCATCTCCGATGAGGAGAAGCATCGTGCCGTGATTCACGCGATGATCGCCACACTGAAAGGTAGCCTCACCTGGACGAAGCCGGAAGGCAGCCTCGAGGGCACGGCCGACCTTTCCGCGCTCAACGGGCGGCTTCGTGCAAGCACTGAAGAATTTATCGAGCTTGAAAAAGAGGGCATAAAAGAATGCAAGACACTCCTGAAAGAAAGCAGTGGTTACTACCACGGCGTTTTTAAAATTCTTTTGGACTCGATGATGCGAGATTCTGAAAAGCATATAGAACTCCTTGAGTTTCTAAAAGACCACTTGAAGGAAGCATAAGTCTCACGGGAGCGAAAGCGCTGACGAAGGAGGTTCCTATGACTAGAGTCAAAAAGATATTGGCGCCGACGGACTTTTCCGAATTATCGAAGGTCGGAATTCGTTATGCCTTGGAGCTGGCGCGGGACGTGAGTGCCGAAGTCGTCGTTTACCACGCCCTCGACGTTGGCGGTGAGTGGAAAGATAGACCGCCGGAGGTGGTAGCTTACCACGATATGCTGGAAGAGAGCCGGCGGTTGCTGGATAAGTTTCTCGCTGACAATTTCGCCGATTGCATCGATCTGGTCGAAGTGCGCTGCGCAGTCGAATTCGGCACGCCGCACAAAAATATCGTCGAGAAGGCGGCTGCCGAGGGCGTCGATATGATTGTGATGTCGACGCATGGCCGGACCGGTCTCAACCACATCATTATGGGCAGCGTGGCAGAAAAGGTCGTGGCGCGGGCGACTTGCCCGGTTCTTGTGGTGCCGCATGATGAGCGGCGTCCGGCCCTGACCGCCGCCGCTTGATCGGCGGCGCGACCTGATCATCTCGAAAGTTTCAATTGCCATCGTGATGACGATAGACGAGGTAGTAGTCCGCCGCCACCATCACGCCGCCACCCACCATATTTCCCATGGTCACTGGAATCGAGTTAGAGACTAGGCCCGCCCAATTCAATGCATGGACGGATCGTCATCGTTGTCGATGATGGTATTGCCACCGGCTCGACCATGCATTGAA
>Ga0193716_1002417_pt1 | contig 10514 bp, 13 predicted proteins | sample U2c1metaG_FD_145901 | JGI IMG/M metagenome (GOLD analysis project Ga0193716, IMG submission 145901) | Soil microbial communities from a riparian zone of the East river system, Colorado, United States - U2c1 | ecosystem: Environmental > Terrestrial > Soil > Riparian zone | place: USA: East River...
ATCACCTCACGATCGAAGTGCCGTCCCGCAAACAACTCCTCAAGGCTGCTCAGCTTGCTCACCACCCCTCCTCGGCTTCCCGAAAGACCACTGTACCCGATGGACCTTGGATATTTGCACCAGAGCCATCGCTTGGACAAGGCTAAGTTTTCGAAGAAACGCTCTCCGCGTTCCCGCTGAATTGGCGTCTTGATTAGCGACTAGCTGAGGAGAAGTGACCTGCCGTCTCTGGGCTATTACTTTCGCAACCGAAGAGCAACCCATCGGTGGGTATGACCACACTTCTAGTCATCTTGCTCGCATGGGCGTTCGGTCTAAATCAAGTCGCGTCACAGATTGGTGCCCACGCGATGGCACCGCTGCACTTGCTTCTGTTTCTTCCATTCATTGAATTGGGCGTACATCTTTTTCACACCCGCCGCCTTCCGCTGAGCCGGCAGCGGCTCGAGCATCTGACCCATCATCCCTGGCGCCTGATTCGCGACATCTGGCAGTGGGAATGGCATGCACTGATCGTCTGGGGCGCTGTGGCAGAGGATGAACCGGTCCGGGGACTCGATTTCCCGAGAGGGCACAGCCATCAAGCGCATTTGCTGACGGGGTCTCGAACTTGTAAAGTGCTTTTGCGGAAAAACCTTATCTGCTGCTGCATCTCGCTTCGGACTCAACCGGTAGTCGACGAGGTTGACATCCCGCCCGACTGCGCAACACTGGTAGACTCAACGGCCACGCGCTTCCCGTCAACGCGCCACGAGCGACTGCATTGCATACATTCCACCGCTTTCGAAGCGCACACCGCCCATCGCAGTGCGGTACTCACCGCGCAAAGCGGAACTCGATGCCACTGTTCGCGTCCGCCGGATGCCATCGGGAGAGATAAAAGGCTGTATCCGCTTTCGGCAGGATGACGGCGTCCGCCCCGCGCAACCGGTCAGCGTAATTGGCATGAACACCACTTCGTGCCTCCGGCCCAATGAATCGATACCTCAGCACGTCCCGCCAGTCGGTCCACGAGCTTATAGCGAAGCCTCTAGTTATAAGCTCCAAAGAGATCGGGAACTCTGACGGAACCTTGCGGTGATGTGCAGTGAGAAGCTGCCGTGCAAACGGAGGTACCGGCTCAACGTTTTGCGGCGCTCCGCGCGCCACCGATTTCAGCATAGTCTCGCGATAATCCCGCGTGCGTAGCAGTATGGACCATGTCTCTGCAGCTTCCAGCGATAGCCTATGGCCGTCTCGAAGAGCAGCCTCCTGGATGTTTTCCGCCGTAAGAACACCTGTCTCGACGGAAATAGAACGGTCGATGTAAATGATGTTACCCGGGTATGAATCCAGATACGACTTACGCACGGGAGTGATGTCTTGCACGGGAAGTCCTGAGTAAAAGCTCAGAATCAGATGGTCACTCGGAGCTGCATAGAGTTTCGCCGTGTGATCCATCGAGGCGGTCCCAAGCTGGTCCAGCACGATCGCATCCGCCACCCAATTGCCCCCTGCAAATGTCCCATGGAAATTCGGTCTGCGGCCCGTCGCGATGAGAACAATCAACAGGAGCAAGGGAGCGAACACTACCGAATACCGTGGTACGAGGACACGCGCAATGGCCGCCGCGCTCACGGACGCGAGCAGAAACAGCGGCCCCCAGTAACTCAGGTTTAGCCGGCCTGCGTCGAAACTGGCTGCCGGCACGAATGCGGCGAACGTTGCGTATCCACATGCCGCCCAAACACCAAGAAATAATAGTACGGGAACGAGCTTTTGTGCGGGCGCTGCGAGACGTTGTGAAAGACGCGGCTTGATCACAACCACCCAGGCGGTCAGTAAGGAGATGATGATACCTGCCACCGCCGACGATGCTTGAACCGGCGGAAATTGCCAAAGGTCGCCGGGGAAATTCAACAGCGCCCATGCACGCGGGATGCGCCCCTGTTGTTGGTAGAACCCGGTTGCGATGATCCACGGCAGCGTTCCTGCGGCCACGAGTAAGCCGAAAGCAATCAGCTTGCGTATGCCGGCTACGTGCCTGCGGACAATCACAGGGGCAACCAACAGGCAGACGAGGCTAGCCGCACTGAAACTCAGAAGGTGAGTGTGAAACAGCAATACAAACGAGGCCGCTGTGAGGTAGACGTGCTTCCACTTGCAATCCTTCACCAGAAGCCACAACGAAACCGCGCATGCCGTAGTCAGTGCAACCTCGGCGGAGTAATAGCGAGCCTGGCGAGAGATGGCAATGTGATATGGGTAAATAGATCCCACCAGCAGTCCTGCCCATGCAGCGTCCGGTCCGTAGAGGATTCTTCCCCCACCAAAAACCACCGCGAGAAAAAGTACACCGAACAGAACCGCAGGCAACCGGGCGGCCCTGGTACGGCGCTTCCATTCATTCAGATCATGCTTTACCGAAGGTACCCCATTTGCGGAGTCCGGAGTGACTCCATGAAGGGCAAATGATCCGGCGATAGCGTACAGCGGAAGCCAGCCATGATAAACGGCAAGGTGTTTGTCGGAGTAACTCAGATCGCGAAACTCATACTCCGCATTTCCCGGCCACGGTTGGATCAGTGTGTTCTCGTAAATCGGAATGCCAAGATATGCATCCGTCGGATAGCCGTTTTCGAGAATCGTAAGTGCGTTGATCGAAGACTCGGCTTCATCCACCCAAAATGGCCGCTCGTCCAGGTACTGCATTCGAATGAGGAGCCCTGCAAGCAGTACAAGGATGACCAGCGAGGCTTCGATGATCTGTCTCTTCCGAATTAAGGGATCTTTCGCCATATTCAAATCATTCGACGGATGCGAATAACGATACCGAGCTCCGGTTCGTAGGGTTTTTGACCGAACTTGGGTGGGGCTCATTTTTGGACGTCGCGAAGAAAATACAGAGTGACCACCCCTAATGTGAGGACCGTAGTGAGAAGAATGCTTGCCAGCCGGACGGGACGATACATGAGAGCGGTTTTGGTAATGACCCCCAAAAAACGGAGGCCATCCCGGCCAGCCTTCAACTTGGAATCGCCTACACGCTCGTGGTAGGGCATATCAATTTCGACAAGCTTAGCGCGGGCTTCGCGATCGAGCAGGGCGCGTGCGCTCATGGCCGGTGTGAAGTGCAGGCCGTTGGGTAAGGGGCGTAGCCGGTTATAGGCTTCTCTGCGCACAATGCGCATCCCGCTTGCAGTGTCGCGGATGCGGCGGCCGGAGAGTAATGTAAGAAGGCCGGCAAAGAGTACATTCCCCGTCTGCCGAAGCAGCGGCATTTTGGTTTCGGCGTTCAGTCTGCAACCAAGCACGACGTCAGCGTGCTGGTCCTGCAGAGCTCGGGCAAGGTTCGCAAAGAAACGCGGATCGCAAGTTCCGTCAGCATCCAAAAAAGCGAGAAGATCGGCATCCGAATCTTGCCAGGCATGCTGGATGGCAGCGCCGTACCCCCGATTCTCTTCGAAAACGATCAGTTGAATCTTGTGGGTATACCGGTTGGCAAGTACGCTTGTCCGATCCGTGGAGCCGTCGCTCACAACAGTAATTTGGACTTCAGTAATGTACGAGTTGCCGATAATCTCGTCCCTTGCGTCGAGACAGCGCTGAATGATGTTCTCGATACTCGCTTCTTCGTTCAGCGCTGGAATGGCGATAAGGAGCTTCATCGCTTACATCTTGATGCAAGCCGGTAGCCAAAGCAGGACAGATTCCGAGCCACGGAAAATAACACCATCAATTGGGCAACTCAAGGGAACTCAATATGTTGAACCCCGTACCTACTATCCGGTTACAAGATGAAACAAAACGCCGCCAAGTTAGGCGCGGCGCAGGAATTATGCAATGAAAGCAAAAACTCATGACCTCTGCCTTGCAGGCATATGCAAAATACCTTGCAAACATATGCAAAAAATGCGAGCTCCCATGTCCTTTCAGTCAGAAGTTCCGTTCGTGATTTGGCATCCCACTTGCACTCTACCGGCGCGAGGATTGAGCAGGGGTGTGATCTCATCCACGGTAGTTTCGAAAATGCTAGCCAGACAAAGGCAGACCCGAGGTCGTCTTGAGAGTTCTTTTGGTAGGTGGAGCAGGATACATAGGATCTCACGTTGCTCTGCGGCTTAGCGAACGTGGCTATATCCCCGTGATTTATGACAACTTTAGTACGGGTCATCGAAGATTTATAGACAAATTTGAGGTAATTCACGGCGAATTAGCTGATTACGAATGTTTGCGGCACTTCCTTAAGAACGTCGACGCAGTAATGCACTTTGCGGCGAGGGCCTATGTCGGCGAATCCGTTCTAAAGCCGAGGGAGTACTACGCAACCAACATGACCGATGCTCTAACTTTGCTCAATGCAACAGTGGATGCCGGGATAAGCAAGTTTATCTTTTCGTCCAGTTGCGCAGTGTACGGTGCCCCAGAGCAGCTTCCGATCACCGAAACAACCCCACGATTTCCACTGAGTCCGTATGGCCAGACGAAAGCGGCTTTCGAAGATGCTTTGAAAAGTTACTCGGCCGCATACGGTCTCAAATTTATCGCACTACGGTACTTCAATGCTGCTGGTGCGGACGAGTCGGGGATGTTGGGGGAATTGCGGTCGCCGGAGACCCATCTCATACCACTTGTCCTAAAAGCGGCTTCAGGACACTCTCCAGCAGTCAGCATTTTTGGGAATGACTACGAGACTCCCGATGGCACTTGCATCCGCGACTATGTCCACGTTAATGACCTGGCTGCTGCGCACGTCAGCGCCCTGGATCTGTTGATCCACAAAGGGGAATCTGAAGTTTTTAATCTGGGGACCGGAACCGGCTTTTCCGTTTTAGAAGTCATCTCTGCCGCGGAAGAAGTATCCGCTTTACATGTTCCACGACTCATTCTCCCAAGACGGCCGGGCGATCCGCCGGTTCTTATTTGCGGTGGAGAGTACGCTAGAAAGAAACTACATTGGTCTCCTCAACATGGCTTGATGGAGATACTTAGAACCGCTTGGAAGTGGCAGGTAGCCAATACAGCGTTCGGTGCAGAGAGCGCAGTTTGCTTAGCTCGTAAACATTCTGAGCCGTTAGGCTCTCTCAGCTCTTGACTTGGACGCGCAAAGGATTTTAGAACTCGCGAATAAGGCCTACCTACTGTATGTTTCGCAGGATTCGACCGAAAAGGGATTTGGCAACGATTCGGTACAAAATGGGCCATTTGGTCTCATGCGACTGATGTGGCCCGTCTCAGGGTGTAGCCGTAGTTGGGTTGGGGCCGTTTTCTGGCCAGATTGAGTGTGTAATCGCCGAAGCGGTTGATGTGTTCGGTTAGTGTCGCGCGGCATCATGAATCCTCGGTCCATGTGATCTTGCTGGTGACAGTGAAAGAGTGTCTTGCCGGGATTGTCGGCCACAAACTCCATCTCGACGGTTCCACCGGCATGCACCAGCACCACATCCTTGCGGACACCGGCGATCTCAGGGCTGTCCTCGATCCGGCGAACCTCAAACGTGTGCCGGTGTAGATGCATGGGATGGTCATCCATGCTCTTGTTCTTCATGACCAGACGGTATCGCTGTCCGGTCTGCAGAATGGGGGGTGGCTGGTGACGAGTTCTGAGGATAGGCCAGACCGTTGATCCGCCAGAGCTCTTCGTTGCCGTGCCCCTGGAACTTGGAGTCGAAGACGAGCTCGATTGTTTTTGCGTCTTGATGTTGTGCGGCATCGCCTGCCCCTGCGAACTGGCGATAGTTCCACACAAGATTCTCCGGTTGAGTCCATATTGGCTTGCCGGAAGAGTTGGCGTATTCGATGACAACCCCCACTCCGCTGGCCTGAACATGCTTGCGGACTTCACCAAGAACCCATACGCCGGGATTGTTCATCTCGACGATGGCAGAGACGCGCTCCGCGGGTGCGAGGCGAAGTACGGAAACAGTCTGACTCTGGGCTACAGGATTTCCATCCAGCGCCACTATCTTGAAGCTGTGCCCCGAGAACGAAATCCAGTGAACCTCGGTCGGGCTGCTGTTGAGGATGTGCATCATGACGCGCTCGCCTTGTTTGACCTTTACTGGATCTCCAGAGCCGAGCATCTTGCCGTTGATCGTTGCCACGTCGTAGACCGGGTTCATATAACCGTCGTCACTGCTCAGGAATTGCCCGTTCCAGTCATGGAGTCCAAGGAAGACCTCACGATCGTAGGCAGCAGGGTTGTCACGCGGTTCGATCAGCAGGAAACCGTGCAGTCCACCGTATTGCGCCTGACGGAGTTCACAAGTACGTGCTCCATTTCGATGCGGGCAAACTCCCGCCGGTGATCGTCTTCTGGAATATGGCGATGTACGCTTCCGACATGCTCTTTGTCGAGAACGATTTCGGACGCTACAGCATCGGCAGCACGACCGACGGCTTGAAGAAGAATCCCGATGGTTCACTGACGATTCTGATCCAGAACGACAAACCTGCAGATACCTCGAACTGGCTTCCTGCGCCTGCAGGGAGTTTTAATTTGACCATGCGGCTGTATGGACCGGAGACACTGATTCTCGACGGCTCCTATCGCCTACCCGCAGTGCACAGAGTTCAATAGCTTGGAGAAGTGGGACTGCGCGTCCGAATAGGCTTCATGCCAACTGAATTACGCATCGGAACGTCAGTTGTTGACATCAGGACAATGGGCTCATCTAACACGTCGGACGATGCCGTATGAGAATCAGGACCATACCCACAGAATTGCAAGCGGACTGGTTCGAGTCCCAAATGCATGCGGCATAGTCCGGCATTCGACATAGTGGCTGCTTTGCCGAGTGCGGCATAGCGGCCATACACATTGCTCCACCACTTCGATTGGAAAACGGTGCCGACGATATCTGCTCTCAGACGTACTCACCTCGTCAGCTTCTCACATATCCTTAAGTTGACAATGCCATCGGCAAGTGATCTCCGCGTTGAGTTGCCGCTAGGTTGGGGGCTACCAGAGCTAGGGGAGACGAAGTCTCCGATCACCAGAGGATGCTGAATGTGATTAGCTTTGAAGGAGAGCTGGGGGACCGCGCTTTTGACGAGAACGATCGCGGGAAATGCGCCGCAGCGATTCCGTCTGAGCGATCCCGGAGGGATGGCTGACCAGGGAGGCAAATACTGCCTTTGCGGTCGGAAGCATTAAGAGGTCCGTGTGCACTGCAACGATCGCGGAAGGACAGTAAGGGCATTTGTCTGTAGGAGTGCTGAATACCGCCATCACGGGGGTTCGTCCAGCGCATGACGACAAGAAAACCGCTGCGCGTGGAATGCGACGTAAGCAGACCGCGTGGCTTCGCAACCTGAAGGACTTTGATCGAGCGCTTGTTCCTCATCGTTTGGAATGTGCGTTCAACAATACTTATCTCTGGGGCAGGGACGGATGCCAGTTCCTCACCTTCCCATACAGCCGCTATCTCAGCTGTGCTGATCTGGCGTACAACCGCTGGGTTAAACTCCGGAGAAAGTAACCCTAATCCTGCAAACAAGCCCTGACGGTGGAGGCATACCAGCTAGATCGCGCGAAGTCTTCAAGCCGAGCGCGTTCATCTGGGCGGCGATCCGCCGTAGGGCCCACCCCTCGGCGCGATGTCTCTGCATGATCGACAGCAGGGCAGGGGAGATGGGCACGGGATTCCTCGCGGTCCTTGGAGGTCTTTAGGCCGTAGACGGTCATTTATGCCCAACGCCTCGAAAAGGTCAAATTGGCTTTTCGACGGATGGGAAGTGCGAAAGCCTATTTTTTTCACTCCCGCAGCGTGGGTTTCGATGGACAGAGGGACTGTTTGAAAGCCATGCAAGAACCATTGCGAGAATTAAAGTGCACAAACGATGCCAATGTGGCGGGTTTCGACACGATAAAACTTAGCCTTGTCCAAGCGATGGCTCTGGTGCAAATATCCAAGGTCCATCGGGTACAGTGGTCTTTCGGGAAGCCGAGGAGGGGTGGTGAGCAAGCTGAGCAGCTGTCACGCTGCACTCAAATCGCGGATTTTGATCCGGACCCTCGGCATACTGTACTCAAATCGCGGATTTTGATGCGTGTTTGTATTCAAATCGCGGACGCAGTGCAGGGGATTGGAGATAACCTGAAATTAATCTCTTAGGGAGCTGTTCGAGAGCGCTGCGGTCAGACGTCGCCGGAGCGGGGATGGCCAGGCCCGGCTCGCACGAGCGAGACTCCGACGACCCTCGGGGAGCAGGGGAATCAGAAGTGACTTCCATAATATGAATCCTCTTCGGTAGCGAGCCCGCCGTTCGTACATGTCGCAATCGGTGGATCCATTCACCACCAGTTGCCAGACGGTCTCGATCAGCTTGTGTCGGGACGCCCCGAGGAATGGTTGATGAGTGTCGAGTCGCGCCGCCGGCTCTTCATCCATAGCATTGATCACGAGTCGTGTTGTGTCATCGACGAACCTTCGAAACTGTTCGCCGCTTGCTCCATGGAGCATGGCTATCCGGGGAGCGGCCCCCAGCAGCGCTGGTCCGATAGCCTCTTTCGAGCTCGAGAATAGTGTGTGACGTGAGGCGGCCCTTTGGAGCAAGGTGCTCGGAAAGTGTTGCGCCGCAAGACTGACACGGGACACGGCCCGCTACTGGAATCGCGCCGAATGGCAGAGGATCCAATTCCCCGCACGATGGGCAACCGACACAAAGTGGGATGCCATGGACAGAGCAATGCAGGAGACAGGCCAAGGCCCACTCCCACGGTACGTGGACAGAGCTTTGGCGGGCGATGCAGTGCGGACAGAATGCGTATCCAAGACGTCTGCAAAGGAGCCGGGAAGCGCCGGCATTGCAATTGAACCCTTAGCAAAACGGTAGCTTCTGAAAGGAAATCTGCTTCTCAAGGTTCAGCCGACGCAGCGTGCGCACAGATATGCGGGAGAAGCGGGCCATCGAGAGGAGGAAGCCTTCTTCTAGGTCGAGGTCAAGTGATAATGCATAGGGCGCCGATGGATATCTTGCCTGTAGGCCTAATAGCAACTCGTCCAAAGGGACAAAGTTGGCACCTGCCAATCGAAGTAGCCATGATGAGAATAGCGCTCCACGGAAGGGCTTCGGGGCAAAAGGCAGCTGTGAGGGCGCCTCGGTGATCACAATCATCGCGAAGAGACTCTACGATTGCGCCGATCGGCAATCGAGATCAAGGATTCCGTGATGAATTTTTCATCGAGCAGAGCAAGACTGATATATTCCTGTCCGCCACGTATAGCCTCAGAAGCGGCTGTTTCGAGCAAGCGGCAGAATCTCACCAAGATTCCCTCCGTGAGATTCAAGATGCGCTGATGGACCTTGGGATCGCGGAACTCGGAGCGTTGTCTTAGCGGAAGAATGGACTCGAAGCTCAACAGCAGTTGCTGAAAACTTGAGTCGTTTTCCCATGGCGGCAGCTCAGCGGCTTCGAAGCGGTCGGCAAGTTGTTGGTCAGTCATCAAGGCCTGCTTGGCCTCATGTGTTCCGGCACAGACCAGAGGTAGACGCAGGTCATTGGCGAGGAAGCGGATGGCGTTTAAGAAGATGCGCTGCTCTCTGAAGGTTCCCGCGAGCAAGGAGTGGATCTCATCAATGACAAGCATTCGGACTTCAAGTTGCCGTGCGAGAGATCGGATGCGATGGCGCAATGCCGTGACGCTTGTTCCGTAAGAGAAAATGCCTCCCATGGCGGCCAGGATCTCCTCGTGTAGGTCGCGTTCGCTCGGGGCCGGCGGCATCTGAATCGAAACGACCGGAAGGCGGGTCTTGCCAAGCTTTCTATCAAAATGTGAGCGGTTCTCGCGTAGAAACCGCTGTATGATGCGGGTCTTTCCCATGCCGGTGGCGCCGTAGATTACCAGACAAGGCATACGATCATGCGGGGGATAATCGACGAGATCGATCAGGCGTTCGAGAATGCGCTCGGCACGAGGATACTGAATCCAACGTTCTTGTCGTAGCCAGTGGATGCGCTCGGCGTTTGGAAGCCGTGCCGCTTCTTGAAACGGTGGCTGAAGGTGGCTCAGATCTTCTACCGTCACTCGAACTCCCAGAGTTCAACAGGAAATGGTTTGATCTCTTCAGTCGAAGAGGTGCTTTGGTCGTTCGGCGAAGAGGCAGAGACGAGCCCCTCAGAGAAGGGAGTCTTTTCTTGTCGGCGCCGTTTCCGGGAGGAGGTTGCGGCCTGCTGTACCACCCGCCGTTGTTCCAGGATGCTCGCGAAGACGGAACGTTGATCCGGTACAGATTGAGTGCTTTCTCGAATTCGTCGATTGGCTTCCTGCAGCTCCCACAAGGCTACAGGGGGCTGGCCGAGATCCGCGTAAGGCACAGGCCAGTGCCGCCCATCCGGGTCGCGCAAGTAAACGCGCGACAGGTCCCGCGGATCATATTTCACCAGGAGCGGACTCTTCATCCTGCCGGCCCATGGGCTGAGCACGTTATCCCAGTAGCGGATGTTCCATAGATGAATGCCGTCTCGTCGCACCTGGCGTGACACGGCAGGAAGGAAACATAGAAAGAACTCCGTGGAGTGTACTGGGATA
>Ga0193716_1002418_pt1 | contig 10514 bp, 8 predicted proteins | sample U2c1metaG_FD_145901 | JGI IMG/M metagenome (GOLD analysis project Ga0193716, IMG submission 145901) | Soil microbial communities from a riparian zone of the East river system, Colorado, United States - U2c1 | ecosystem: Environmental > Terrestrial > Soil > Riparian zone | place: USA: East River...
TGTGAGTATTCGACGACGAACGGTTGGGCGTTTTTGAGATGGCTTTGGCCCTGCGTCGAATAGCGGTTATGGCCGATGGCGCTGGCACCTTCGAGCCGCTTGATCACTTCTTCCTTAAAAGCGTCGGCGACCAAACCCATCTGTCGGTGGGACGTCAACACCCGGCTGTCCGAAGACACAATGCCGCAAGATTCCTGGCCGCGGTGCTGCAAGGCGTAGAGCCCGAGATAAACCATATTGGCCGCCTCTGGGTGGCCGTAGACGCCCATCACCGCGCATTCGTCGTGGAATTTATCCGACATAATGATTCCGTACCGGCGCTTCCTTGAACTTTGACCTTTGAGCCCTTGAACGAAATTATTTTAGTTTTGCCGTCAATCCCGTCGACCAGATCGTCTTCACCTCATCCACCGCCAACTGCAACAACGGCTGAATCACAAAACGGTTGCCGCCAACGCTTCCGATCACTTGCATCGGCACATTATGCTTGGTCGCGCTTTCTTGCAGCCGGGCAATGTTTTCCTCTTTCAACGACACGACCACGCGCGACTGCGATTCACTGAAGAGCAAGGCATCGCCGCGCACCAGCTCATGGCTCTCAATGCGCACGCCTAGCGGTTTTTCCGGACCGCCGATGCAACATTCGGCTAAGGTCACAGCCAAACCGCCGTCGGAAACATCATGCGCCGAACAAAGCAGTTGCTGCTCGATGGCCTCGATCACGCAATTTTGTACCGCCACTTCGATCTTCAGGTCGATCCATGGCGGCGTGCCGCGCACCTGGCCGTGCACCGCCTTGAGATATTCGCTGCCGCCGAGCTCCTCGCGCGTCCGACCGAGCAACACCACCACGTCGCCCGCGGTCTTGAACCAGGGCGTTACCACGCGGTCGACTTTGTCCAGCAACCCGACCATGCCAATAGTCGGCGTCGGAAAGATCGGTACACCGTCAGTCTCATTATAGAAACTGACGTTGCCGCTCACAACCGGAACCTTGAGCGCCATACAGGCGTCGCGCATGCCTTGAATCACCTGGGAAAATTGCCACATGACTTCGGGATTTTCCGGGCTGCCAAAATTGAGGCAATCGGTCAATCCCACCGGACGGGCGCCGACGCAAGCCAAATTGCGCGCCGCCTCGGCCACCGCCAGCACTCCGCCGACGTAAGGATCCAAAAAACAGTAGCGGCTGTTGCCGTCGACGGTGAGCGCGAGGCCTTTTTTTGTGCCCTTGACGCGGATCACCGCGGCATCGGCGCCGGAAGCGACCAGCGTGTTGGTGCGGACAAATTGATCGTACTGGCGATAGATCCATTCCTTCGAGGCGATGTTAGGCGCGCCAAGCAACTGCTTGAACGCAGCGCTAAAATCCGCTGGCTCTTTGAGCTTCGAAAAATCGAACTGTTGGACCTGATCGAGATTAGCCGGACGGGCGCTCGGCCGCTGGTAAACCGGCGCTTCTTTAGTTAGGGCCGCGATCGGAATCTTGGTCACTTCCACGCCGTTCCACAGCGCGCGGAATTGCTGATCGTCGGTGACGCGGCCGATCACCACCGCGTCCAAATCCCACTTATCGAATATTTTCTTGATCTCTCCTTCGCAGCCGCGCTTGGCGACCAGCAGCATCCGTTCCTGCGATTCGGAAAGTAAAATCTCGTAAGGGGTCATTCCGGTCTCGCGCAACGGCACCTGCGATAAATCGAGCGCCACACCACAACCGCCGCGACCGGCCATTTCCGCCGACGAGCTGGTCAGACCGGCGGCGCCCATGTCCTGGATGCCGACGATGTAATCTTGTTCCATCAACTCCAGGCAGGCTTCCAAGAGCAATTTTTCCGTGAAGGGATCGCCCACCTGAACAGTCGGACGGCGCTGCTCCTTCTCCTCGGAGAAAGACTCCGATGCCATGGTGGCGCCGTGGATGCCGTCGCGGCCGGTTTTCGAGCCCACGTACATCACCGGATTGCCGACGCCTTTGGCAATGCCGGTGAAGATATTTTTTTTCTTGACGATACCGAGGGTAAACGCGTTGACCAGAATATTGGCGTTGTAGCATTCGTCAAAATAACACTCGCCGCCGACGGTAGGCACGCCGATGCAGTTGCCGTAACCGCCGATGCCGGCGACCACGCCGGAGAGTAAGTACCGAGTGCGCGGATGATCGATGGCGCCGAAGCGCAACGAGTTGAGGGACGCAACCGGCCGCGCGCCCATGGTGAAAATATCCCGCAGGATGCCGCCGACGCCGGTGGCGGCGCCTTGGTAGGGTTCAATGAAGGACGGGTGATTGTGGCTTTCCATTTTGAAGGCCACGGCCAGACCGCCGCCGATATCGACCACGCCGGCATTTTCTCCTGGACCTTGTAAAACATATGGGCCTTCGGTCGGGAGCTTCTTGAGATAATGACGCGAGCTTTTGTAGCTGCAATGCTCCGACCACATCACCGAAAAAACCCCGAGCTCGGTGTAGTTCGGTTCGCGGCCGAGAATCTTGACGATCTTTCGATATTCTTCGGGCGAGATACCGTGCGCGGCGACCAACTCGGGTGTCACCGCGGGCTGGATGAAATGCGACGCTGGCGCCTCATCCATGGCGCTTAACCGCTTCGGCGCAAGCAGTCGCAATAGAAGTGAAAATTTTTGCGCCGTCATCGCTGCCGAGGAGTATGTTGCAGGCGTCTTCCGGATGCGGCATCAGGCCGAAGACGTTGCGCCGTTCATTGCAAATGCCGGCGATGTTGTCCACCGAGCCGTTGGGATTGGCGGTCACCGTCGGTTTGCCTTTGAAATCGACGTAGCGGAGCAGGATCTGGCGGTTTTTCTGCAGGCGTTCGAGGGTCTGCGGATCGGCATAATAGCACCCTTCGCCGTGCTTCACCGGCATTTTGAGCAGCTGGCCTTTCTTAAGGCCGCCGGTAAACGCCGAATCGGTCTCTTCGACTCGGAGCTGCACGGATTGGCAGATAAACTGAAGCTCGGCGTTGCGCACGAGCGCGCCCGGCAGCAGACCGGACTCGCAAAGAATTTGGAATCCGTTGCAGATGCCGAGCACCAAGCCGCCGCTTTGGGCGAACTTGACGACGCCGCGCATGATCGGCGAAAAGCGCGCCATCGCGCCACAGCGCAAATAATCGCCGTAGGAAAAGCCGCCCGGCAAGACCAGGCAATCGAAGTTGCCCGACAGCTCATCTTTGTGCCACAGCGGCTTGACCTTCTGGTCCAAGTCGAGTTTGAGGCTGTCGATGACGTCTTGGTCGTCACAGGAGCCTGGAAATGTAATGACACCCCAACGCATGGTTAGTAATGAGTGCTGAGTACTGAGTGCTCAGTAAGAGCTATTCTTTTCACCGGTCCTTCAACTCAAAACTCATGCCTCAGCACTCAGGACTCGTTACTCAGGACTCAGAACTGATTTCAAAGCGATAATCCTCGATTACGGTGTTCGCTAGTAGTTTATCACACATTTCGCGAATTCTAATCTCGGCGGCATCGCGCGAAGCCGCGTCCACTTCGAGCTCGAGATACTTGCCCACGCGCACATCGTGCGTCTCGTTGTAGCCGAGCGAATGGAGCGAGCGCTCGATCGCCTTACCCTGGGGATCGAGCACGCCGTTTTTCAGTGAAACGAAAATCTTCACGCGCATAGGGATTAGCTTTTGCTGCAGGTCGGTCAGTGAAATACGCGGCGAAAAATAAAATCGACGTTGGTCAAATGATGTTTGACGCCCCAGATGGCCGCGATCTCTTTAGACGATAAATACCGGCGAATCTCCTCGTCTGCAAGCAGTTCGCGCTTCAAATCGCCGCCCTCTTTGCCCACCTTCAAAGCGTGGCGTTGAACCATCCGGTAGGCGGCGTCCCTGGCGATACCCTTGTCGACCAGCGCAAGCAGCACTTTTTCCGAAAATACCGTGCCGCCGCTTTTTTCCAGATTGCGCTTCATGTTTTCCGGATAAACGCAGAGATTGCCGAGCACATAGGTCATGCGCCGGAGCATGAAATCCAGCGCTATCGTCGCATCGGGCGCGATCACGCGCTCCACCGAAGAATGGCTGATGTCGCGCTCGTGCCACAAGGGCACATTTTCCATCGCCGCCATGGCGTAGGAGCGCATCAGCCGCGCCAGGCCGGAAACATTCTCCGAGAGAATCGGATTACGCTTGTGTGGCATCGCCGAAGATCCCTTCTGGCCTTGGGTAAAAGGCTCTTCGGCCTCCTGCACCTCGGTGCGCTGCAGATGGCGCACTTCGACGGCAAATTTTTCCAGCGAGCTGCCGATGATCGCCAAAGTGGCAAAGTAATAGGCGTGACGGTCGCGCTGGATAATCTGATTGGAGATCAATGCCGGCTTAAGGCCGCTCTTGCGGCAAACATAGGCTTCGACTTTCGGCGAGATCTGCGCAAAGGTTCCCACCGCGCCGGAAATCTGTCCGACACAGATATCGTCCACGGCCTTTTGAAAGCGCGACAGATTGCGCGCCATCTCCTGATACCAGAGCGCCAGCTTAAGACCAAAGGTGATCGGCTCCGCATGCACGCCGTGGGTGCGGCCGATCATCACGGTCCATTTATATTTACGCGCCTGGCTGCGCAGCACCTTCATCAGGGCGCGAATATCTTGATCGAGGATCGCCGAGGCCTCTTTGAATTGAATTGCCAGCGCGGTATCCATCACATCCGACGAGGTCATGCCAACGTGCAGGTAGCGCGCATCGTCGCCGACGAACTCCGCTACCGAGCTTAAGAAAGCGATGATCTCGTGCTTGACCTCGGCTTCGATAGCACGGATGCGCTTCACGTCGAAGCGGGCTTTCTTGCGAATACGCGCGATCGCCGCCTTCGGCACCTTGCCGAGTTGCGCCAGCCCTTCGGCGGCGAGAATCTCGACGTCCAACCATTTTTGAAAACCGTTTTCTTCGGACCAAATCCGGCCCATCTCCGGGCGGGTATAACGGGGGATCATATTACCTCTAGCGTGAGGGGTAAGTAATAAGTCGTGAGAGGTTTCTTTCCCACTCCTCACCCCTTACCACTGACGCCTCACTTTTCTTTATCCGTATGTCCAAATCCGCCGGTTTGGCGCTCGGTGGCATCGAGGTCCGCCACTTCCTGCCAAACAGCGCGCACCACTTGCTGCACGACCATTTGCGCGATGCGTTGGCCGCGCTCGATCACGATCGGTTCGGCGCCGAGGTTGATCGCGATGATCTGAATCTCGCCGCGGTAATCCGAGTCGATCGTGCCGGGACTGTTCACCAGGGCCAGACCGTGCCTGAGTGCGAGCCCACTGCGGGGCCGAATTTGCGCTTCATAGCCAACCGGCAGCCCGATAGCGATTCCGGTGGGGATCAAAACCCGCTGCATCGGGGCAATTTCCAACTCGCCGTCTGTATCTGCATAGAGATCCATGCCCGCCGCTCCTGCCGTCATGTAGGACGGCAGAGCCAACGCGGTGACGCTATTGGGCCGCACGCGCTTGATCTCGATACGTAGTTCTTCCACGGTGAAACCGCTCGGGGTTGGGCCAAAGGAGCGCGCCGGCAGCCGATTCAGCTGAGACTTTTGATTTGAAAACCGTCGGCGAAATCGCCTAAAAGAGTGAGGGTCATGCCATTGGTGCGAAATAACGCATCCGCCAATTCGACCACGTCATCGCGCGAGACCGCGCGAATTCTTTGGCAGATCTCTTCCGTCGCCACCGGCTGGCCGTAGTAGATCTCATTGCGCGCGATATGACTCATCCATGAGTCGGTGGACTCTAAACCGAGCATCATGCTGCCGACCAGCTGGCCGCGCGTCCGGTTCAGCTCTTCTTCTCTGATCTCACCTGCCGCCATTTTCTTGAGCTCTTGCAGAATTAGCTCGACGACTTCCGCGCTAGACTCCACGCTGGTACCGGCATAGACGCCGAAATACCCCGCGTCTTTGTACGACGATGAAAAAGAATATACCGAATAGGCTTTGCCGCGTTTTTCGCGAATCTCCTGAAACAACCGCGAACTCATCCCGCCCCCAAGCAAAGTATTGAGCACGTAGGCGATGTAACGCTTCGGATGCGCTTGGGGAATTCCGGCCACGCCAAGACAAAGGTGCGCCTGCTCCAGGGCTTTATTGTGCGGATAGACACCGCTGCCCATCACCGGCACGCGTTCGCCGTCGAGGGCCGGCAGTTCCGCGCCATTGGCGCCATCGGTCACGCCACCCAACAGCTCGCCCATCTGGCGCGCCAGCGCATCGTGGCGAAAGTTACCGGCCGCCGCGACAATGACGCGTCGCGGTTTGTAACGGACTTTAAAAAAATCGAGAAAATCAGCCCGCTGAAAACTATTCACGGTTTCTTCCCGGCCGCAGATCGGCCGGGCGATCGGATGATCTTTGAAGAAATCCAGGCTAAACAGGTCGTGCACAAAATCGTCGGGCGTATCTTCCGCCTGTGAAATTTCCTGCAGGATCACCGAGCGCTCACGCTCAATTTCTTCCGCGTCGAAATTGGAATGAAGAAAAATATCGGTTAAAAGATCGACGGCCAAAGGCAAGTTTTCATCGAGCACCTTGGCATAGTAGCAAGTATGCTCTTTGGACGTGAAAGCGTTGAGCACCCCACCCACCGCGTCCATTTCTTCCGCGATCTGGGCGGCACTGCGCCGCTCCGTGCCTTTGAAAAGCAAATGCTCGATAAAGTGCGAGATGCCGTTTTGCGCCGCGCTTTCGTGACGCGAGCCGTTCTCCACCCAAATACCGAGACTGACGGAACGATGCTCCGGCATCTCGTGCGATACCACACGGATTCCGTTGTCCAGGACGGTCTTAACAAACATTGTCCATCACAAAAGTAGCCGAGTTAGTGCTTTGGCGCGTTGGCGTCGCCGCCGAGCTCTTGCAGCGCTTCTTTGCGGCTCAGGCGAATCTTCCCCTGCCGGTCAATCTCGAGAACCTTGACCATCACTTCGTCGCCTTCTTTGAGCACGTCGGTCACTTTGTTGACTCGCTGCGGAGCAAGCTGAGAGATATGTACTAGCCCATCCGTGCCGGGCAGGATCTCGACGAAGGCGCCAAACTCAACGATCTTACGCACGGTGCCTTTGTAAATTTTGCCGATCTCAGCTTCGGCAGCGATCCGTTGCACCATCTCGATGGCTTTTTGCGATGCCGCCTCGTCGCTCGACGCGATTGTCACGGTGCCGTCGTCCTCGACATCCATTTTGACGCCGGTGGCTTCGATAATGCCGCGGATCACCTTGCCCCCCGGGCCGATGATTTCGCGGATCTTATCCGGTTTGACCTTGATCGTGGTGATGCGCGGTGCGTGTCCGGAAACATTGGTGCGGGCCGAAGCGAGCGTGCCGTTCATGATGCCAAGAATATGCAAGCGGCCTTCTCGGGCCTGGTGCAACGCCTGACGCATGATATCGCGGTTCACGCCGCTAATTTTAATGTCCATCTGCAGCGATGTGACGCCTTCGGACGTGCCGGCGACTTTGAAGTCCATGTCGCCCAGATGATCTTCATCGCCGAGAATATCGGAAAGCACGCGCACGTGCTCGCCCTCTTTGATCAAACCCATGGCGATACCCGCCACCGGCGCCGTCACTGGCACACCCGCATCCATTAGCGACAGTGAGCCGCCGCACACGCTGGCCATAGAAGTCGATCCGTTGGATTCCAAAATTTCGGAGACAATTCTTATGGTGTAAGGAAAACTTTCCTCCGGTGGTAGGACTGGAACCAGCGCGCGCTCGGCGAGATTGCCGTGGCCGATCTCGCGCCGCCCCGGACCGCGCAGAAATTTCACTTCGCCGACACTGAACGGCGGGAAATTATAATGCAGCATGAATTTCTTGAAATGTTCGCCGACCAGGGCGTCGACTCGCTGCTCATCCGACGCGGTCCCCAAGGTCGTCACCACCAGCGCCTGAGTTTCCCCGCGGGTAAATATCGCCGAGCCGTGCGTGCGCGGCAACGCTTCCACCTCGCAGGTAATCGGCCGTATGTCTCTCAAACCACGCCCGTCAATACGCCGCTCTTGATGAATGACCAGATCGCGAAAAACCTTGCGCTTGAGATCTTCAAAAGCGCCCTTGATGTCTTTTTGCTTGTCTGGAAACTCCGCCAGCGCTTGCGGCACGACTTCGCTCTTGACCTCGGCAATCCGCTTGTAGCGTTCCAGCTTTTCGGGAACCTCGAGAGCCTGCTTGAGTTTCGTTAAGGCCAGTTCGTCGACCCGCCGCACCACCGCATGGTTGAGTTCGGCGAGCGGCACTTGTCGTTTGACCTTACCGATGGCCCGGCGAATTTCCTCTTGGATCTCCAGCAAGGGCTGAATTGCCTCGTGCCCGGCAAACAGCGCTTCGAGGATCTGGTCCTCGGGCACAGTTTGCGCGCCGCCCTCGACCATGACAATGGCGTCGCGGCTTCCGGAAAGAAAAATATCGGTATCGCTTTCCATGAGCTCGGTTTGGGTCGGGTTGATTATCCACTTGCCGTCGATGCGGCCGATGCGCACACCGGCGAGAGGTCCATTGAACGGAATATCGGAGACATGGAGCGCGACAGAGGTTCCGAGCATGGCGAGCACGTCCGGATCATTTTCCCGGTCAGCGGACAACACTGTGGCGATGACCTGAGTTTCGCAGCGTAGACCTTCGGCAAACAGGGGACGGATGGAGCGATCGATTAAGCGACAGGTAAGAATTTCTTTTTCTGATGGCCGGCCTTCGCGCTTGAAAAATCCGCCAGGGATTTTTCCTGCGGCAAAAGTCTTTTCTTGATAATCGACCGTCAACGGGAAAAAATCCGTATCCATTTTGAGCTCTTTGGCAGCCACCGCGGTCACCAGAACCACAGTTTCGCCGTACTGCACCAAGGCAGCGCCGTCGGCCTGTTTAGCCAGGCGCCCGACTTCAATGGACAAGGGTCGGCCATGAAAATCCAATTCGACTTTTTTAATCATATAGAAAACCTCTGCGGGAAGACGTGTCTAACGGAGGTGTGGAACTGGCGGACGGCTGATTAGGAATAGCTATTTGCGTATCCCTAAACGTTGGATCAGATTTTGGTACCTGTCAAAACTGCAACTGCGCAGGTAATCCAAGAGTCTTCTCCTTTGCCCAACCATTTTCAGGAGGCCACGCCGAGAATGGTGATCCTTGACATGAACCTTGAAGTGCCCGGTGAGATGTTCGATGCGTTGACTTAATAGCGCAACTTGCACTTCAGGAGAGCCGGTGTCGGTCTGATGAACCCTGAACTGCTCTACGACTTCGTGCTTCTGCTGTTCAGCAATTCCCATAATCTCCGCTCTGCTTCTCTCTTTCTTTTTTTATTACCAAATTTTGTAACATAACGATCCGATTTTGTAAAGCCACAGATTTTTATCGCATTGAGACTCATGGGTGACAAAGCGCGCATCCACTTCGAACTGGCCGGAACAAGAGCAAAATAACATTTCAACACTGGCGGAACTATGGTACGCTTGCGCCATCGTGGTGATGGATCGATGCGGAATTGTGCTCTTGGTGATCTTACTTGCGTTACCCGCCGGTGCGGCGGAATATTACCGCTGGGTCGACGCAAACGGCGTCCTACACATCACCGACAATTTGCACAACGTGCCGCCCAACCAACGCGGCAGCGCCGGCCGTATCCAGAACCAGGAAAGCCCGCGAGTTCCAGAGCCAGTAAAAAAACCGATCGGCAAGGCCTCGATTCCCATCGAAAAACATGGCCAGGTTGTGGTCATCCAAGCGATGCTGAATAACAAGCAGTCCGCGAAATTCATCGTCGACACCGGCGCTAGTTTCACCATGATCTCGAGCGCCTTAGCCAAAGACCTATCGATCGACACTTCCGGCCAGAACCAACAGACCATGCCGTTTCAAACTGCCAATGGCTTAATCCAAGCGCCCCTTACTAATCTCGATTCCATCACGGTCGGCGGCATGGAGATCAAAAACCTCACGGCGGCAGTTCACGATATTGTCTCCGATTCCCAAGTCGCCGGCCTACTGGGATTGAACTTCCTCAGCAACTTCAAAATGGACATCGATACCCAGAGTGGCGTAATTCACTTAGAAAAAAAGTAGTTTTTTCCGGCACATCAACACTATCCACCAAGAAAAAAAGGCCGGCGGAAAATTCCGCCGGCCTTTTTTTTCAGTGCCCGTGTGCGCGCATCAGGACCACCTGGCTTATGAGCAGCCGCTCACCGCGCCGCAATTCATGCACTTGTAACACGCGCCGCTGCGAATCATGATCGCGCCGCAGTCGGGACAAGGTGGCGCATCCTGCTGATACAAGCTGGTTACGCTGCTAATGCTAACTGGTGCGCCGCCGCGCGGCGTGGCATGGGCAGCGATCGAAACAACTTTTTTCTGCTGACCATCCTCAAGCGGATCGCGCTTTACGATCCCGGCTTCCTGCTGCGCTTCGCCGTCGAGGAACTTGCTGGCGAGCCAGCGAAAAATGTAATCCATGATCGATTTGGCCATCGGAATATCCGGGTTTTTGGTGAACCC
>Ga0193716_1002419_pt1 | contig 10511 bp, 14 predicted proteins | sample U2c1metaG_FD_145901 | JGI IMG/M metagenome (GOLD analysis project Ga0193716, IMG submission 145901) | Soil microbial communities from a riparian zone of the East river system, Colorado, United States - U2c1 | ecosystem: Environmental > Terrestrial > Soil > Riparian zone | place: USA: East River...
AGCCTGCGGCGGCGAGGTCGGCTGCGCCTTGCTCGGCGGAGTCTTCGGATTGCTCACTGGAGCTGCGGAGGGTGGAGTCCCCACCGGCGATGAGGCCCTGGAAGAGCGATGGGGGGACGGAGAAGGTGGGGGGACACTCAGAGGCGTCGAGGACGCCGAGACGGCCGCTGGTGCCTGCGCCCATGTAGAAGAGACGGCCTCCCTGCTGGAATCGCTGGGCGATGGCGTCGACGGCTTTGGCGATGTTGGGGAGTTCGGCAGCTACTGCGGCAGCTACCTTGGCGTCTTCCTCATTCATGACGCGGAGCATCTCGAGGGTGGGGAGTTGGTCGATGTGCTCGGAGGCGGGGTTGCGGGCTTCGGTGGGAAGGGTAGCTAGATTCATGGCTGCTTCCATGATGGGGGATGGAGCAGGGATGGGCAACTCGTTATCCTGGGATGCGGACGGAGCGGCGAAGCGACGAGTTTGAAGAGACAAGACGAAGCCGGGAGCGTAGGCGGCTCCCGACCGGTATAGCAGTTTGAAGCGTGCTAATCAGCATATTCACTCATCAACATATTTATTCATTAATCACGCACGCATCGATCGCGTTGGAGGCGGCGACCGAAGCCTGCGATGCCGAGCAGACCGGTGCCGAGGAGGAATAGAGATGCCGGTTCGGGAGCCGTCGAGACCGAACCACTGGTTGTGATCGAACCGATGTAATCAAGACCCTCACTCAATCCGTTGACCTGCTTCACATCAAACATGAGCTCGTTCAGTCCTGCAGTGACACCAGCGAAAGAGAAGGTCAACGGGATCCGGCAGTTCGGTCCAGTATCGGAGCACGTGGCATAGCTATTGCCCGCTCCCATGGGATCGGCGGCCGCCAGGATCAGCACGTTGTTGAGGTAGACCGAGACGGTGTCATCTGCCAATACGGTGAGCACGCCATTGGCTGTGGCATCGGCTGTGAAGGTGGTCTTGTAGATGTAGTCGCCGTTGGGAACAACGACGCTGCCCGTAGGCCCGGTTCCAGCGTTGAAGGACACATAGCTAGAGCCAGGGAGTGCAGCGTGCCAAGCAGAGCCGGGATTGATGTTATAGGTTGCATTGGACATACTTTCGACAGTTGAGTCGCTGGCGGAGTAGGTGGTCGCCGTATTGCCAACACTGGGATTGACAGCAGTAGTGCCATAACTTGCAAGAAGTATGGTGGAGGCGTTGGCGGAGACCACAGCACCACAAGCCAATGCGGAAGCGGCGATGTAACTCCGGAAACTACGATAGTTTTTCAAGGTTTTCCCCTAGACTGCTGGTGTGCTAAATGCCACTAGCAGGTAAGGTAAAGGCATTTCCGTGGCCAATAGAAGGCGATGGCTGTTTAGTCGTTTGGAAACCGTTGGTTAGGAGGGTTGCTGCTGATGCAGCAGAAGTTTGCGCAAGAACTTTTTCCACGCATCAAGGGAGAAATTTCCAGACATGCGGCCGATCCAAATACCGATGGGGTCCTCTTTGGGAGCCCAAGGCAGGTGTGCCGAAGATATGCAATAACTTGCTTCGCAAATTCACTGCCTCCTCGAGAGAGTGTAGGAGCACAGGCTGTACCGGCAGGTCAGGTGGAGACGGCGGGTACTACCGGTGGTCCCGCTGATTCCATGTGCTGACGTAATCCATGCAGATTACCGACGATAGAAGGCCTGGTCGTAGCCGCGGATGTAGGCTCTGTGGAAGGCGTCGCGATAGGGACCGTAAGGTCCCAGCGCGGGTTCGTAACCGGGAGTGTCGTGAAATTTGCGGTCGCGTTGCGGGTGATGGCCGAGACCGTTGTAGGCATCGCGCGCACCATCTTCGGAGCCGGTACGGAATCCCTCGTGGTCGGCTCTTGCGATGAGGGGAGGAACGCTGTTGTAGGGCGGTGGAGGAGGGGGTCCTGCGACATAGTAGGTGTGCGGGGTGCAGCCAGCCAGGAAAAGACAGGCCGAGGTGATCAGAGGAAGAGCAACAGGGAAGAGCTTCATTCGAGACCTCACTATTCAAATGTGCCAACCGTGACCGGGGCACACATTTGAATAGGTAAACGCGCAACCCGGAGGAATGTTGCCGTTGTGGATGTCTCGCGTGGATGGTGGTGCATCTCTGTTTGGCCATACAGCGGATAGCCGGAGCAGGCCGGTAAACGGTAGTACACCATCACCCAATGAGGTTATAGACGTCTCGCAACTCAACCTCTACCTTAAAAGTTCAGGCCAACGTTCAGTGCCGCAAGGTAGGAATCGCAGGCGAACTATCAACCCAATTGTCGGGCATGACAGAGTTTTTCAGCTGGATGCTCTATTTACGATTTACGGGGATCCGAATCCATGAAGTCTAGCTTTTACTCTTTAGGTGCAGTCGTTCTGGCTGTGCTTCTCTCAAGCAATTCCTCCATGGCACAAGACCAGTCTGGCATCGGGGCCGTTCGTCCCATTGCACTCTCCACCGTTGCCTCTGCAGAGGTCGACGGGTCCAGTTCAAGCCTCGACAGCGCTTCCGCTCCAGACCTAGCTTCTACAACCTCTGCCGCGAGTGTCACGACTCCGGTCGTTTTGACTACGCGTGTTCGTCCCTTTTCTAAAATGGGTATCGATCTGCATGCCGGACTTACAGGGGCTGGATACGATGTGGCGACTCCCCTCGCCAGAAGGTTCAATCTCCGGACGGGCGCCGACTTCTTCAGCTACAGCACATCGTTCCAGGAGGAAGGAGCGGATGTTGTCGCCGATCTCCGGTTCCGGTCTGGGCATGCTTCCCTGGATTGGTTCCCGTTCGACGGCCGATTCAGGCTCAGCCCCTTGTTGATCTTCTCGAACGATACCCGAATTCTGGCTACGGCCCTGGTGCCGTCAGGCAGCACGGTGACTTTGAACGGACAGGACTACATCAGCAGTTACACCGATCCCTTGCACGGAAGCGGGTCGATCGATTTTCGTAAGGTCGCTCCGGGGTTTTCGCTTGGGTTTGGAAACATCATTCCCCGGTCGAAGAGCAACTTCAGTATTCCGGTCGAGGCGGGCTTCTACTATGTCGGCCAGCCTAGATTGAAGGTGGACTTTACAGGCAGCGCGTGCGATCCGACGCAGCCGGCGGCTATCGGGTGCCAGGCTGTTGCTCAGGACCCTGGCTTCCAGCGCGATCTCGCAGCTTTTATAGCGCGCAATAACAACAATCTCAGCTACGCCTCTTTCCTGCCGATCCTGTCTGTCGGTATCGGGTACAAGTTCTGAGCGAGTGCTGCGCCGCACCGATTTGCGGGGAGGCAACCGAAATCAACTCCTGGGCCGTAAAATGAAGGGGATTGAGATTTTCGCAAAGGACGATACAGGCAGATGAGTGTGGATACACAGGCGGTTCTGGCAGGACAGGTTGAGGCGGCGGCGAAGGTGGCTGGACTGGTAGTGGTTTCGAGCGCAGTGGGGCAGGACTTCGCGGGCAATCCGACGACGCGGTTCACTCTGGGTCTTGCGGGAGACGAGGCCAAGACGGAGGTACTGGAGCTTACGGACAAGTTCGACTTCGGCCGGAAGGACCTGCTGGATGACGTGACGGTGTACCTCGCGGAGTCGGCGAAGCGGCTGAAGAATCCGCGGCCCGACTGCTATCTGACGCTGCATGGGCTGCCTCTGAGCTTCGGCAAGTTCGAGTGGCCGTTCCATCGGTCGACCTCGGGCGCGGATACGTTCCTAGTGCATGGCGAGGTTCGTCTGGAGGATGGCACGGAGAGCATACTGCACGCGAAGATCGCAGCGTCGATGACGGTGACGTTCGCGGAGATCGTGAAGGCTCCGGAGCAGCCGTTTGCCGAGGGTTTCATCTACAACGCGGTGCGGAAGACGATGGACCAGGGCCAGCTGGAGCTGGTGAAGAGTGGCAATCGTCAGCCGGTGCCGGTGACGACGCGCTACTACAGCCCGTGGAAGAAGCAGTTCAGCTTCAACGACACGACGGAGGCGCAGCTGCTGGAGTACGTGGCGGCCAAGGCCTTCTGGCTCTCGGGCGTGCTGGGCGGCGGACAGCCGATTTGGCTGCTCGATCCTCGGGATGCGCAGTATCTGAATACGACGGTGGCGGAGCTGAAAAAGATGGCGGAAGCACTGGCCGGCGAAGGCGTGATTCGGCTGGCGGCGGATACGGAGTTTGCTACGCCGACCGAGGCCCTGATGGGGCATCGTACAAAGTATGTGGAGGAGGTGGCGCAGCAGCTTGCGTTCATCAAGCCTTCGTTCAACGAGGATATGCGCGGCGGCCATACGAATATGTAACTGCTGCAGGTAAGTTTTGTGTAATTTTCCGCCGGGTGGAGTGCAGCTTTTCCTGCTGCGATCCACCCGATTGTTCTTCTGTCGTCTTCCTGTCCTCCGCCTGGGCTCTTGTTCGGCTATTACGGGGATCTCGACGTAGGTGACTGATACACTTTCTCGCACCACTGCTGGGTCAAGAGTGTAGTGCTGAAACGAAGACGACTCTCATGCCTGAATTTGCCGTTCAGTCCCTGTTGAAGACTCCAACCGTTACGGTCCGGGACGTGTACTGCCAGGGCAGTTGCCGGCACCAGAGTGCGGAGGAGTGTGCGACCACCACGCATCTGGTGTTTCCGTATCGCGGCGCGTATGTGCGGCATCTGGGGCATGACGAGGCCGTCGCCGAGGCGAATCAGGTACTGTTTTTCAACGCCACCGAAGGCTACCGGGTCAGCCATCCTGTGCCGGGTGGCGATGCCAGTCTGACGCTGAACATCAGCGAACCGCTGCTGTGTGAGCTAGCGCCACGTACTGTTCTGCGCGACAGCGCGGCGCTGGCATTTCGGCAGCAGCGCCTGCGGATCGATCCGCGGGCTCAGGCGCTTGTGGCGCTGCTGCGGCACAGTCTGCGCCAGAACATCGCGGAGCCTTTGGAGGCGGAGAGCCTGGCTTTGACCCTAGTGCAGCGGGCGCTGGGGCCGCGTACCACGCACGCAGCGGGCGCCAGCGTAGGGCGGCAGCGGCTGGCGGACCGGGCCAAGCTCGTGCTGACAAGCGATCTGGCGCGGCGCTGGACGTTGGCCGAGATTGGCGCTGAAGTGCGCTGCTCCCCGGTTTATCTCACGCAGGTCTTTCAACAGGTGGAAGGCCTGCCCTTGTATCGCTACCAGTTGCGGCTTCGGCTGGCGCGTGCGCTGGATCTTCTCGCGCAGTATGACGACCTTACCGCCCTGGGCCTGGACCTGGGCTTCTCTAGTCACAGCCATTTCAGCGCCGCGTTTCGCGGGGCTTACGGTTGCTCGCCCTCGGAGTTCAGGCAGTCTGCGCTGCATCGTTAGGTCTGTTCAAGCAAGTCGCTAAAGATTCTGACAGCGGCCCTCTCCACATGCGTGGCCTACTGGTCTCACCCGGACTTCGGGTATTCAAGGGTGATGTCATGGTTGAGAAAACTTGTGCGGCTTGCGATTGCGAACTGGATGTGAACTCCGTCAAGGTCAAGATCGGCGGCAAGACGGTTGAGGTGTGCTGCGATGAGTGTGCACAGAAACTGAAGGAAGCGCATGCCTCTACGGCAGCGTCGGGGAGGGTTTAGTCATGGAAGGAAACACATCATCGGCAACCCAGCGTAGCGTCCAAACTGCGTCTGGCCGTATCAGCTACATAGAGCAGGGTGCAGGACCGGTCGCGTTGTTCGTGCATGGCGTGCTGTTGAACGGACATCTGTGGCGTCATCAGCTGGCGCATTTGTCTGACATCCGGCGCTGCATCGCCGTGGACCTGCTTGCGCATGGCGACACCGAGATTGCGCCGGATCAGGATGTATCCGTGACAGCGAATGCGAAGATGCTCAAGGAGTTTCTCGATGCCTTGAACATCGAGCAGGTGGACCTCGTCGGCAACGACAGCGGCGGCGGTATTGCACAGATCTTCGCCGCATTGCATCCGCAGCTTTACGCTCACCAACTGCGACACCCACGACAACTGGCCGCCCGAGCCCTTCAAGCCCTTCCTGGCGATGGCGGCCGCCGGGGGGTTGCGCGGAACGCTTGACGCGATGTTGGCGGACAAGAGCGTCTATCGGTCGCCGCAAGCCCTGGGGCCAGCGTATGAGTACCCGGAACGCCTGGCTGACGACAGCATCGAAAGATATCTGCGCCCGTTCGTCTGGACCGAAAAACGGACGCGCGACCTGCAACGCTTTCTCGCAGCCTTCGACAACAAGCACACGCTTGCTATCGAAGCGCAACTGAAGACGCTGAAGGCGCCGACGCTCATCGTCTGGGGAACGGATGATGTGTACTTCGATGTGAAATGGTCGCACTGGCTAGCCGACACAATCCCAGGCACTCGGCGCCGCGTCGAGTTCAAGGACGCCAGGATCTTCTTTCCCGAGGAGCGCTGGGAGGAGTTCAACAACGAACTGCGCGCACACTGGCAGGAGGCTTGACACCTGCAAGCATTCCTTGACCAGCAACGCTAAATTGCACAGGCCGAATAAAATCGTTCTTTCGGTGGCTTCTTGATCGGGTTCATCTTCTTAGATGAATCCGGATTAGATGAGCCCGGATCAACAAAAGGCCCAATTTTTATAGGGGTTTTGGTGGCCTTGGATTCAATATTGCTGCGTATCTTTGATTTGCAATAAGTAATAGCCTCGTTTCTATTGATTTTAATCTCTTCGTTACAGAAAGTTGCCTTTCGTTATTGAGGTGTGCTACTGTCCGTCTGGTCTTAAGGTGAATTTGTGCCTGAAAGGTAATGAGGAAACGATGAATAAACTAACTCGATTCGCTACACCACTGATGGCAGTGGCTCTTATGAGCGGTGCATCTTTTTTCGCACACGCCCAGACTTCCCAGACACAGAACTCCGCGGTTCAGGAGTGGAACACCCCTCCGGCAGGCACGGAGCAGGCGCAGCAGGGATACCGCGATGGTATCGAAGCGGCCAAGCTGGACAAGGCCGCCAAGCGGAAGATCGATGCCAAGGCATCGCACCTGTACAACCATCCCCCGGTGAAGGGCGCGGCTCGCGATGAGTACCGTTCTGGCTTCGAGGCTGGGTATCAGGCGTCGGTGAAGCACGACAACTCCGGTATGTAATTGCTCGAGAGTTGTTCTTCCGAAGGAATGTATGGAGAGGGGTCCCGATATGGGACCTCTTTTCGTTGCCCGTAAGCAGGTACGCTGCAGACGAGGATGGCGCTGGTGGTGAGCTAGGTGACGGGCTGAGGGCGGAACGGGTTGCTGCCTGCGGTGGTGGCCCCGCAGTGCGGGCAGAAGATTGCGTTTGGCTCAACGGCTCGGCCGCAAGAGGGGCAGCGTGGCGCTGTGGAGTAGGCGGCGCTGCCGAGGATCTGGGTGGAGATGTAAGCGGCCTGCTCGGCGTTGTAGCGGCGGACGCGGCCGGGGGTGAAGAAGGCGTCGATGAAGCCGAGGATGGTGGAGATGCCTGTCCAGCAGAGCAGCAGGTAGAGGATGCCGAGACCGTTTCGCCGCAGGTAGAAGTGGTGGATCCCAAAGCATCCAAGGAAGATGGCGAAGAGGACGCCAATGATCTCGTCGCGGCGAGCGTGCTCGTACTCGGCGTAGAACCAGGCGCGCTGGTGGTCGGTCATGTTCGCGGTGTAGATGTAGATAGTGTCGATGGGTTGCATAGGAAATCTTCTCCAAGGTACCGAGAGGAGATACGCGGAGCGGCGACAAGAGGTTCCACGGGTCGGCAGGAAGGGGCAATTCAACGGAACAGGGCAGTTGTTCTGCGACAGAATTAGTCGCAATTTACAGGCCAGGGCGCACCGAGTAGAGTCTTGGGTAATTCGCGGCGTCGAGGCAACGACGTTTCGCAATTGGCACTCCCATTAGGGAAACAGGAGGTTTCTATGGAGTCAGTTCATTCCGGGCAGTGCGGATTGTGTAGCCATTTTGGCGAGAGCCATGCGTCGAGTTCGGCGCTGGTCACGATTCTGAAGAGCCACGAGGCACCCTTGAACATGTTGGACGAGTGCGGACATCCGAAGCACGCCGCGTTGCACCTGAAGGTGACACCGATCAGTGGATGCGATGGCTTCCATGCGGCGGCGCAGGCCTAGTCTTACGCGGTCCGTAACGATCATATGATTGAGCAAGGAAAGACCTCGCCGTAGCGAGGGTCTTTCCTTTTGAAGCGGCAGAGCGTTAGATCTCCTTGACGCCGTCGACGAAGGCCTTCAGCTTGCGGCTGCGGCTGGGGTGACGGAGCTTGCGGAGGGCCTTGGCCTCTATCTGGCGGATGCGCTCGCGGGTGACCTGGAAGGATTGACCCACTTCTTCCAGGGTGTGCTCGGAGCCGTCTTCGAGGCCGAAGCGCATCTTGATGACGCGCTCTTCGCGCGGTGTCAGGGTGCGAAGGACCTGCGAGGTGTACTCCTTCAGGTTGACCGAGATGACGGCGTCGGACGGGCTGACGGCCATGCGGTCTTCGATGAAGTCGCCAAGGTGCGAGTCTTCCTCTTCGCCGATCGGCGTCTCGAGCGAGATGGGCTCCTGCGCGATCTTGAGGACTTTGCGAACCTTCGCGACAGGGATATCCATGCGCTTGGCGATCTCTTCCGAGGAGGCTTCGCGGCCAAGCTCCTGCACCAGCTGACGCGAGGTGCGGATGAGCTTGTTGATGGTCTCGATCATGTGGACCGGGATACGGATGGTGCGGGCCTGGTCCGCGATGGCGCGGGTGATGGCCTGACGGATCCACCACGTCGCGTAAGTCGAGAACTTATAGCCGCGACGGTACTCGAATTTGTCGACGGCCTTCATGAGGCCGATGTTGCCCTCCTGAATGAGGTCGAGGAACTGGAGGCCGCGGTTGGTGTACTTCTTCGCGATGGAGACGACGAGGCGAAGGTTGGCCTCGATGAGCTCGCGCTTGGCTCGCTCGGCGTCCATGTCGCCCTGAATCATCTCGCGCTGCGTGCGCTTGAGGTCGGCGATGGAGATGCCGGCATCAAGCTCGACGCGCTCGAGATCAATGCGGCAGTTCTTCTGCTGGCGCCTGTACTCCTTGCGCAGCTCCTCGGACTTCGAGGCCTCGTGCTTGGTCTCGAGGGTCTTGATCTGACGCTCGAGAGTCCGCATGGAATCGACGGTCTTGTTGACCTTGTCGAGCAGGCGCTTCTTCTCGCCGTTGGTGTACTTCAGCTCGCGGATGATGCGGTTGATGTAGACGTGCTCGCGGCCGATCAGCCAGCGGGTCTTGCGCGTCTCTTTCGCTTTGGACTTGGCGTCCTTGCCAAGAGGTGCGGCGAGCTTCTCATCGAGAGCGTGGATCTTCTTCTGGTGCTTCAGGATGACGTCGATGCGGCTGGCGGTGGCGCGAACGCGTGCGGCCAGAATCTCTTCGGTCAGCTCCTCTTCGTCGAAGGTGACAACTTCCTTGATGTTGCGGACGCCACGCTTCAGGTCTTCGCCAAGGCCGACGATCTCGCGAATGACGATCGGCGATCGGGAGATGGCCTTCATGACGCGGAGCTGCCCGCGTTCGATGCGCTTGGCGATCTCGACCTCACCCTCGCGGGTGAGCAGGGGTACGGTGCCCATCTCGCGCAGGTACATGCGGACGGGGTCGTTGGTCTTCTCGAGCGTACCGGGGGAGAGGTCGAGCTCGACGTCGTCGGACTCCTCGCCCGCCTCCGGCTCATACTTGTCCCGGTCGCTACCGAACTTCGACTCACCGGAGAGCACGTCGATGCCCTGGGTGTTGATGGTGGTGAGAAGGTCATCGAGATCGTCAGGGGTGGTGATGTCACCGGGAAGGAGGTCGTTGACCTCGCCGTAGGTGAGATAACCCTTTTCTTTCCCTGTGTCGATGAGCTTATCTATGTCGTCTTCATACTTGTCAATTTCTTCAGCCACGGCTATGCGCACTCCTGCATAAAATTCTTTAAGTTTGGATGCCGCCGGTCTCGTTTATTTGTATCCAGGCGGAATAATCCCTTGGTTATTTCGTAATGGGCAGGGAGCAGATTGCGGTTTAGACCGCGTTGGCCAGCCGGATGACCTTCAGGAGGTCAGGGCATTCAAGGGCACACTTCCCCAGCGAATCACAGGATACCACAATGGTTAGACGTCTCAGACGGAAAAAAGATTCGGCGGCGGGGTGCGGAGAGGCTCGCCCTTGATGCCGTCCTGGTGGCTTGGGCACCGGCGCAGGTGGATGTCTTTACCGTTGGAGCCGTAATTGTGCCCGCAGTGGCTGCAGCGCAGGTGGTAGATCGTCTGCCCGGGGAAGGATTCCGAGGGGAAGCCGGTCCTGGCGATGACGATCTGGCCGTGTTTGTTCTTGTATCCGGGGTCTGTCGTCTGAAAACGGGGCATTTTTATAGGGAAACGGCGTGTTTTGTGAACCAGGCAGATAGCTCCTCTTCGCTCAGGGAACCTTCGGCCAGGTGCAGGAATGTGAAGTAGAGATCCTCTTTAGAGGAGTTGATCTGCCAGCCGTTTCTGCCCAGGAATGTGAGCGAAACGACGAGAGCAGTGCGTTTGTTGCCGTCGATA
>Ga0193716_1002421_pt1 | contig 10504 bp, 6 predicted proteins | sample U2c1metaG_FD_145901 | JGI IMG/M metagenome (GOLD analysis project Ga0193716, IMG submission 145901) | Soil microbial communities from a riparian zone of the East river system, Colorado, United States - U2c1 | ecosystem: Environmental > Terrestrial > Soil > Riparian zone | place: USA: East River...
TGCGCAAGTTCCTGGGGGCATTGTAGGACCACGGCGCCGAACGTCCCCTGCTTCCGGTTTTCGATTCAGCACACCCATGAGCGCGCTCTATCCATTTTCGATGCAGGCGATGTTCGACCCGCGTCCCTGGGGTACGCTGGATCTCTCGCCGATTTATCCCAATCACAAGTTTGAGGAGAAAATCGGCGAAGCTTGGCTGACCGGCGACGCCAGCAAAGTGGCCAGCGGTCCGCTGAAGGGCAAGACGCTGGCCGAGTTGAGCACGGAATATGGAAGGGAACTGGTCGGTGAAGCGGCCGCGGACCCAACCCGTTTCCCACTGCTTCTGAAATTTCTCTTTCCGCATGAAAAACTTTCCGTGCAAGTCCATCCCGACGACGAGGCGGCTCGCCGCGTGGGCCAGCCCAACGGCAAGACCGAATGCTGGTACGTGGCGCACGCCCGCCCCGGCGCGCAGATCGGGCTCGGCCTCAAGTCTGGGGTAACACGCGAACAATTCGCGCAATCGATTCAGGAGGCACGCGCCGAGGAACTGCTGAACTGGGTGAATGTCTATCCCGGCGAGATGATTTATGTGGCTGGCGGCACGGTGCACACCCTGGGGCCGGGATCGATCATTGTGGAAACCCAGCAGCAGTCGGACACCACGTATCGTCTTTACGATTACGGACGTCCCCGCGAACTGCACTTGAAGGAAGGACTGGCGGTCATCAAGGAGAAAGTTGGTTCGGGGAAAGTGATTCGTCCCGCTCCTGCGAATTTGAATGGCGGATCAAACCGTCGTGCGCCACTGATCGCGTCCCCGTATTTTGCGGTAGACATGTTTGAACTCAAGCAGCCGCATTCGTTCCGAACGCAAGAGGAAAGCGGGAAGCGCTCGGTCCAGATTCTGGTGGCGGTGGAAGGCTGCGGAGTGGTGGAAGCGGCTGGAGCAGAACCGGTGACGCTGGCGCGAGGCGATGCCGTAGTTGTGCCGGCGGCGGTTGGCGAATTTCAGGTGCGTCCGCAGTGGTCTGTGGAATTTCTGAAGGCGTCGGTGCCGGGCGCGCGGCTGCCGGAGCCCGAGACGAGAAACTAAAAAGATTTCAGATCGTAGATTTCAGATTGAAGATTGAAGCGAGCGATTTAAATATGCGATCTGAAATCTAAAATCTGCGGTCGTTGTCATTATGGCCAAGACCAATTTCTACCCTGTGATTCTCGCCGGCGGGCGTGGCACCCGCTTCTGGCCATTGAGCCGGCAACGCCGGGCTAAGCAGTTGCTCGCACTCGACGGCAAGCAGACCATGATCCAGCAGACAGTCGCGCGGCTGCTGCCGCTGGCCTCGCCCAAGCGTTTTTGGATCATCACCAATGAGCATTTGCGGCGCGAGGTTCTGCGGCAGCTTCCGCGGCTTAGCGCGGGTCAGGTTCTCGCTGAACCAGCAGGGCGCAATACCGCGCCGGCCATCGGTTTGGCGGCATTCATGCTCATGAACAGCGATCCTGATGCTGTGATCGGACTGTTTCCCTCCGACCATGTAATTGGCGACGAAAAACGATATCGCGATGTGCTGAAGAAGGGGATCGAGATCGCGGCCGCGGGCGAGAATATTGTGGTGCTGGGCATCCGGCCCACACGGGCCGAAACCGGTTACGGATACATCGAAGCCGGATCCGTATTTGAAGGCGATGCCCTTCGGGTGCGGCGCTTCACCGAAAAACCCGACTCGGTACGCGCCGTCGAATTCGTGAAAGCCGGGAACTATTTCTGGAACAGCGGCATGTTTCTGTGGAGCGCACGCACCCTGGCCAGCGCGTTGCTTGAGCACCTGCCGAAAACCGCCGCGCTGTTGCAGCAGATTGCGGCCACTTTTGGCACGCGCAAGTTCGCTGCGACTCTTAGCCGGCTCTACCCGAAATGCGAGAACATCAGCATTGATTACGCTGTACTCGAACCGCGCTCGGGCAAAGGGGAGCAGAACTCCAACATCATCTGCCTTCCTGCCGATTTCGGATGGAATGACCTGGGCTCATGGACAGCACTGCACGAGCACCACGTAGGCAAGAGCCAGCCCAAAGATGAAAACCTCATTGCCGCCGAAGGATTCTTCACACTCAATGCCCAGGGTAATTACATTCACTCTCCCGGAAAATTCGTCGCGGTGCTCGGCGTAAGTAATCTGGTCGTGGTAGAAACGGAAGACGCGTTGCTGATCACCACTCGCGAACAGGCCCAGGACGTGGGCAAAGTGGTAAAGCATCTGGATGAGAAGAAGCTGAGAAATCTGGTGTAGCAGGCGGAAAGTCGTCGTTGGTCGTTGGCCCTTGGTCGTTGGCCATATCCAACGCCGTAAGCGGACGATAGCCGCCAAAGACCAACGACCAAGGACCAATGGCCAAAATCAAATTTGGTACCGACGGCTGGCGCGGTATTATTGCCGACGATTTTACTTTTCAGAATGTCCGTAGCGTGGCGGGCGGGATTGCGGCTTACGTTCTCCGGCACGAAGATGCGTCTCGCGGCGTTATCGTCGGTTATGACACGCGTTTTATCTCGCGGCAGGCGGCACGAATTGTCGCTGAAACCGTCGCGGCAGCGGGGATTCCGGTACAGATCACTTCTGATCCCACGCCGACACCGGCAGTTTCTCTTGCGGTAAAAGAGCAGGGTGCGGCCGGTGGAGTGGTGGTCACCTCCAGTCACAATCCGTGGAACTGGAACGGTGTTAAGTTCAAGGCAAAATTCGGCGGATCGGCTACGCCCGCCATCATGAAGGTGATTGAAGAAGAAGTCGCTGCCGGGGCGATGCCGAAGGGCAACGCGGCTTCCATCAAGGAAGTTGACCTCAAGCCGGCGTACGCGAAAGCCATCTGCAGGTTCGCGGACCTCGATCTCATTGCCAAAGCAAAGTTCCGTTTCGCCGTGGATTCGATGTACGGCTCGGGACGCGGCGTGCTGACGAAAATTTTCCAGGATCGCGGTATTGATTTCGTTGCCATCCGCCAGGAGCTGAACCCGCTTTTTCCTGGAATCAATCCCGAGCCCATCGAGCCTCACATTGAAATGCTGCGGCAGACGGTGTTGCAAGAACGCTGCCACGCGGGCCTGGCGGTTGACGGCGACGCGGACCGTATCGGCGCCATCGCCGAGGACGGCAGCTTCGTGGATTCGCACAAGTGCTTCGCCGTTCTTTTGCGCTGGGCACTGGAGCGGAAGAAATGGCCCGGCGACGTGGTGCGCGCCTTCAATACGACTGGCATGGTCGATCGCATCGCGGCCAAGTTCGGACGCAAACTGATGGAATGTCCGATTGGATTCAAGTACATTGCCGACCTGATGATGGAGCACGAGATCGTAGTGGGCGGAGAAGAATCGGGCGGGATCGGCTACTCCCGCTACCTGCCGGAGCGCGACGGCACTCTGAACTGCCTTCTGCTGGCCAACGTGATGGCCGAGGAGCGCAAACCTCTGGGACAACTTGTAGCCGATCTGCAACGGGAGTTCGGACCGCATTACTATGGACGGCGCGATCTGCACATCACCGAGGAGATGAAACAATGCGCGGTCCAGCGGGCAAGTTCCGAGCAGACCAACCATCTGGGCCACTATTCCATCAAAAAGAAGGAAGGGCTCGACGGCGTAAAGTTCTATCTGGATGCCACTACCAACGGCAATGGCGCGGAACCCTGGGTGCTGTTCCGGATGTCAGGGACAGAGCCATTGTTGCGAGTTTATTCCGAGGCGGCATCGCCTGAACTGGTGAGCGATATTCTCTCCACTGCCGAAGCCTTCGTTAGACGCTCCAGTTCGTGAGCCGGTTCGGAACGACGATCTTCGCCCGGTATCGACCTGTGGCTGATTGCGAAATACGCGGAAGACACATATAACTATTGGCCTTCCGCGTCTCGTAATTCGTTTTCGCCGATACGATAATCAGGCAGGCACAATGGTTTCAGCAGCCGCTACCGTCTCCGCCCCTGCCGATTCGCCTGAAGCGCGGCGCTATAACCGCATCCGGCGGTGGCTGGGCATTGCCGACTTTGTCCTCGGTCTCGCTTTGATGGTGGTGCTGCTGACCACCGGATGGAGTGGCTCTCTTCGGGACCTCGCCTACCAAACTACATTTCAGCACTACAGCCTGGCGCTGTTTTTGTATGTGCTGATGCTCATGGTACTGGCCAAGGTTCTGGGGCTTGGCCTCGACTACTACAGTTTTCGCCTCGAGCATCGCTATAAACTTTCCAATATGCGGATGCGGGCCTGGCTCTGGGATGAGAGCAAGGGTTTTCTGGTCGGCCTGGCTCTCGCCGGGATTGTGACTGAGTTGCTGTATTTCATCATGCGCGAGGCCCCGCAGCACTGGTGGCTGATTGCGTGGGCGGCATTCCTGGGACTGTTCGTCCTGCTGGCGCAACTGGCTCCGGTAGTTCTGTTTCCCATTTTCTACAAGTTTGCTCCGCTGGAAGATGATGAATTGAAAGAACGCCTGGTGCGGCTGGGAGAGCGCGCCGGAACCCGCGTCCGGGGCGTCTACCAATGGAAGCTTTCAGAAAAAAGCAAGAAGGCGAATGCGGCCCTTACGGGACTGGGCAATACCCGCCGAATTATTCTTGCGGACACGTTGCTGGAGAATTATTCCACCGATGAAATTGAAGCCGTGCTGGCCCACGAACTTGGTCACCATGTTCACCGGCATATCTTCAAGAGCATTCTGGTGCAGGCGGGTATCACGTTCGTTGGATTCTGGGCAGCCAATTGGGTCCTGCATTACGCGGTCGACCGGCTGCATATGTTTGAGACCCTGTCCGATTTCGCCAACCTTCCTCTCTTGATGCTTGTGGCTACGGTGCTCTCCTTCATAGTGTTGCCGGCGCTCAATGCCTACTCCCGTTTCAACGAGCGCCAGGCGGACCGCTACGCTTTCCGTTCCATCGCGACCATTCAGCCATTCATCTCCGCCATGGAGAAGTTGGCAGTCCAAAATCTGGCGGAGCGTTCCCCTGCGGCCTGGGTAGAGTGGTTCTTTCACTCGCATCCAGCAATCTCGCGGCGCGTGGCAGCAGCCCGCAACTTCCGGCCGCAGAAAATGTAGGGCAACGTGGTTCGTTTTAACTTGACTGCTGATTGAACCCCGCCGTATCTTCAGTTTCGGTCAGGATTCGATCTTCTCAGGAGGCGCCTATGTCTGCCCTGTTCATGCGGAAGCATCGGTTTGTCTCTGTCTTGCCAGTCTAAAGTTCGCTCCGCGAATTCTTGCACCACAGCTACAGACCTTCTTCCCTTCCATCGCCATTCCTTCGAGCCGGTCGCGCTTCGCAATCCGCGGCTGGGTTTTCTGCATTGGAAGTCAGGCAGCTCGGGGCGCAGTCCAATTGCGCCCGTGAGGAGGTCAGAAATGGAGTTCGCAACTCGTCTCAAGGATCTAGGGTGGAATCCGTTTTTCGAAAGTTATTTTGAGGAGCTCAAACAGTCTGTATTCGCGCCCGCCCGGGTGATCGAGGAACTCAAAGGTTTCTATCGGGTGAGATCGGCCCATGCCGAGTATCTCGCCGAAATCTCGGGCAAGCTTCAACATCACGCCGCAAGCCGGGAAGATTTTCCTGCGGTAGGGGATTGGGTTGCGATCGTCTCCCGTCCGGAAGAAGGACGGGCCAGGATCGAGCACATCCTCCCACGCAGAACCAAGCTGGTCCGCAAAGTTGCGGGGCGTGACGTGCGCGAACAGATCATTGCCACCAACCTCGATGTGGTGTTTGTGGTGAGCGCCCTGAATCGTGAGTTCAATCTGCGGCGCATCGAGCGCTACCTGACCGTCGTGTGGGACAGTGGGGCGCGGCCCGTCATATTGCTCAACAAAGCCGATCTCTGTCCGGACGCCGCCGCTCGCGTTGCCGAAATGGACAGCATCGCCTTGGGAACTCCGGTGCACTTGCTGAGCGCGCTGGAGAGGACTGGTCTGGACGCCGTGCGAACCTATCTGCCTCGGGGAAGCACGGCTGCGTTGGTGGGCTCGTCCGGTGTCGGCAAATCCACCATCATCAACGGACTCACGGACGCCGCTCTTCGGGTGCAGCCGGTGCGCGAGGGAGATGACCGCGGACAGCACACCACCACTTCGCGTCAGATGATCTTCCTGGGTGGCGGAGGCATCGTGATCGATACGCCGGGGATGCGCGAACTACAACTCTTGCATCACGAGCAAGGCGCGGCGCAAGCGTTCGACGACATCGCCGCGCTTTCTCAGGGCTGCAAGTTTCGGGACTGTGGTCACCAGGGAGAACCGGGATGTGCCGTCGAAGCAGCCATACAAGACGGCGTCCTGGCCATCGAGCGGCTGCAGAACTATCGCAAGCTGCTGGCCGAGCTTCGCTTTCAGGAACGCAAGGACAATCCTCTAGTCGCTCGGCAAGTCAAAGAGCAGTGGAAGAAGATCCACAAAGCGATGCGCGACCGGCCCGACCCATTTTAACGGCGATTCTTGAAGATCAAAAGGTGGAGCGGAGGATCTGTTCCACACGCCGCAAATCTTCTTCGGTATCCACTCCGATGGTGTCGTACGGAGTCTCGGCCACGTGAATCGGGATTCCGTTTTCGAGGAAGCGCAACTGCTCCAGGCGCTCGCTGCGTTCGAGCGAGGATTCAGGAAGCGTGACGAAGTGGTCCAGTGCCGGCTTGCGATAAGCGTAGAAGCCGAGATGCTTGAAATGCCTTGATCCGGCGCCGTCGCGATCGTAGGGAATTGTCGCGCGGGAGAAATACAAGGCCCGGCGGCCCGAATCAGTGACCACTTTAACTGCGTTTGGATTGTCGATGTCGGCGGGCGCGGCCGGAGTCTTCAGCGTCCCGACCTGGACCGCGGGATCTTGCATGATTTCAATCAGTCCAGCGATGTGCTCGGCCCGGGTCAGGGGCTCATCGCCCTGCACGTTTAGGTAAACATCGGCCAGGTGAACATCGGCGGCAACGGATTGCGATATCTCGTGCACCCGCTCGGTGCCGCTGCGGTGTGCCGCCGATGTCATTTGAGCTTTCCAGCCGTGGCGCTGGCAGACCTCCATGATTTCATCGGAATCCGTGGCGATGATTACGTCGCCGTCGTTCAGCAAGGTAGGCGCCGGCAGGCGTTCCAGGGTGCGTATCCGGGCCAAAACTTAGCCCAAAACCCGCTTCGGGATGGCCTTCGGGGCGATTGGACCGACTGTTCACTTCCCAGTGACTCTCGGCTGACACTGGAGAAACAACGTTATATACTTGTCAACTCACGGGCCGCAGCCCCCACCGGTCCGCGTCAGGGCTCGTGTGTGTAAACCCCGGGGTTGCCCCTTAGGAGCTTCCGTTCCCCGTCACGGGCCGAGGTAATTCATGGAAGAGTTCTCCCGAGGCCGCCCGGATGGAAAGCCTTCAGACCCTGGCGAAGGTGGTGCCGCAATCCGCACGCCTTCGAAGGGCGATAGCTCATCGCCCGGGGCTGCTCCGCCCTCGGACTCACCAACTCTGATCGATATTCCGGGCCACGGCGTCATCCCCGGCCACGGCTCAAGCGTCCCCAGTTCTGATTCCCCGACGATGGTTGACATTCCGGGCGGCAGTTCCTCAGATTCTCCGACCATGGTGGACATTCCATCCAGCATGGGCCCGGATTCTCCGACCATGGTCGACAGCGGCCCGATTCCGGGAAAGCCCGCTGCATGGATGCCAAGGGTCCAGAGCAACCCGTCGATGCTGCAGCCGGGCGTGGTCCTGGGACAGCGTTACGAGATTCTCCAGATTCTTGGCGAAGGCGGAATGGGTGCGGTCTACAAGGCACGTGACATCGAACTCAATCGCATGGTGGCTTTGAAAGTTATCCGGCCTGATCTGGCCAAAAACCAGGCCATCATTGACCGCTTCAAGCAGGAACTACTGCTGGCGACACAAGTCACGCACAAGAACGTCATCCGTATCTACGACCTGAGCGAGGCCGACGGCGTGAAGTTCATCACCATGGAATATGTCGAGGGTGAGGACTTGCGCGGCCTGATGATGAAGAAGCAGGGGAAACTTTCTCCGGAAGAAGCGGTCGAGATCATGCAGCAAACCTGCCGGGCGCTGGAAGCCGCGCACAGTGCAGGCATCATCCATCGCGATCTCAAGCCGCAGAACATCATGCGGGACAAGAGCGGCCGGGTTCTGGTCATGGATTTCGGCCTGGCCCGCACCCTCGAAGGCGACGGCATGACCCAGACCGGCGCTCTGGTCGGCACCATGGACTATATGTCTCCGGAACAGGCTCTGGGCAAGGATCTGGATCAGCGTTCCGACGTTTTTGCGATGGGGCTGATTTTTTACGAATTGCTGACCGGCAAGATGCCATACAAGGCCGACAGCGTAGTGGCCAGCCTGCTCAAGCGAACTCAGGAGCGGGCCGCTCCGGTATCGAGCCATGACGCCGCCATACCGAAACCGCTGAGCAATATCGTCGGCAAGTGCATGGAGCCGGACGTAAAGCTGCGCTACCAGAGTTCGGCGGAGATTCTGGCTGACCTGGACGCGTGGCAGGGCGGCCGCGCAGCCGCGACGCTAAATTTCCCCGCCAGTTCCAAGCCTTGGGGGCAAACCATCCCGTGGCACTGGATCGGCGGAGTGGTGGCGGCGCTGGTGCTGGTGATTATTGGATTCCTGTATCGAGACAAGCTGTTCAAGCCTCAGGCTGCCCGGACCGGACCGGTCGTCTCACTGGCGATCCTGCCATTTCGCAACGCGTCCGGCGATCCGGCGCTGGACTGGTACAGCTCCAGCATCGCGGAAATGCTGACCACGGACGTCGGCCAGTCAGCCAGCCTGCGCACGGTTTCTCCCGATCGTATACACCAGATTCTGAATGATCTGCACATGAGCGGAAACGTGCAGTTTGATCCCACGACTCTGCGCCAGGTTTCAGAGTCGGGCAACGCCGATACGGTGATTTCGGGGCAGTTCGGCAGGTTCGGGGACCAGATCCGCATCGACGCTACATTGCAGGACCTGAGGCGCGACCGCCGCATTCCCCTGAAGATCGAGGCCGCGAACGAGAAGGACATTCCCAACGCCATCGACCGCCTGGCGGAGTTGGTGCGTCAAAATCTCTCCGTCTCGTCGGACGTGATCAAGGAACTGCAGGCGCAGTCGTTTCGGCCCAGCTCCAGCTCGATGGAAGCATTGCGATCCTACAACGCTGGTCTTGAGCTGGCCCGGCAAGGCAACAATCTGGAAGCGCTGAAACGCTTTCAGACCGCGGTGCAGCAGGATCCGGAGTTCGCGCTGGCTTATTCGAAGATGGGACAAACGTACGCCAGCCTGGGATATGACAGTGAAGCAGAACAGGCTGCGCGCAAAGCCGAAGACCTGAGCGGCAATCTGCCAGCCCGCGAACGCTACCTGATCGTCGCCAGCCACGCGCGGGTGGTGAACGACAATCAGAAGGCGATCCAGTACTACAGCGACATGGCCAAGGTGTCGCCCGAAGACACTGACATTCAGTTTGCCCTGGGCAGCCTTTACGAAAGCACCAGTTCGTACGATCAGGCGCGAGAACATTTCAATAACGCTCTAAAGAGGGATCCGCAGAACATCGACGCTCTGCTGGAACTGGCGCGGGTGGAGATCAAGAGTGGCAATGCGTCCAAGGGCCTGGAATCCATCAATCGCGCCAATACCCTTGCTACTCAGAGTGACAACCAGGAGCAAACCGCAGCCAGCTTGCACGTGATGGGTCTGGCTTACGAGGCGCTGAACAAGCCCGAAGCGGCGTTGGAAAATTTCCAGAAATCGCTGGCCATCAAGAGAAAGATCGGCCAGTTGCGTGGCGCGGCCGCCAGCCTGAGTGAGATGGGCAACGTGCAGGCGCAACTGGGCAAGACGCAGGCCGCTCAAGCCAGCTTCGAAGAGGCATTGAAGATCCGTCGTGATATCGGCGACAAGCGCGGAGTCGGCGCCACCCTGCTTGATTTTGGTTACTTCGTTGACGACCGCGGCGATCACGACCAGGCGCTTAAGTTGTTCAAGGAATCGCTGCAGATCCAGCGCGACATTGGCAATGAGAGCCTGCAGGCCATCTGCCTGAACAACATCGGGACCGCGTACTCCGAAAAAGGGCAATACGAAGACGCTTTCACATACTTCCAGCAGGCTCTGCAGCTCCGCGAGAAATCGAAAGTGCCGCAGGACATCGTCGAGGCCGTCCACAATCTGGGCGAAGCTTCGGTCTATATGGGCCGCTACGATCAGGCCATCTCGCAATACATGCGGGCCCTGGATTTGCGCCGCAGCATCGATGACAAGCGGGGCGCCGCCATCGAGTCTTACAGTCTGGGAACGCTCTTTGACTATCAGGGACGGTTCGGCGCGGCAGTCAACTCCAAGGAGGCAGCTCTCAAAACTTTCCGTGACCTGAAAGATCGCACTTTCTGGATGGCCGAGATGCTGGGCGGGTACGGCGAAGCACTGACTCTGGCGGGCCGCGCGGCCGAGGGCAAGAGTTCTCTGGAAGAGGCGCTCAGCATC
>Ga0193716_1002422_pt1 | contig 10503 bp, 9 predicted proteins | sample U2c1metaG_FD_145901 | JGI IMG/M metagenome (GOLD analysis project Ga0193716, IMG submission 145901) | Soil microbial communities from a riparian zone of the East river system, Colorado, United States - U2c1 | ecosystem: Environmental > Terrestrial > Soil > Riparian zone | place: USA: East River...
TCTCATCAGGCCATGTTCGTCGAATTCCCAGTTTTCATTTCCGTAGCTGCGAAACCAATGGCCGCTATCATCGCGCCACTCGTAGGCGAAACGCACCGCGATTCGGTTCTCGCGAAATGCCCACAGCTCCTTGATCAGCCGATAGTCGAGTTCACGCGCCCATTTGCGCGCCAGGAACCCCTCAATGGCATCGCGGCCTTGGAGAAATTCCGAACGGTTGCGCCAGCAGCTGTCCGTCGTATAAGCGAGCGCCACGCGGGCGGGGTCGCGCGAGTTCCACGCATCCTCCGCCATGCGCACTTTCTGCGGCGCCGTTTCCAACGTAAAAGGAGGCAGAGGCGGTCTGTCCATATCAGCTCTCAGAGGTGGGCAAAGTACTCAACATGCGCTGCGGATTCGCTTCGATATCCTGCGTAAACAACACATTCAACAATAGACCGCGGCAATGCTGCAATCCTTTCAAGTGCTCGGCAAACTTTCCCGGACCGAGAAAAAGGATTGGCGCGCCAAACACGTACGCCGACTTGAAATACTTCTCCACCGTTTCCACAAATTCTGCCACGCCGCTGCCTTGCTCGCGAAGCTGGTCCGGAGAGAATTCAACATAGAGATTTCGGGTCCTCGCCAGCGTGGACTGCGCGCCGCGCATCGCTGCGACCTCGCTGCCCTCCGTGTCCATCACGATGAGATCGATCGAATCCCATTCCGCCGCAATGGTGCGATCGAGCGTCTCCACATCAACGGTTATTTCGCCATCGGACGGCGCGACACGGCTGTTTCCCGTGTTGATATTATTCTCGGTGAATTGAATTCTGCCGCACCTCTCTCCCAGCGCCGTATTGAACGTGACCACGCCATCGATGCCGTTCAATTGCAGATTCATGGTCAGCAACCGGAAATTGCGCGGACTCGGCTCGTAAGCGGCCACCGCGCGGGTTGCCGAGTGACGCACGATCGGAATCAACACCGCGCCGATGTGAGCGCCGGCAAAAACCACCCGCGAGGCGGCGCCGAGCAAACCATTGAGCCAGGTGATTTGCGGCCAGTCGTATTCGCCGCTCATCAACAAAGAGCGCGCGACATTGAAGTCGCCGGCAGGCACTGCCAAAAGGCCATTTTTCGTCTCGGCCACGATTGCGACGCCGTGCCTGCCCAATGATTTCGCCCGCCAGCGACTGCGCAGCTGCCTCGATACCCTCTTTAAATAAGGGTTTCTCACTCAGAAATGTCGTGTGATTCTCATCGAATCGGTGGAACGATCAGCGTCGCTGATCGACATGAGGCGCGCGCGGCATCGGCGGAACAGGCCCGTGATTTCAACTCGCGATCGAGACAAATATGGACCTCACGCAGGCGCGGCGGCTGCTGCCCACTGCACGTAACCACGATGGACTGGGCTGAAAGCTTAGGGTTGGCGCGCCGGAATGCCGCGCCGATCGCCGCGGGCGATTCCTCGATGGCTTGGCTGGTTCCCAAGAATGCTGCGGGAATGACGATGCCGTTGTAGGCACGGCGGATCAACGCGAAGAATCCCGCAGGATTCAAGCCGCTGCAGGTGCCGTGCGCCGACCACTCGTGGTAGACGAGACCGCGTGCCGGCATCAAGTCGGAAATATCCGTTACCACGCCGTCTGGTACCTGTTCGTGCACATTGCAATTCTCCGGCCATCCCTTTTCATTCTGCGGCCATAGCCCGTGGACGATGAATCCGAAGCGCCGCGGACCGCTGCATTCCGCGGCGCCGGGGTCGCCCAAGCAAAACGCGGGCGACCATGACAATGACAGCAAATAGTAATCAAAAGTGCCCGGCTCACTGTCATTTGAGGACTTATGGTGACGCGCGGTCGCGCTGCTGATGACCAAGAAAGACAAAAGGACAAGCGCAGCGGCCTTGAGCGGATGCGCGGATCGCTGTCGGATCATAGTACCCTCGCTCAGCCGCCGGCACGCATGCAGTAGATTTCGTTTCCCGACAAACCGGTCAATTTAGGTGCGCTGAGCATGTCGCGATCGTAAGATATAGGAGGCTAGCTGTCGACGCACGGTCTCAACCCAAGCGCACGGTCACCGTCGCTTTGGAAGTTCAAGGGACGGGATCTGTTTCCAAGCTGGCGTCAAAGCTGGCGTCAAAGCTGGCGGACATCGACGGGTTGGTCTCCGTCACTGCTGGGGACGTGAATGTGGTGACCGACTAGGGTTCCAGGTACTCCAGACAATCATCGCCAGAAGCGCCGCTTGGAAGGGCAGCCGTACGATCAAGGCCCAACGCGGCACATTGAATAACTCTGCATGCTGCAGCATATAAACGTTGGCCGGCGTCACGGCAATCGTCAGCAAAAACAGTCCGATGCCGGCAGCGCGCCGCGTGACCGGAATCAAGATGCCGACGGCACCCAGCAGTTCAAACACACCGCTGATCAAAACCGCGGCCCGCGGCCAAGGGATGGACGGCGGCACGATCCGCATTTCCATCTCGGTGAGGGAGAAGTGCGCGACGCCGCCGATCATGAACCACAAAAACACCAAAACCAAGGCAACGCGCCTCACTATCGGAATCATGGCAACCGTGCTCGGCGGTGCATTTTTAGGATCGGCGTGCATCGCCGTCATCGAAGGTCTCTGAAGCATAATCCGGATCGGTCAGGCGTCGCCGCGCAATGCGCCGACGCCGCCAGAATCGTTCGAACCGCGGCGCGAGCCCAGCCCATTCTGGCCGCAACCAAATCGGGTTTTGTGGATCATCGCCAAGTATCGAGAACACCAACGCGCGCGTCTCTTTCGTCACATCCACCACCGCGACCGGAACATCGCGCCATGCGGTCACGGCGTCGATCGCGCGCTCGAGAGCGATTGGCAGCGCGGATTCCACGCGCACCAATGCAGCGGTCCACGCGGGAACGGCGGCCTCGTCGGGCAGCGACTGCACAACCAGTTCCACCAGCACGCGCGCCGCCTGCGGCGGAGTGCTCAAAACTGCGCTGCCCTCACCGCTCATCTGTGATGCTTGCAGATCCAAGGAGGCGCGAACCTCTGCCAGGAGAATTTGCACAGCCGCAGGGATGTCCAGAGGCCGGATATCGGCACGATCGGCAATTGCGGCAATGTTGGCCGGGGATTGCGAGCCTGGGTCCGCGGCCGAGGTCGTCGGTGCGCGGATCGCCGCGGCGCCCTGCGCCGGCAGCTTCGTGACGTCCATTGGGTTGACCAACGCTTAAGAAGCCGGCAAGTGGCGATTCACGAGGGCGATCATTCGGTCCGTCGCCGCGTGAAACAAATCCAGGCCCAAGTCGGGCAAATCGACAAACGTGGCACTGCTCTTCAGCAGCGGCTTCACGCGCAGGGTTTGCTCGATGATGTCGTCATGCGGAGCAAACACCGTCAAGGGGGATTTCAAGCCCTTGAGTTTCTTGTCGATGGGGTAACCGCAGGCCGCGCGAAAAGCAGCTCCAGGATTTGCCGCCAGTACGTGCTCGACAAAACGGCGATGCGTGTCGCCTAGGTCGTAGGGCGGCTCACGGAATGCAAGACCGCCGCGCCAGGCACCGAGCACATGGCCGCCTTCCGTCGCCGGTTTCAAGGGCTGCTCGCTGTATTTCTCGAGCTGCCGTTGCTGTTCTTCGGCCGTAAACAACGGCATGCCGACCACCACCAGCCGGCGCACCTGAGAACCCAGCTGATGCGCGATCTCGATGGCCTCGATGGATCCAGTATGTATGCCCAATAGGTCGATCGGGCCCTGCATTCCCGCCGCCTTCAATCCATCAATGGTGGCGTGCGCATATTGTTCCAGCGTCAAGGCCCAAGGCGGAGCGTCGGAGAAACCGTAACCCAGACGGTCCGGCGCGTGCGTAGGCCGTTCAAATTTCTCCTGGAATGCCTCCCACATCGCACCGGAGCGCGGCGACATGTGCAGCAGCACCACCGGCACGCCTCGGCCGTCGTGGCTGCGCAGATGCATCTGGCCGAATCGAGTCGGATAAATACGGCGAATCATTCAGTGTTGGTCCAGAAAAGCTTCCACGACCGGCGCCACCGATTCCGGCCGCTCAATATGCAGCATGTGTCCGGCACCGGCGATGCCGGCAAGTTCAACACCAGGATGCGCTGCGCGCAGTGCTTCCATCGTGCCGTCGGGGCCGAGCCGCTTCAAGTAATCGGACTCCTCGCCGGTGATCATCAACAAAGGGGCGCGAATTTCGCGCCACGTGGCCTCCGCGTCTTCACGCTTGTAGATAATCGGGTTCACCCAGTGATGACGCGGATCCGCCGCCAGCCGCACCCTGCCATTCTCATCCGGCACGCCCCAAACGCGCGCCACGAAGGCCGCGACTCCGGGAGAAAACCGCGGATAGCGGAATTGGATGATGGATGCCAGTTGTTCGAGGGAATTGTAGTTCTTTTCCAGCGCCGGACTCTTGATCTGATCCAACCATTTGCGCATGCGCTTCGGCGCGTCGGTTGCCACCGTCCTTGGCAGGCCGAGCCCTTCGAGATTGATGACGCAGCGCACACGCTCGGGCCGAAGACCTGCATATAAATTGGCGATATTGCCGCCCATGCTGTGACCGACGAGGCGCGCAGGCAGGTCGGGCGAAATCTGGTCCATCAAGGCGTCGAAGTCCCCGAGATAATCAGGAAACCCATAACCTTCTTGCGGCCATTCGCTGCGCCCAAAGCCGCGCCAGTCCGGCGCGATGATGGGCCGGTCTTTCTTGAATGCATCGACCATGAACTGGAAGGTTTCACCGGCATCCAGCCAGCCATGCAGCAGGAATACCGGCGACTCCGTTGCCGAGGGCGCAGGCCCCCAGCGCGTCAAATGCATCTTGAGTCCGCGTACCGTTAGGGTCTCATGCCGCGGCTGCCGCAGCACTTGGTACGCCGTAACGCTATCCAATCAAAGCAACACCGCCCACGGCGCCGCCGACACCGGCGGCTTTACGCAATTTACTCTGCGGGGGCTGGTCGCCACCACCATCGGTTTTAGCCCCTCCCGGTCCAGTGCCGCCCGTGCCAGGTGGCGGTGGCGGAGGAGGAGGAGGCGGGTTTTTGGTTTCGTGTCCGTTTGGCATGTGTCCAGCTCCTAGATTTCACTTGAGGCCCCGCTTTCATACACTCAAGCAGCACTCTGCCGCAAGGGCCGCTATCGTTTGCTTGGGTATGCGCCCGGGTGCATGCTCTAAAAATGATGGGGAACCGCATAGGACCGTATCGAGTACTGCGCACGCTGGGTGCCGGCGGCATGGGCGAGGTTTACCTGGCGGAGCGCGCCGATGCCCAATTTGAGCAGCAGGTGGCGATCAAAGTCGTGCACGGCGGGGCGCTTGCGGTAGCCATGCATTCGAGACTCAAAGTGGAGCGGCAGATACTCGCTCAGCTCGATCATCCGAATATCTCGCATTTGTTGGATGGCGGCGCATTACCGGATGGAAGCGCCTATATCGTCATGGAGTACATTGACGGCATTGCCATCGATGCCTTCTGCGATTCGAATTGCCTGGACATCGCCGCGCGCTTGAAGCTGTTCCAGACGGTATGCGGCGCCGTCCATTACGCCCATCAGAACCTCATCGTTCATCGCGATCTCAAACCGTCGAATATTCTGGTAACTGCGGCGGGAGTACCCAAGCTGCTGGATTTCGGCATTGCGAAGTTGCTCGATGACCGGCAAGCAGCGCGACACACGCTCGCGGTCACTGAGGCAGACATTCGGGTCATGACCCCGGATCATGCCAGCCCGGAGCAGATAAGAGGACAGGCCATCACCACCTCCAGCGACGTCTATGTCCTGGGCGTGCTGCTCTATAAATTATTGTGCGGGTCCGGTCCATTTTTCATCTCATCCGTACGTCTCGCGGAGATCGAGCGCACCATCTGCGAGAAAGATCCGCCGCCGCCCAGCGATATGGTGAACACCAATGCTTCATCGGACTCGCGCGCTATCGCGGAGGACCGGAGCAGCACTGCTAATCGTCTGCGCCGCACACTGAGAGGGGATTTGGACAACATCGTGTTGATGGCGATGCGTAAGGAACCTGAACGCCGTTACGGATCCGCTCAACAGATGGCCAGTGATATACAGCGCTATTTGGAGGGCAAACCAGTCATCGCGCGTCGCGATACCCTATCTTACAGGTCCGCCAAATTCGTCAGGCGCCATTGGCTACCGGTAACGGCCGGCGTTGGCGCAGCGTTTTTGATTCTAGCCTTCGCTGCAACTACCTATTTGCAGTCCATGCGGATCGCAGCCGAGCGCGACCGCGTTGCACAGCAACGCGAACTTGCGGAACACGAGCGAGCACGAGCAGAGGAGGTGTCCAACTTCCTAGTAGACCTATTCAAGCTGTCGGACCCAGAGGAAAACCGCGGTAATCTGGTTACGGCTCGCGAACTATTGGACTCAGGTGCGAAGCGGCTGCAGTCTGGTCTGCAGGACCAGCCGGCAACCAAGGCCGCTTTATTGTCGACGGTCGGAGCTGTCTATGACAGCCTCGGTCAATACCAAGACGCTCTTCCGATCTTGGACGAGTCGTTGGATTTGCAGGCAAAGTCGCACGACGCGGCTCGCGTCGAAACCCTGCTCGAATTGGGCCGCGCCAAAATAGGCATGGGCGATTTATCAGCGGCCGAAGTGCCGCTTCAGGAGGCCTTGCACCTCTCGCAAACCGACTTCGGCGCAAGAAACCTTGAATCAGGCCGCTCACTTTGGTCGTTGGGAATGCTCCGCCACCAGCAAGGCCGATTTAGCCAAGCCAAGGATTTATATATTCGTAGCTTGGACATTTTGCAGGCGAGTTCAGCGCCGCAGACTGATGTCTCAGCGGTGCTGGATGATCTGGCAAAAGTATACGCGCGAGACCAACAATGGGTGCTTGCCAAACAGACCTATGAGCGAGCGTTGGAAATCGATCGACGAGTTCTCGGTGAAGATCATCCACGCATCGCGCTGCGCCTAAACAATCTAGCGATAGTCGCTCAGAACATGGGCGATCTAAAACAAGCCAAAGCACTGTTTCGCGATGCCCTGAGTCGCAATGAGCGCACCTACGGCGATCGGCATCCCGAAACAGCGGTAACCAAGGGTAACTACGGATTGATGTTGCAGCGTGAGGGACGATTGGCGGAGGCAGAGCCTCTGTTGCGGGATGCTGTCGCAATTGCACTATCGCTATATGGCGCCGAACACTACAAGGTCGGCTATGCGCGCGTCAGCCTGGCCATTCTCCTCCACGACAAGGGTGACCTCGCGGGTTCGGAAAATGAATTCCGCCAAGCCCTCTCAATCTACGACAAATCGTTGCCGGAAAATCATCAATATCGCGCTGCCTTGCTCATGCACTTCGCGCGCTTGCTGGTGGATCGCAACAAAGCCGCGGAAGCACTTACCAAAAGCGATGATTCCATCAAGATCTGGACCGCGACCTCACCCGCGTCGAATCCTCAAACAGCGTTGGCTCACGCCATTCACGCCTATGCGCTCGAGCGCCTCGGTAAATCCAAGGCGGCCGCCGAGGAACTCGACGCCGCGGTGCCGGTGCTCGTCAAGGCGCGCGGCACGGATGACGCCGTGGTCCGCCGCGCGCAAAACTGGCTGAAAACAGCGAATCCCGACGCTGCGCAGACTGCCAGCACTTCCGTCACCGTGCACCGCCCTTAAGACGGCTTCGCTTAAAGCGCCTTCCCAACCATTGGCTCGCCCGCTCCGCCCAAGAATATCCTGTAGGCCGGATTCTCCGTTTCTTCGGTGTAGGCGTACTGCAGCGCATCGAGATGTAATAGGAAATCGGTGCGGGTTTCCGCCGGCACCTGGATGCCGGCCAGCACGCGGCCGTAGTCGGAGCCGTGATTGCGGTAATGGAACAGGCTGATGTTCCAGCCCACGCCGATGGCCTGCAGAAACTTGAGCAGTGCCCCGGGGCGCTCCGGGAACTCGAATCGATACAGCCGCTCATCGGCGAGTCCGCGCGCCTGCCCGCCCACCATGTAACGCACATGCAGCTTGGCCATTTCATTGTCGGTCATGTCGCGAACGGTGAAGCCCGCGGCGGTGAGCGTGCTCAACAGCCCTTCACGCTCCGGCTTGCCCTGCGCGAGCGCCAGTCCTACGAAAATCTGCGCGGCGCGCAAATCTCCAAAGCGGTAGTTGAATTCGGTGACGCTGCGGTTGCCCAGCACTTCGCAGAATTTCAAGAACGAACCCGGCGCCTCGGGAATCTGCACCGCAAACAGGGCTTCGCGTTGCGCGCCGATATCGGCGCGCTCCGCCACATACCGGAGACGGTCGAAATTCATATTGGCGCCGCAGTTGATCGCAATGAACCGGCGTTCTGTGCAGTTTTCGCGCGCGACGTACTTTTTGATGCCGGCTACCGCCAGCGCACCCGCGGGCTCGGAAATGGAGCGCGTGTCTTGAAAAATATCCTGGATTGCAGAGCAGATCTGATCCGTGGTCACCAACACGATTTCATCGACGTACTGGCGCGCCAGACGGAATGTCTCCTCGCCCACCCGCCGCACCGCGACCCCATCGGCGAACATGCCTACACGGTCAAGGGTGACGCGCTTGCCGGCCCGCAGCGACTCGAACATACCGGCTGCGTCCTCCGGCTCGACGCCGATGATCTTGATGCGCGGGTACAAGGATTTCGCGTAAGCCGCGATTCCCGCAATCAGGCCGCCGCCGCCCACGGGCACGAAGATGGCATCGATTTCATCGCCGTGACGCTGACGCAGGATCTCCATGGCAATCGTGCCCTGGCCTGCGATGACATCAGGGTCATCGAAGGGATGCACGAAAACCAGGCCCCGCTGGCGGGCCAGCTCCGTCGCATGCTCGTAGGCATGGTCGTAGTCATCGCCGTGCAGAATGATCTCGCCGCCCAAGTCCGCGACCGCCTGCACTTTGATCTCGGGGGTCGTCAACGGCATGACGATCACAGCCGAAATGCCGCGTGTGCGCGCAGCCAGTGCAACGCCCTGCGCGTGGTTGCCCGCCGAGGCGCAGATGACGCCGCACTGCGCCCGGCTGGCGGACAATTGCGCGATTTTGTTGTAGGCACCGCGAATTTTGAACGAAAACACCGGCTGCAGGTCTTCTCGTTTGAACCAGACGTGATTGTTCAGGCGGCGCGACAGCTGTGGCGCTGCTTCCAGCGGCGTCTCGACCGCGACATCGTAGACCTTGGATTTGAGAATGCGATCGACGTAGTTTTCGGCTGGCATGGGCGGCATCGCTGAATTTACGGGCCTACCTTAGCTGAAGCGTCCGTCCAGCGGTACATCGGCCCATATTGTGAGACGTAGCACACCCCGCGGGGGCGCTGCGCTCTCACGAGGGATTAATTCGGTAACATAGGACTATGCGCGCACCTAAGATTTGGCTTCTAGCTCTGCTGTTGACCTCTCCCGCAGCCTTTGCACTCTCGGGCAGCGCCGTGGCCACCGATAACGTCAAAGCGCGACTGATCAGCGAAGTCGACGGCGTCGGACCCGGTCAAGTGTTCTGGGTCGCTCTGGAACTGAATATCCGCGATGGCTGGCACACCTATTGGCGCAATCCGGGCGATTCGGGTGAGCCGACAAAGCTGGCTTGGCAGCTTCCGCCCGGCTTCACGGCCGGCGATATCGTTTGGACTACGCCGCATCGCTTCGAGATCGCGCCCCTGGTCAATTACGGCTACGCCAAGCATGCCATGCACTTGGTGCAAATCACGGCTCCCAAGGATTTGAAGGCAGGCGCGCCGGTAACACTTGCGGCCAAAGCCAGCTGGCTGGTGTGCTCGGATGTGTGCATCCCCGAAGGTGCAAACTTGCAGTTGACCATGCCGGCCGGCACCCAAGCGGGCGGCATCGATCCCAAGGAATTGTCGTTGTTCACCGCGGCACGCAGCGAACTGCCCAGCGCGCAGCCGGCGCCGACCAGCGCTCGAATCGCGGGCGACCAGTTGATCGTTACCTTGGGCGGCGAATGGGGCGCCACGCTGTCGCAGATCAAGTCGCTCTCATTCTTTCCCTACGATGAGGGCGGAATTGAATATGCCACGCCGCAAAAACTGACGCGCACCAAGGATGCGGTTGAACTCTCCATGAAGGTCGGCTACAAGCCGCCCAAAGCCGGCGCCATCCGCGGCGTGCTGGTCGTTTCGCAGCAGAACGGCACGCAGTCCGACACGGTTCCGATTGAGATCGCCGCCGACTATTCCGGCGCGGGCGCCGATCAGGTGAAGGCCGGCCCACGCTTCGCGCCGCTGACGCAAGCCCCCCAAGAACAGCAGCACTCGCTCATAGTCTTGATGCTGCTCGCCATGCTGGGCGGCCTGATCTTGAACTTGATGCCCTGCGTGTTTCCGGTGCTGTCCATCAAAGCCATTAGCGTGGTCGAACAGGCCAAGAAGCATCCCGGCATCGTGCGCATGAAGGGCTTGGTGTTTGCCGCGGGTGTCATCAGCTCGATGCTCGCCCTGGCAGCCGTGTTGCTGGCACTGCGTGCCGGCGGGGAAGAAA
>Ga0193716_1002423_pt1 | contig 10497 bp, 7 predicted proteins | sample U2c1metaG_FD_145901 | JGI IMG/M metagenome (GOLD analysis project Ga0193716, IMG submission 145901) | Soil microbial communities from a riparian zone of the East river system, Colorado, United States - U2c1 | ecosystem: Environmental > Terrestrial > Soil > Riparian zone | place: USA: East River...
GCCGGGCTCGAACTCGCGCGGCACGGCGAACTGTGCGATCCGCTCGAGGTCGTCCTTGACCAGAGTCGAGAACACCGGAACGTTTCCGAGAAGCTCCACCACCTCCTCTGATCGCATCCCAGCCATCCGGCAGGCATATCACACGCCGCGCGCACGGCGGCGTGGGCCGCGCGCGAACCTGTCCATCAGTCATAAATCGTCCGCAACTGCGGGTCCTACGAGGGTATCTTCAGTACATGGAGTGGGTACCCGAGGGCGGATGGGGAGGCCGGAGCGCGATGCTCGCGCTGTCGCTCGCCTGCGCGCTGATACTGACAGCGATCCCGGTGATGCCGGCGACGTCGGCCGCAGCGGTCCACCACAGCAAGCGCGCCAAGCGAGCCGTCGACACGAGCGCGCTCTTGCGCTCGCGTCTTTTGTGGTCGACGATCGACATCTGCAACGCCTCAGATCAACCGAACACGGTCGGCATCCGCGGCTCGATGCCCGGCGACCACCAGACGCATAACACGATGTACATGCGCTTTCGCCTGCAGTACATGAACACGACCACGAAGGCGTGGACCGACCTGAGCAAGGCTTCGGCCAGCTACTCGGCGGTCGGCTCGGGCGCCTCCGCGCGCCAGGCCGGTCGCAGCTTCCAGCTCAACCCGGTGGCCGGTCAGCCGGCGTTCTCGCTGCGCGGCGTCGTCAACTTCCAGTGGCGCCACGGCTCGACCGTGCTCGCCCAGGCATCGCGCGCCACGAGCGCCGGCCGCGACAGCCTCGCCGGCTCGGACCCCGCCGGATTCTCCGCGGCGAGCTGCCTGATCGGCTGACCTATCCGCGAGGCGCCGGTCAGCGCTCGTCTTCGAACAGCCGTGGGTCGTCGGTGATGATCCCGTCGACGCCGAGCGCGGTCAGCCTGGCGATGCGCGCGCTGTCGTCGACAGTCCACACGTAGAGCTCGCCGCCGCCCTCGTGCACGGCGCGCACGAGTGCGCGCGTGACCACGCGCCAGTGAGCCATGATCGCGTCAAAGCGACCCTCGCGCAGGCCAGCCCGGGCACGTGCCGGGAGCATCGCGCGGTAGCCCGTGAGGATCGCCAGCGCCGGGATCGCCGTGAGCATGTCCGTCGTGTAATCGCGGCGCACGCGCGGCACCGAAAGGCCGAGGCGCAGCGCCGGCTCCTGCGCGCGGATGCGCGCGAGCACCTGCGGGTAGGTGCAGCTGAGCAGGCTGCGCTCGAGCAGGCCGAACCTGCGCAGCGCGTCGATCACGCGGCGCTCGTAGCCGGGGATCTTCACGTCGATGTCGAAGTCGAGCGCCGCGAAGCGCGCGCCGGCGAGGTGCTCGAGCGCCTGCTCGAAGCGCAGCGGCTCGCGCGCGCGGATGTCCTCGTAGTCGTGCGCGACGAGCAGCTCGCCGCTGCCGTCGGTGCGCTCGGGGAGCACATCGAGCTCGATCATGTCGACGCCGTGATGCAGCGCCGCGTCGAAGCTGGCCAGCGTGTTGCCCGGCTCGATCAGGTCCGCTCCCTTGTGGCCCACGCGGCGCGGGCCCGAACGGCGATGCGGCGCGCGTGAAGTCGGTGCCGAGGCGGGCTCGCTCATCGCGCCCACCTTTGCAGATCGGGCCGTTGCCTCTAGTAGTCGCTCGGAAGCGGCTTGCGCGTGGCCTCGATCGTCTCCATCGCCGGCTTGGCGCCGATGTAGGGAGCGAGCACGAGGAACGTGAGCTGGTCGACCAGGTAGGGCAGTTGGCGCACGCGATCGTGCGCCGAGTAGGCCGAGACGATGCCCCAGATCGCGCCCGTGATCGCTTCGCGCGCCACCAGCGGACCGCGCCGCGCCTCGGGGCCGAGCTCGTCGAGCAGCTTCGTGAAGTCTTCGATCGAGCGCGTCATGCGGCCGATCATGCCTGGGCCGACGTCGAAGATCTCGATGAACGCGAGGCGGCTGAGCGCCTCGTGGCTGGCGAAGTACTCGACCAGCGCAGCGACCGCGAGGTGGACGGCCTCGGGCCAGCTCGAAGCCGGCTCGATCGAGCGCTTGACCGCTTCCATCGCTTCGGCGACGAACTCGTCGAGCACCGCCAGGAAGCACGCCTCCTTGTCGACGAACAGCTTGTGAAAGCCCTCCGTCGAGATGCCCGCGAACTGCGCGATCTGCGGATCGCTCAGCTCCGAGTAGCGCTCGTCGAGGGTGAGGTGGACGAGCGCGCCAAGCGCACGCGAGCGGCGGTCGTCGCTCGCCAGGAACGCCGCCGGCTGCGGCTCGAGGAGGTCGGGCTGGACGAGCCCCGAGACATTCAGGCGCCTGGCCACCGGCGAACGGTATGACTCGATCCAGTCGAGCAGTTCGTCGGCCAATGTGTAGAGCTCCTTTTCGCGGTGCTCGTACATCCGCGTGAAGGCGACATGCCGGACGCCGCTGACGATCGCGCGAACGGTCAGCGGCGAGAGCTCTTCGCCGTTCGGGTCCGCCTGGAAGGCCATCGCCACGACACGCTCGAACGTCGTCGAGGCGAGCGTCATCCGCTCGCGCGCCTTGGGCCCGATTCCGAGTGAGTCGACGAGCACCAGACGCGGACCCTTTGGCTGGTCGGCGACGTCGTCGAGCAGCGCCTTGCACGCGATGTGCAGACGGTTGGCCCAACCGCGCTCGCGTGTCCAGGCGTCGAGCACGAGCTTGCGCGCGCGTGCCACGACGATGTCGTAAGTCGCCAGGAAACACGCTTCCTTGTTGGCGAACTGCTCGTAGAAGGCGCGGCGGGAGACTCCCGCGAGGGCGATCACGTGGGCGACCGTCGTCTGCGGATAGCCACGCTCGTGGACCGCCTCGATCATGCCGCCGTACATGCGCGCTCGCTGGTTGCGAGCTACGTCGTCACGCGACATCCCATTTGGACCGTGAGGGAGCCTCCGGTACATGGGCGTCGGCCCCCTGTGTGTTCCACTCATCCCCACGATTCGAGATAATAGATCATGTTCCCCAGAAACGCAAGCCTACTTTGAGCTGCCCTGCCATTCTTTATACCGGAATACATTGAGCCCTTCCAGCAATGTCTCTTGCCGCCAAGCGCCGTACCGACAGGCCGAACAGGGTGCATTTGAGCGGTATGCGACGTACGCCGCCGCGTGTCTCTAGGTGGCACGTCGACGCCGCTGAGGACGCCTGTTCGGCGGCGCCGTCAGGCGCTCAGTGTCAACCGTCTCGGCCCCGAGTGGAAGCCGAGCTCGAGCAGCGTCGCGGCCAGCACCGATCCGGTCGCCGCCTCCCCGTCGATCCGCTCGAGCGCGAGCTTCGGCACGCGCCCCGCCCGCACCGCCTCGGCGAGCGCGCGCAAGCCGTGCTCGAGCGAGTCGTCCTCGCCCCGTGCGGCGCTCGGGGCAGAGACGGCGCCGGCGAATGTCAGCAGGCTGCGTCCCCCACGCTCGATATAGAGCACGGGCTCGTCGGCGACGAGCACCACGTAGGCGCCTGCCACGCGCGACGGACGGCGTTCCTGAATGTCACGCTTCGGCCACGGCAGCGCCGCGCCGTAGGGCTGCGCGGGGTCAGCCGCGGCGAGCACGAGCGTGCGGGGGCGCTCGGCTGAAGAACGCGATCCAGTCGCAGTCGCTGAGGCGAGCAGCGCAGGCGCAGGCGTGAGCTCGGCGGCGACGGTCGAGCGTGCGGCGCGCAATCGCTCGACGGCCCCGGGCAGCGCGAACTGCGCGCCGCCCATCCCCTCGACGAAGTAGCCGCGCCGGCAGATGCCGAGCGTCTCGAGCTTGCAGAGCGTGTCGTAGAGCATCGCGAAGCCACCCTTGATCCCCTCGGCGAGCACCTGCTCGCGAGTGAGGATGCCGTAGCGCTCGAGCAGCAGCTCGGCCAGCACGCGGCGACGCTCGGGGGCGGATGCAGCGGTCGAGACGGCGCCGGTCGCCGAGGCGACGCGGAAGATCGGATCGGTCAGCGCCCAGCGACCCTGCACCTGCGACTGCGCGCCGGTACGCCGTGAGCCAAAGCGCCGGGCGGACGTGCGGCGTTCCGGACGGGCGCGCGCGAGCGCCAGGCGCGGAGCGCGCAGCGGCGCCCACGCGTCGTTGGTCGCCTCACCGGCCCAGACGAGATCCCACAGCGTCTCGCGCAACGACTCGGCGGCCAGACCGAGCTCGGCGAGCAGGTCGCTGAAGAAGCACGGGCTCTGCGCCAGGCGTGCGCGCAGCTGCTCGTGGGCCTCTCCGTCGGGATCCGCGGCATTGGCGGCGGTGGGGGGCGGGCCGATCAGCGGCGCGTCCTCGCGGAAGTACAGCGCGACGCGCCCGGAGCGGTGCAGCGGCCCGGCGCCGACCCAGACGAGCTCGCCGCTGGCGCACAGCTGGTCGAGCCACGAGGGCGAGTAGGCGCCGGTGCGGCGTGGCAGCACGTCGCGCTCCCAGATCTCGGCAGGCAGGGCGAGACCCTGCAGCGGCACGAGCACCTCGCGCAGGCGGTCGATCCCGGCGCCGGCGCTCGGGTGGCGGTCGATCCCCTGCCAGGCGGGCAGGAAGGCGGCGAGCGCCTGCTGCTCGGCCGGCTCGATCTCCTTGCGCAGCGCCGCCAGCGAAGCACGGCGCAGGCGCCGCAGCACCTCGACGTCGCACCACTCCCGTCCTGTGCCACCGGGGCGCAGCTCGCCGCGCACGACGTCGCCGTCGCGCTCGAGCTCGCGCAGCACGGCGGCGGCGTCGACGCCGTAGCGCTCGCGCAGCTCCTCGGTCGTGAACGGTCCGTGCGTGCGCGCGTAGCGCGCGACGAGCACGCGCAGCGCGTCGGGCACGTCGGCGAGGAACGCCTCGGGCAGGCCGCCGGGCGGCGCGGCCGAGAGCGCGTCGCGGTACAGCCCGGCCTCGTCGGCTGCGACCCAGCGCGGCTCGCCGCCGACGCGCAGGCGGATCGCGCGGCGTTCGCGCTGCAGCTCGCCCAGCAGCGGCGCCGGGTCGATCCCGTCGAACACGCGCGCCGCGACCTCCTCGTCGCTGAGGTCGCCGACGTGGCGCAGCACGTCGTGCAGGCCGTCGCGACCCGTGGCTCGGGTGATCTCGGAGCGGTGCTGCAGGTCGTCCTCGACACGCGCGAGCGCGTCGGGGTCGAGCAGCTCGCGCAGCTCCTCCTGGCCGAGCAGCTCGCGCAAGAGGTCGCGGTCGAGCGAGAGCGCGGCTGCGCGGCGCTCGGCGCTCGGCGTGTCGCCCTCGTACATGTACGTCGCGACGTAGTCGAACAGCAGCGAGGAGGCAAACGGCGAGGCCGTCGGGGTCTCGACCTCGACGAGCGAGATCTCGCGCGAATGCAGCGAGCGCAGGATTCCTTCGAGCCCGGGCACGTCGAGCACGTCGCGCAGGCACTCGCGGTAGGTCTCGAGGATGATCGGGAAGTCGGCGTAGCGGCGCGCGACCTCGAGCAGGTTCTGCGCCTTCAGCCGCTGCTGCCACAGGGGGGTGCGTTTGCCGGGGTAGGCGCGCGGGATCAACAGCGCGCGCGCTGCGTTCTCGCGAAAGCGCGCACCGAACAGAGCGGAGGCGCCGAGCTCGGCCGTGATCTGCGCCTCGACCTCGCCGGGATCGAGCATGATCAGCTCGGCGGCCGACGGCAGCGCCTCGGCGTCGTCGGCGTCGAGGTCGGGTAGGTGCAGCACGATTCCGTCGTCGGAGGAGATCGCATCGGCCTCGATGCCGATCCGCTCGCGGATCTGCGCAGCGATGGCGAGGCCCCAGGCCGAGTGCACGCGCCCGCCGAACGGCGAGAGCACGCACAGGCGCCAGTCGCCGATCTCATCGCGGAAGCGCTCGAGCACGATCGTGCGCTCGCTCGGCAGCACGCGCGTGGCGTCCTGCTGCTCGCGCAGGTAGGCGAGCAGGTTGCGCGCGGCGCGCTCGTCGAGGTCATAGCCGTCCTGCAAGGTCTGCGGCTGCTGCTCGACGGCCCAGCGCGAGAAGGCGCCGATCGCCTCGCCGAGCTCCTTCGGCCGCCCGACGGAGTCGCCCTTCCAGAAGGGTACGGCGCCGGGCGCTCCGGGGGCGGGCGTGACGATCACGCGGTCGCGCCCGATTTCCTCGATCCGCCAGGTCGAGGCACCAAGCAGGAAGGCCTGGCCGGGGCGAGCCTCGTAGACCATCTCCTCGTCGAGCTCGCCGACACGCCGTCCGTCGGGCAGCGTCACGGAATAAAGCCCACGATCGGGGATCGTCCCGGCGTTGGCGATCGCGAGCTGGCGCGAGCCCTTGCGCGGGCGAATCGTGCCGGCGACGCGATCCCACACGATCCGCGCGCGCAGCTCGCCGAACTCTTTCGACGGGTAGCGCCCGTCGAGCATGTCGAGCACGTTCTCGAGCAGCTCGATCGACAGCTCGGCATAGGGGTAGCTGCTCGTCACGAGCGCGTGCAGGTCCTGCACGGAGATGCCTTCGTCGTCCTGATTACTAATGCCCGCTTTCGCGGGATCGCCTGCCACGGCGATCGCGACGATCTGCTGGGCGAGCACATCGAGCGCATTGCGCGGGACGACGGTCGGCTCGATCAGTCCTTCGTGCATGCGCCTGGCGACGACGGCGCACTCGAGCAGATCGCCTCTGAACTTAGGAAAGATGCGCCCGCGGCTGATGTCGCCGACGTTGTGCCCGGCGCGGCCGATGCGCTGCAGCCCGCGCGCGACGGACTTGGGCGACTCGATCTGCAGGACGAGATCGACGGCGCCCATGTCGATGCCGAGCTCGAGCGAGCTCGTGGCGACGAGGCACGGCAGCTCGCCGGCCTTCAACAGCTCCTCGACCTTGGTGCGCTCCTCGCGCGCCAGCGAGCCGTGATGCGCTCGCGCGATTTCGAGCGGCGCGACCGGTCCGTCATCTTGCTCCTTGGCGGCGAGCTCGTTCAGGCGCAGCGCCACGCGCTCGGCCGAGCGGCGGTTGTTGACGAACACGATCGTCGAGTTGTGCGCTTTGACCTGTGCCAGCAGCTCGGGGTAGATCGCCGGCCAGATCGAGTTTCGTGTCGACTCGCCTCCGGCGACCGGGTCGAGCGGGTCGTGCGCGGGATCGTTGGGCGGAGTCGGGCCGCCAGGTTCGCTCATCGACTCGACCGGCACCTCGATGCGCAGGTCGAGCTCCTTGCGGTGACCGGCGTCAAGGATCGTCACCTCGCGGCGCGTTCCGACGAGGAAGCGGCCGATCTCTGCGAGCGGGTTCTGCGTGGCGCTCAGGCCGATCCGCTGCAGCTCACGCCCACTGCCGGCGCTCGTGCCGTCCCCGCCCGCGGGCTCCCTGTGCGCGCGCACGTGCGCCTCCAGGCGCTCGAGCGTCAGCGCGAGGTGCGAGCCGCGCTTGGTCGCGGCGACGGCGTGGATCTCATCGACGATCACGGCCTCGACGTCGTCGAGCATCGAGCGCGCTTGGGAGGTGAGGATCAAGTACAGCGACTCGGGCGTCGTGATCAGGATGTCCGGCGGTTTGCGCGCCATCGCCGCGCGCTCCTTCTGTGGCGTGTCGCCCGTGCGGATCGCGACCGTGACCTGCTCGGCGCCGATTCCGCGCAGCGGCGTGCGCAGGTTGCGCTCGATGTCGTAGGCCAGCGCCTTCAGCGGGCTGACGTAGACGACACGTGTGCCCTGCTTCTCCCTCTTCGGCTCAGTATTCAGCCGGTCGAGCGCCCAGAGGAAGGCGGCGAGCGTCTTGCCCGAGCCGGTCGGGGCCGAGAGCAGCACGTTCTGCCCCGACGCGATCGCAGGCCACGCCTTTTCCTGCGCCGGCGTCGGCGCCTCGAAGGCCTTCTCGAACCACTCGCGGACCGGTGGGCTGAAGCTCGAAAGCGGCACCCGTCGAGGCTAGCGCGGGAGGCGAGTGCACAGATCGTGTCTATTCGTGCACTAGAATTGCTCCATGGCACGTCCCGCGCACCGCTTGAACATCACGCTCGACGCTGAGCATGCGGCTCGGCTCGCGAGGCTGGCCGAGCGCACGCACATACAGGAGGGAACGCTCGCGCGATCGCTGCTCTCAACAGCCATCGAAGAAGCGGACCCGGAGGCGCGGAATGTAACTGCGTTGCTCGACGGCATTCCCGGCGCCTATGAGCGAGCTCAGACCGGATTCGCACAAGCTCGCGCGGGCGAGGCGATCGACCTCGATCAGCTGTAGGGCTTAGGGCTTGGCCCGCGTAACACTCAGCCCAGCCGCCGTCGAAGACCTCGATCGGCTCATCGTCACCCACAGCCTCCCGCGCGATACGCGCGCGCGGGTTCGGCGCTCCCTGCGAGCCCTTGAGCGATTTCCTCGCATGGGGCCCGAGCTGCGTGCCACCTGGAGCCCGTTCCGGTTCGTACTCGGTCCCTGGCGATGGCTGCTGATCGTGTACGCGTATGACGAGGACAGCGATCTCGTCGTCGTGGTCACGATGCAAGACGCGCGGTCTTCTTCGGCAGCTACCTCCGAGTAGGAAAATCCACGGAGAGGCACCGCGCGGCCGCGTCACGAGACCCGTGATGGACCGCGCATCCACGCCAGTGACACGGATCTCCTCACCTTCCCTAACGGCGCGCCTGCTCGAGCGCACGCTCGAGCTGGTCGACATCGCCTCCGAGTCGGGCGCAGAGAGAGACATCGCCGAGCATGTCGTGGCAGAGCTGCGAGAGGGTGGCGTGCCGGTGCGCGACGCCGGCGACACTTGCGTGCTGGCCGGCGCCACGAGCCGAGGCGAGCGCCCGTTCGTGCTGCTCGCCGGGCACCTCGACACGGTGCCGGCACAGGAGAACTGGCCTGGCAGCCTCGACGACGAGGAGGTCATGGGGCTCGGCGCCAGCGACATGAAGGGCGGCGTGGCCGTGATGCTCGAGCTCGCGCTGGCGCAGGCGCCGAGCGCGTTCGACGTCGGCTACGTGCTTTTCGGGCGCGAGGAGCTGCCGTCGGCCGAAGCGGCACTCGGCCCGCTGCTGCAGCGGGCGCAAGGCTTGCGCGAAGCCGACCTCGCGATCGTGCTCGAGCCGACGGCCAATGTCGTACAGGCCGGCTGCCTCGGCAACATCGACGCGACGTGGACCTTCACCGGTCGCGCAGGGCACTCGGCACGACCGTGGCTCGCGGACAGCGCGATCGACCGGGCGTTGACAGGGGTCGGCGAGCTGCACGCGCACGGGCCCGAGCGCGAGACGATCGAAGGGCTCGAGTTCGCGCAGGTCGCGACCGCCACCGCGCTGCACGCCGGCATCGCGCGCAACGTGATCCCTGGCACTGCCACGGCCAACGTCAACTTCCGTTACTCGCCGCGGCTCGTCGCCGAGCAGGCCGAGCTCGAGCTGCGGCGTCGCTGCGAGGCGCACGGCGAGCTCGAGCTCCTGTCCAACTCCGAAGGAGCATTGCCGCCGCGCGCCAACCCGCTGTTCGCGCGGTTGCAGGCGGCGAGCGGAGTGGCGCCGGAAGCAAAGCAGGCGTGGACGCCTGTCGCCGAATTCGCGGCCGCCGGCGTCGAGGCGGTCAACCTCGGCCCCGGCGAGCCCGCGCTGGCCCATCGCCGCGACGAGCGCGTCTCGGCCGAGGCGCTCACACGCGCCTACGAGATCCTCGGGTCGTTCCTGTGCGACTGAACCCGCACGTCGAGCACGCCCCCGGCTACCCCTTCCTACGCCTCGCCGAAGCGCGCCGCGCGGCGCAGGCGCGCGGCGTCGATGTGGTCGACCTGAGCATGGGGCAACCGACCGATCCCGCGCCGCAGCTCGTGCGCGACGCGCTCGCCCACGCCGTGGCGAGCACGCCGCTGTGTGACTACCCCTCGGCCGAAGGCGTGCCAGAGCTGCGCGCCTCGATCGCCGGCTGGATCGAGCGGCGCTTCGGCGCCGTGCTCGACCCCGAGCGCGAGGTGCTGCCGACGCTCGGCGCGAAGGAGCCGATCGCCGTGCTCGCACGGCTGTTCGCGCGCGAAGGAGACACGATCGCCGTGACCTCGCCGTCCTACCCGGTGCCCGAGCGAAGCGCCCGCGCAGCCGGCCTGACGCTGGCCGTGCAGAGGCTGACGGCGCGCGGCGGGTGGCTGCCCGACCCGGAGGAGATCGAGTGGCGGCGCGTGGCGATCGTGTGGGTCGTCACGCCGCACAATCCGACCGGCGCCTGCGCGCCGCTCGAGCTGCTCGACGAGCTCGCCGAGCGCTGCCGCAGCCGCGGTGCGATCCTCGCCGTGGATGAGACCTACTCGGAGTTCTGGTTCGATGACGGGCCGCCGGCCTCGGCGCTGCAGCTGAAGGACCGCAGCGGCGTCGTCGTGTTCAACTCGCTCTCCAAGCGTTCCGGGCTGGCCGGGTTGCGCTCGGGGTTCGTCGCCGGCGACGCCGAGATCGTCGGGCGCATCCGCCGCCATCGCAGCGACATCGGCACGACGCCGCCGGCGTTCGTGCAGCTCGCCTCGATCGCGGCGTGGAACGACGAGACGCACGTCGTGCAGGCGCGCGAGCGCTACGCGCGCAAGCGCGAGCTGCTTGGGGCCGCCGCCGTGCGCGCCGGCTTCGCCGAT
>Ga0193716_1002424_pt1 | contig 10496 bp, 11 predicted proteins | sample U2c1metaG_FD_145901 | JGI IMG/M metagenome (GOLD analysis project Ga0193716, IMG submission 145901) | Soil microbial communities from a riparian zone of the East river system, Colorado, United States - U2c1 | ecosystem: Environmental > Terrestrial > Soil > Riparian zone | place: USA: East River...
TTGATCGCAGGTGGTTTCTCCTACTGCCACAACCACGTATCGCATTACGTGTCGTAATGCGACAGGCGCGACCGATTGGGGCCAGGCCACCGTCACGGTAACCGGAGGCAGCGGTGCCCCCACTGCGGGCATCAGTGCGAACCCAACCACCATTGCAGCTGGCGGTAGTTCAACTCTTACATGGTCGTCAACGAATGCAACAAGCGCGACTCTGAACGGCGCGGCGGTGGCCGTCAATGGATCGCAGACTGTGTCACCTACAGCTACAACGACATATACCTTTATTGCCAGGAATGCGGCGGGCGCGACGGCGACGGCCCAGGCTACTGTCACGGTAGGTCCAAGCGGTCCGACTGCGGGGATCAGCGCCAATCCGGTCTCCATCGCTTCTGGCGGCAGCTCGACGCTGACGTGGGCTTCAACTAACGCCGTGAGCGCGACTCTGAACGGTGCGACGGTTGCGGTCAACGGGTCGCAAAGTGTCTCACCAACATCAACAACCACATACACCTTTGTGGCCAGGAATTCGGCGGGCGCGACAGCATCGGCTCAGGCTACTGTCACGGTAGGTTCAGGCGGTCCTCCTGCTGCGGGCATCATTGCGAACCCAACCTCCATTGCAGCTGGTGGCAGCTCGACGCTGACGTGGAACGCGTCTAACTGCGTGAGCGCGGATTTGAACGGCGCGCCGGTCGCATTAAGTGGATCGCAGGTGGTTTCTCCTACTGCCACAACCACGTATCGCATTACGTGTCGTAATTCGGCAGGCGCGACCGATTGGGGCCAGGCCACCGTCACGGTGACTGGAGGCAGCAGCGGTGCCCCCACTGCCGGCGTCAGTGCGAATCCAACCACCATTGCATCTGGCGGTAGTTCAACTCTTACATGGTCGTCAACGAATGCAACAAGCGCGACTCTGAACGGCGCGGCGGTGGCCGTCAATGGATCGCAGGCTGTGTCACCTACAGCTACAACGACATATACCTTTATTGCCAGGAATGCGGCGGGCGCGACAGCCCAAGCACAGGCGGTTGTGACGGTAAGCTCCGGTACACAGACTGCAAGCATCAGTGCGAGTCCAACTAGTATTGCGCCTGGTGGCAGCTCAACTCTTACGTGGACGTCAACGAACGCAACAAGCGCGAAGCTGAATGGCGCATCTGTTGCCGTCAATGGGTCACAGACAGTATCTCCAACGGCCACTACTACCTATACTTTTGTCGCTACGAGTTCTTCGGGCACCACAGCCCAAGCACAGGCGGTTGTGACAGTCACTGCAGGTGGCCCGCCGACTGCAGGCATCTCAGCAAACCCAACTTCGATCACAGTCGGTGGCTCTTCCACTCTCACTTGGACGTCGACCAACGCCACAAGTGCCACATTAAATAATACTTCTGTTGCATTGAATGGCTCGCTGGTGGTGTCTCCAACAACCTCAACCAATTATCGCTTCACAGCAGTTAATTCCTCAGGTCAGTCCGATTGGGGTCAAGTCACTGTTCAAGTAACAGGTGCGGGAGCGACGACCGGGATGTGGGCACCTATTCAGACCTGGCCGTTCATGGCCTCACACGCGAATCTTCTGCCAAATGGAAAAGTATTATACTGGCCGTCATTTGCACAGGGTAACAATCCAAGCTTATGGGATCCGGTTTCGAACACCTTTAGCACGGTCCCCAAGGCAGCCTACAATATCTTCTGCTCGGGGCATTCGTTCCTTCAGGATGGCAGGTTATTTGTTACAGGCGGCCATGCCGGAAATAACAGTGACGGCCTCATCTACACATCCATCTACGATCCAGCGCAGAATGCCTGGACACAGATGAGCAACATGAATGATGCACGTTGGTATCCAACTAACACTACATTGCCGAATAATGATGTTTTGGTCGTGTCGGGCTATACAACGACAGGTACTTACAACACCCTGCCGCAGGTATGGCATCCCACCACCAACACTTGGACGAATCTGACCAGCGCCCAACTCTTGCAGCCGTTATATCCCATGATGTTCTTGGCCCCTAACGGTAAGGTCTTCGACGCTGGCCCCAACCAGACCACGCGCTACCTCGACACGACGGGTACGGGTGCTTGGACGAGCGTCGGAAACCTTAACTATAGCGGTACCCGCGACTACGGCTCTGCGGTCATCTTCGATGGCAAGGTTCTCATCGCAGGTGGAGATGGTGCCAGTACAGGTCCCGCTACAAATACAGCAGAAATCATTGATCTCAACGCAGCAAGTCCGTCTTGGCAGAACACGTCCCCAATGGCGATTGCTCGTCGACAACATAACCTGACCATTCTGCCCGACGGCAAGGTTCTCGCCAGCGGCGGCAGCGGTGGTTTCGGCTTCGACAATGCTAATTCCCCCGTATACGCCTCAGAGATGTGGGACCCCGCCACTGGCAATTGGACCAAGATGGACAGTGTCACTGTTTATAGGGGGTACCACTCCATCGCACTGCTCCTGCCGGACGGTCGAGTTCTCTCAGCAGGTGGCGAGCTGACCGGTGCAAATGCAGAAATTTACTCTCCTCCCTATCTTTTCAAAGGAGCAAGGCCTAGTATCACTTCGGCACCGACCAGTGTGAAGTACGCACAGGCATTTAGTGTGGCCACACCAGATGCTGCAAACATCGCCCAAGTGGCATGGATCAGACTCGGGTCTGTGACTCACGCCTTTAACATGGAACAGCGGCTCAATCGTCTTCAATTCGTCAAGGCTTCAGGGACGCTTACAATCACGGCGCCAGCAAATCCGAACTTGGCTCCGCCGGGATACTACATGCTCTTCCTACTTAATGGCAGTGGTGTCCCCTCAGTGGCCAAAATCATTCAGATTACGAACTAGAAAGAATCGGCATGGCCAGAACGTCATGCCTAACGTAAGGAGGGACGAGATGAAACTCACCATACTCAGGTTGATAGTTGGCTGGTCGTTAATGCCCGCAATTCTCACCACATCAGCGGCGTTCGCTCAAAGCTATACGGTGGTGGACATCGGAGCGTTAACCGGTGGTAATAGTATCCCGAAGAAGATAAATCTTAGCGGCCAGTCGGTCGGGCATTCGGGAAAGATGTATGGAGTTCGGACTCGTGCATTTTCCTTCTCTAACGGCAAGCTCGCAGATCTGGGAACGTTGCCTGGCGGAGACTTCAGTACAGCATCCGATGTCAACACCCGGGGAGCAGTGGTCGGCGACTCCAATACCGCAACCAACATGCGTGCGTTTCTCTGGGATTCCTCCACTGGTATGCAGGATCTTGGCGCTCTTCCGAAAGATACGGGAAGCAGGGCCTACGGCATCAACAACTCCGACGAGGTAGTCGGATACTCCAGTGGACCAGATGGCATAACGGCTTTTTCGTGGAGAAAACAATCTGGGATGAATAGTTTAGGTCGGCTGCCGGGTGGCGATATGAGCCAGGCTTATGACATCAATGATGGGGGAATAATCGTAGGTGCTGCCTCGACACGTGATGGGGAGCGACATGCGGTTATGTGGAAGGTAGGCGGTTCTATACAGGACATGGGGGCACTGTCAGGGTACCCTTTGAGCGAAGCCCGCAGAATCAATAACGCTGGCGACGTGATCGGTTCTGTCAGCGGCCCGGGGGGGACTCGTGCCGTATTCTGGCCGTCAGGTGGAGCCATTCAAAGTCTGGGGACTCTGGGCGCCGATTCTAGCACCGCCCTGGACTTCAACAATCGTGGCGAGATCGTTGGCAGTTCGACCGGCTCGGTGGGCGCACGTGCGTTCTACTGGACAAGCAGCGCTGGAATGATCGATCTTAATACGCAGATCTCGCCCAACGATCCAATCGTGCTCACTACTGCGATTGGCATCAACAATGTGGGCATGATCCTGGCACTCGGTGCGGTTACCATCGACAAGGGCCCTCTCGAGATGGATGACACACATCATCATGCAGGCCCGGCGCATGCATTTATACTTATTCCTCGCGCCAAAACTTAAAAGAATCACAAAACGCCTAATCATCTCCGATCTAAGATTTTTATCGCGTGAAGCCGGTGACCTCCCTTGGTTGAGAAGGATACCCAACCAAAATAGATTTGCGAATTCGTGTCAAGATGATTGAGGAGAATATAGCCTAACCAAGAGTTGAGCAAGGATGAGTAGTGGATTACGAATTCGCGTTTTGTGTGTTGACGATCATGCCATCGTCCGCGAAGAATTGTCGAGCATCATTGCGCTGCAGCCTGACATGGAGCTGGTTGGCGCTGTCGAATCTGGCGCAGAAGCCCTTAAAATGTTCCGTGATTCAGCCCCGGACGTGACACTCATTGATCTTCGTCTTCGAGACACAACCGGTTTTGAACTGATTCGCGACATCCTGAAACTCTCTCCTTCCGCTCGCACCATTGTGCTCACATCGTTTGAAGGAGATGTTGATATCGAACGCGCTCTCGCTGCGGGCACGATGGGTTATGTCGTGAAGGGCATGGTTCGCGAGGAATTATTAAAGGCCGTTCGCGCTGTCCAGGCTGGCAAGCGCTATGTTCCTCCATCTATCGCGGCAACATTGATTGATCACCTTGCTTCGGAAAAACTCACCCAGAGAGAGCTTGAAGTGCTCAAGGAAATTGCGAAAGGCTTGCGGAACAAAGAGATCCATCCGTAGAGTTCTCGATAGCCACTCGTTTATCCCGTAATGGATCAGATTGAGATAAACGTTTGCGCTCGAGGCAATCTATGTGGATTGTACGCATCGCACTTTCGCGCCCCTACACCGTCGTCGTGCTCTCTTTGTTGCTCTTTCTTGCGGCTCCGCTGGCAATTCTCCGGACTCCGGTCGACATCTTCCCGGCCATCAATGTGCCTGTCGTCAGCATAATATGGACTTACACCGGCCTCGTTCCTGCAGAGAGGGAACACGTATCACGTCGATCTACGAACGGGCACTCACAACTACAGTCGACAATATCGAACACATCGAGTTGCAATCGCTGAATGGGGTCGCGATTGTGAAGGTCTATCTCCAACCGCAAGCCAATGTCGACGGAGCAATCGCCGAAGTGATCGCCGAGGCACAAGCCACGGTGAAGCAGTTGCCTCTGGGGATCACGCCGCCGCTGGTGATTCGTTATGACGCCTCGACGGCTCCAATTCTGCAGCTCGGCTTGAGCGGCAAAGGCCTCTCCGAACAGCAACTGAACGATCTGGGCGTGAATTTCATTCGCCCGCAGCTCGCTACTGTTCCAGGGCTGCTGTGCCGATTCCCTATGGCGGGAAAGTCCGGCAGATCATGGTCGACACCGACACACAGCAGCTTATAGCCAAATGCCTCTCCTCGACAGACGTAGTCAACGCTGTCAACGCGCATAACGTAATCCTCCCTTCCGGCACGGCGAAAATTGGCTCAACGGAGTACAACGTAGGTCTCAATGGAACGCCGGTCTCGGTCGAGAAACTAAACAATCTTCCAGTTAAATCGGTCAATGGCGCGACGGTGTACATCCATGACGTAGCTCATGTACGTGATGGGCTATGCCGTACAACAAAACATCGTCCGTCAGGACGGGCAGCGCGGGGTTTTGCTGAGCATTCAGAAGGCTGGCAATGCATCCACGCTCTCCATTGTCTCTGCCGTACGGTCGGCTCTTCCTAAAATCGCTGCTACCTTGCCCTCGCAGCTTGTCATGCGCACGCTCCTCGACCAATCACTATTTGTGCGCGCCTCGTTGGTTGGTGTCGTTCGAGAGGGCATCATGGCAGGGGTTCTTACCTCTATCCTCATTCTGGTTTTTCTTGGAAGCTGGAGAAGCACCCTTATCATCTGCTCTCTATTCCTTTGTCGATTCTTTACATCAGTCCTGATCCTGAGTGCCCTGGGAGAAACCATCAATATTATGACTCTCCGAGTTCAGCGGTATCCTCGACAATATTGGTCTTCCGACCGGTGGCATCAATCTTTCCTACAGCAATAGTGGAACGATCGGCAGCGCGGACGCGGAAATTCTTGGATCACTCCAGGCGAAGCATCATCCCACCGCGGACTACATCAGCCGCCTTCGTGATGACCTACCGAAGGAATTTCCCGGCACGTCTTTCTTCTTTGAGCCTGCGGATATCGTCAGTCAGACACTGAACTTTGGTCTTCCTGCTCCATTGGACGTTCAGATTGTGGGCCGCGATACGGCAGCCAACTTTGTCGCTGCCGCCCAAATTGCCGCCAAGATGCGGAGCATCCCTGGCGCAGTAGACGTTCATATCCAACAGCAGTTCGACCAGCCACGACTACAGTTTGACCTGGATCGAGTGCGCGCTCAACAGGTTTGGGCTAACCGCCCGCGACGTCTCCAGCAGTCTTCTCGTCTCACTCAGTTCGAGCTATCAGACCACACCGAATCTCTGGCTCAATCCGAAGAATGGTGTCTCTTACAGCATCGCAGTGCAGACACCAAAGTATAAGGTCGCGTCGCTCGATGAGCTCACAACGCCCGCACCAACGGATACATCTCACATTGGTATGCGGATATCGGACAGCATGTGCGCGATGGCGAACTCCTTGCCGAGATTGATTCACCGGAGGTGGATCAACAGCTTATTCGCGCACGGGCTGCTCTGAATCAGTCGCAGGCTAACTTGACATTGGCGGGTGTAACTACCAAGCGCTATCAGGAACTGATCCAATCCAACTCCAGTAAAGCACTGTCATAATGTTCTGCCCGTGACGCTTACTCCTCCGGCAGCATCCAAGTCTTCATGAACGTTGGACGTCAATCAGCAGTTTCCGTGAGGCGCGAGGCACATCATGGCAATCAAAACGGTGAACGATCTATTTATCAATGAATTGAAAGACATCTATTCAGCAGAAAAACAAGCGGTTCGAATCTTTCCACGTCTGGCGAAGGCAGTGTCATCATCCGAACTAAAGGAAGCCCTCCAGACCCACCTTGAAGAAACCAAGGGACAGATTGAAAGGCTCGACCGCGTTTTCGAAATTCTGGAGAAGCGGTCAAGTGGAAAGACATGTGAGGGCATGAAGGGCCTGATCGTGGAAGGCTCAGAGATGGTTGACGAAGTGGAACAGGGGCTCGTCAGAGATGCGGCTCTGATCGCGGCTGCGCAGCGAATGGAACACTATGAGATCGCCGCTTATGGCACCGTAGTGGCATTCGCAAAATTGACCGGTCAGCAGGAGATCGTACAGTTGCTTACGGAGACTCTGGAGGAAGAAAAGGCTACCGACAAAAAACTGACTGGCGTCTCCAAGATGGTAAACAAACAGGCGCTGGCTGATTCTGACGAGGAGGAAGAAGACGAAGGCGATATGGAAGACGACGAAGAAGAGGAAACCGAAGGTGATGAGGAGACCGATGATGATGACGCCGACTCCGGCGTAGAAGAACAGGAAGCTCCTACGCCCAGGACTGCCGCAAAGGGAAAGAAGGCAGCTAGAAATAACTGATATCCGATCGTAAGGTGGAGAAACTGCTCTCCACCTTTACGATAGCTGCAATGCAACCGATTCAGCTTCGAGCCGCCAAGTGTCTTCGTCCACCGACGGGGGAGGGGGGGTAGCCTGGAGTCCTCAAGCGACCGACGAAAGGCGAAAGCGCTATTTCATTTAGGGTAGGACATAAGTGAGTCGCTGCCTAAGTAGATCAATGTGCTAAAAAGCGCGACTGGAACCATTCGTGCATCGTGTCGCGGGTCCTTTAGCCAGTTGCCATCTCACTTTCTAGCCGCTCGCGGAGCGCCGGTTCGAGATTACCCCCACTCAATACCACCGCGACCTTCTTTACCTTGGGCAACTCATGCGCATGGAATAGAGCCGCCGCCAGCGTAACCGCCCCGCTAGGCTCCGGAATCAGCTTCGTAGCTGCCAGCATCACCCGCATCGCCGAGAAGATCTCCTCCTCGCTCACCGTCACAATCCCATCGACGAACCGAAGCACATGTTCGAAGTTCAGCGCGCCCAGGCTCTGCGTCCGCAACCCATCCCCAATCGTCCGCGTCGTCTTGCTTGCCGGCCACTCTACCAACGTCTTCGTCTCAAAGCTCTCCTTCGCATCCGCCGCCAACTCTGGCTCTGCGCCCCAGACCTGTACATCGGGCTTCGCAAGACCAGTCTGCGCGGCAAGTTTCACCGCCGTGGCAATGCCACTCAGTAACCCACCCCCGCTCACCGGAGAGATCACCAGCTCTACCCCCGACAGTTGCTCCACGATCTCCAGCCCGCACGTTCCTTGACCGGCGATAATCTCTTGCGCATCATACGGCGGAATCATCGCATACCCAAACTCCGCGACCAGTTCCTCAGCCTTCAGCTTCCGCTCAAGCGAAGCTGGCCCCACCTCTACGATCTCCGCGCCCAGCGCTCGTGTCGCTTTCTTCTTGATCTCCGGAGCATTGTTCGGCATCACGATCACCGCCTTGGCTCCCAACGCTCGCGCCGCATAGGCCACCCCCTGCGCATGGTTTCCGCTCGAGTAAGTAATCACTCCGCGCTTCAGCGCCTCAGGCGACAGCTGAGACACCATGTTGTACGCGCCCCGCAGCTTGAAGCTCCCAATCGGCTGCTCACTCTCTGCCTTGATATAGAGATCGAACTCCGGCTCCCCAATCTTTGCTATCCGCAGTCTCGCCCGTTCCACTCGATAGAGTGGAGTCCGCACCGCAACCCCGGCAATCCGCTCCTTAGCCGCTCGTACGTCATCCAGCGTCACAAACTCGCTCATCTGTCTCCTCCACTTCGCTCGACTGCCTGCATTACCAACGCAAAAAAGTGAACCAGTCTCAACTCATCCCAAACTCCCGGCTTCGCGCTATCCAGATCTAGATGTGATAGCACCGGACTTACCAGCATCGCACGCAACGTCGTATTCGGCAGCTCATTCGCCATCCACAGCGTCTCTGCTGCTGGAATGATGTTATCCGCCTCCCCATGCAGCAGGTAAACGGGGGTCGTAATCGATTTTAATATCCCATGCGGTGACAGGCCCTCCATCTCCTTCCGGCGAAGCAGCTCTGCAGTTGCCAGTCTGGCCCGTGTCTGTGGAGAGTTCGTGTCCATCAGTGCCACAGCCTCCGCCTGCTGCGCCACGGTCATTTGATTCATTGCCGCCTGCTCTGCCGCCTTATTCTCGTAGAGATGCTCTCGCAGCACCGCCCTTACTGCTGCCACATCTTTTGCCTGCACAAAATCGTCGAGATGCTCATATTCCAGCACTAGTGCCCCATACTCGTGCGGAGAAAGGATCTCTACCGTGCCGTCGGGCCGCTGCTCACGACCGGTCAGGTAGTACTGCGTCACATGACTCATCTCGTCTTGCGAGCCGACGGCAAACACAAATTTGAAGTTGGGCTGATACACCGGATCAGCCGCCGCCACCAGTGCCAGCCCGCCAGAGAAGCTCAGCCCCATCACTCCAACGGGGCCACCTGACTGCTTCGCAAACCACCGGGTAGACTCCGCGATGGTTCTCACCGATCCCGTATCGATATGGTAGTCCTTGATGTCCGGAAGCTCCGGCGTCAGCACCTGCAATCCGCAGCTTGCCATCGCTGCAGCAAAGCCTATCAGCCGCGGCTCATCGATACCCAGGTGATGCACTCCATGCAACACCATTAACGCCGGAGCATGAGCCTTCCTTGTCGGAAGATACATGCGCGCCCGTACCACTCCGCCAGCAGCAGGGAATTCGACATCTTTCCTCTCGATCGGCTCTTCGACGACAGCTTTCAGCACTCCCGGAACAGGCTGTCCGCTCACCAGGTCCAAAATAGCAATCGCCTGTAGATGGGCCCGCACAGACGGCCACGCCGCTATCCCCAGCAACATCAATCCGGCGACAGTCGCTGCCGCAATCTTCTTCCAGTTCAAGCCATTTCACCCCGGCAGTCTTCAATCTCACACTGCATCGATGCAGTCTGTACATCTCCGCTAAAATATCCGGCCCAGTCCGAAGTACCACTTCCGGTGCCCACTATCGCCAATACTAGCCCCGCCATAGATCGGCCCGATCAGCGTCTTCACCACCACAGCCGCCGCGAAGTCATTTGGCAGCGAAGGCGTTCCCGTCCCCCCACCCCACATCTTCCCGATCTCATAAAATCCACCCGCATACAGTGCATCGCCGATCACAGGGTTCAACTTCGTCAACTGATACAGGAAGTAGTCACTTCCCAAAAGTTCACCCCGGCCATAGGCGCTAAGCCGTAGCGGTCCCCCCAGCGTAAACCCAGCCAGTCCCAAACCCTCCGCGCCAAAGCTGGTCCCACCTTCTATCGTCCCGAAGACTATCCCGCGGTTGCCCACCGGGATGAAGTGCGATAGCGTAGACCCCCACTGCGAATACCCGCCAGAGCCATTCGGCCGCTGCGTCGAATACGTATATTTCGTCTGGAGCTCGGTTCCTTTGGTAGGCACCATTACACTATCCTGCCCCAGGTACTGGAACCGTATGTTGCTTACCAGCGGCGTTATGTTGAATGCCTGCGCAACTGGCGACCCGATTTGCAGCT
>Ga0193716_1002425_pt1 | contig 10494 bp, 7 predicted proteins | sample U2c1metaG_FD_145901 | JGI IMG/M metagenome (GOLD analysis project Ga0193716, IMG submission 145901) | Soil microbial communities from a riparian zone of the East river system, Colorado, United States - U2c1 | ecosystem: Environmental > Terrestrial > Soil > Riparian zone | place: USA: East River...
GTTGAATTTAATTCGAACAATAAAATCAGGGATGAACTCTTACCTCTTCGAGACTACGACTTTGTATTCTGACATTTGCTTTGCATTTCTGAGTTTTGTCGTCAGAATTCTTACTTTTGTCTAAGAATTCTTACTTTTGTCGTAAGAATTATTACTTTTGTCGTAATAATTATTACTTTTGTCGTAATAACAAAAGCAAAAGCACAAGCAAAAGCAAAAGCAAATGCAATAGTACAAATAAGAACAAGGGTAACAGCAGATAATTGACCGTTCGAGCGGAGGCCGAAGTCCGTAGGGCGAAGGAATGTATTTAATTGCACGATAAATTTGATAGCCAAGCACAATCAACGATTTTTTTCTTACTTATCTGCTTTTACGGCTGGTATGTTAATTTTAATCTGTGGAGGTAATTTGTTTGTAATGTTTGTAGGTTGAATTTTCCCGGCCTAATTGTAGGGTGATTTACATAAAGTACACCGCTGTATGCTGGAATCTCTTAAAACTTTAAGTACTATTATTAGTTATTGATTTTAATTTTTAAAGTGAAAATCTTAAAGATATAACAACTTTTGCCAGTGGTTTTTTACTAAGTCAAAAGCAACGGTGGACAATCAGCAGGAAACCCAAATTGAGTGAGAATAATGACTACTCAAAAGTAGGATCTTCAGAGATTATACGTGGTGCAGTCTAATTACTAATTAAAAAAAACAAAAGCTAAAGCAATGCTAAAGCAATGCTAAAGCAAAGCTAAAGCAATGCTAAAGCAATGCTAAAGCACACAAACAAAAAACAAAACTTAGACTTGAAGAAATAGTCCTTCCATAACTGAAAAGTTAAGGGTTATAGTGAGAAATTAATGAATATTTTAATCAATTTAATTTTTCTACGATATCAATTAATAGTATTGTATTAACATCTCTACAAAAAGATGTTCTTGTTGGTACTCTTCTAGGAGTTGCTAGTATGGAACGAGATAAACCTACTCAGAATCCTCGAGTACGTTAGGATAAAAATACCCTGGACATACAGAATCTTTACTATCTTTATACGGGATCTTTAAGGATTTAACAGGAACACCCCTAGAATTCATACACGAAAGCCAGATAAGAGGACACAAAAGTTTGTCCAACAATAGCTTTCAAGTCTTTACGATATACTAGTCTTAAATATTATTATGATTTATTTTATAATTATGATGAAAAATATAAACGATATAAAGTAGTACCGTATAATATTAAAAAATTACTTAATGCAAGGGCATTAGCTTATTGGATAATGGACGATGGGGGAATTGATACCTTTAGAGCAACTCATTTAAATACAGATAGTTTTAATTTAAACGATATTAATTTACTACGAGTTGCTTTAAAAGAAAATTTTTACCTTAGAACACGCCTTATTAAAAAACGTATAAAAAACGTAAAGAACAATGGGCGATCGTTATACCAGTACGACAGATACAATCATTAGCTTCTATTGTAGGACCTTATATGTACCCCACTATGTCATATAAAGTTAAAGAGTTAATTTAAATTAAGATATCATTAATAAAAACTATTGTGGGAAGCAATAGGTGTAGTATCATATTTATTAATTAATTTTTATTTTACTAGAATACAATCAAATAAAGCAGCTATGTTAGCTTTTACTATGAATAGAGGAGGTGCTTTTTGAAGTTGGATTTCAAATTTGTGCCCAAAACTATCAAACTCCGGAAACACCCTAAAGCTTATGATACCAAACTATAACCGAAAGTATTTAAGTGGCCAGAATAATTACCTGGGTAAGGTAACAACACATAAGATGAGTGAAAACAAAATGGGTTATCGCGGATCTAAGTCAGGAATAATTTATGCCTGTAAAAGAGCAACGAGTAGACGATAGTTGATTTATTAACAAAAATTAAAATTAATAAATTTAAGGTGTACTCTAATGAATTTCGAAAGATATTATCAAGTCAAAATCCTTTCTAAACAATTAAAATTTTAAAGAAACTTTTCTACTTTAGTTCAAATTTCTAAGCTTAATCCTTGATTCGTAACAGGATTTGTAGATGGTGAAGGTGAAGGATCTTTTGGTATTACAAATTATATCGATATTAGAATTAAAGATAGATTAGTTTGAGCTGTAAAACCGAGCTTTCAAATATCTCTAAATTCTAAAGATATAAACTTACTGTTACAATTGAAAGAATTTTTTGGATGTGGAGTAAACGTAAACAAAAACACTAAAAAATGAAGCTAGTTTTAGAGTAAATTCCCCTTGTGCATTTTCTTTTTTTATTAGACAAAACTCAGAATTCTTAGACAAAAGTCCTAATTCTTAGACAAAAATCAGAATTCTTAGACAAAAGTAATAATTCTTACGACAAATGCAAAAGCACAAGCACAAGCACAGGATGTAAGGGTACTCTTGCCTTATTACATCAGTCTACGTCGAGTCTACGTCGAGTCTACGTCGAGTTTAGAGCAGAGGGAGCCTAGGAAAAATGTGCTGATTTTATATTATTTACTAGAGTTGTTAAACTTATAAACAAAAAAAAATGCACTAGACTGAAGAAGGATTACTGCAAATAATTAATCTTAGAGCTTCAATAAAGTTAGGTTTATCTAATCTTCAGAAACCTAAATTTCCTAATTATAAACCTGTTGCTCGGCCTGTAATTAATACTACTAAAATACCAGATCCTAATTGAATAGCAGGCTTTGTAACAGTTGACTTTTGCCTGAAGCTCCCTCTGGTCTTTGACCTATCGGGCAAAGGCACAAGCAAGGGAGGTTGTTTCTTTTTGAGTAAATTTAAATCGAATAGGACTAAAATTGGTTATGCTATTCAATTAATGTTTAAACTAACACAAAATAAGAGAGACAAAGAATTATTAGAGTTAGTCGCTAAATTTAAGAATTGTGGAGCTGTTTATTCTCACGGTGAAAATGCTTTTGATTTCACTGTTTCTAAATTTGCATACAACCAAAATATAATTATTCCAATGTTTAAAACAAACCTCTTGTGCATTTGCTTTTGTTTTAGCTTGTGCTTTTGCTTTTGCTTTTGCTTTTGTTCTTAGACAAAAGTAATAATTCTGACGAAAAAACTCCTAATTCTTACGAAAAAAGTAAGAATTCTTAGACAAAAGTAATAATTCTTAGACAAAAGTAATAATTCTGATTTGTATTAAAAATAAGAACTCTTGCCTCTTCGAGACTACGACTTTTGATTCTGACATTTGCTTTGCATTTCTGACTTTTGTCGTCAGAATTCTGACTTTTGTCGTAAGAATTCTTACTTTTGTCGTAAGAACAAAAGCAAAAGCAAAAGCAAATGCAATAGTCAAAATCAGAACAGAGGTAACAACGAAATGACAAGCAAATGATCCAATTCAAGGAATAAAACAGTTGGAATCTTTAGATTTCTGTAAAGTTGCTGCTTTAATAGATAAAGGTAAACATCTAACCGATGAAGGATTAGCTGAAATTCTATTAATCAAAGATAGAATGAACACAAAAAGAAAATAATTTAACTCCTTCTTTCAGTAGCTTCCTTCTTGTAGAATTTGTTGGCCTTAGGCCTACTAGCAATAGCCCTAAAAGGGAAAAGTCAAATCTTTAATTGCACGATAAATTTGATCGCCTTGGATATGTTAATGAGTATAGGTTTTTTTGCTGTATTTTCTATCTTTGGTTCTTTAAATTACTCTGAAGTCTTTTCTTTAGTACCTTATTTGAATGAAGTAGCTATTACTATTATAGCTCTATTATTATTAGGAGGTGCTTTAGCTAAAAGTGCTAATATCCCCTTACACTCATGGTTGCCCGGCTCAATGGAGGCATGACTCCCACACCTTAATTTATTTTTATTACTTCAATTTATTTTACCAAGTTTGTTATCTTTATTTTACCCTGATTTATTATTTTACTCGGATTTATCTATTTTTGATTGTTTTAGTATTCCTATGCTTCCTGACGCTAGATTAAGAGACAGTAAAGGTAGATTTAGATCTCCTAAACAAACAGAGCTAAAACCTATAATTCCACTTTCTAAAGAAGTAATGGATCCTTTAATTGGTAATTTATTAGGTGATGGGTCTTTACAGATATCTAAGAAAGGAGTAGCTGGATTACCTAAACCAAATTCAAATGCTAATTTTGTTATGACTTTAAAAAACAAGGAGTATGTTTATCATTTATGACAAAACATTTATTTTACTATTTGTACTAAAACAGTACCCTCTCCTTGACCTAATCCTAAAACTGGATTACCAACAACTCAATATCATTTTAAATCTAGAGCATTACCTTCATTAACTTTACTGCATTCTCAATGATATAAATGATCTGAATCCAAAAAAGGATTCATTAAAATAGTTCCACTTAATATAGAGGAATTATTAACTCCTATTGGCTTAGCTCTATGAATAATGGATGATGGTTTTAAATATGGTAACGGTATAGGTTTATGTACAGAATCCTTTACCTTAGCTGAAGTATAACTTTTAAAAAAGGTATTGGAAATAAAATTTGGTTTAACAGTTACAATCCGAATTCGTATTACTTCCGGTGGAACGATAGGTTATAGACTTTATATTAGTAGTAAATCGCGTGATAAGTTATTATCATTAGTAAAATCCTATTTTATTCCTTCAATGAATTACAAATTAGGTTAGTTGTACAAATATAAATATTATTTAAATAAGTAGAACTAACTATAACTAAGTATAACTAAGTAGAACTAAAACTAAGTAGAAATAAGTAGAAATAAGTAGAAATAAGTAGGAATAAGTAAGGGTCTCCTTAAACTTAACTATTTGCTGGAACCTCCTAAAGCTTTAAGTGCAAATAACTTAACAAATATGAACTAACTTAAATAATTTTTAATATAATATAATATAATATAATTATTACTCCCTTTTGTGTGTAGGAGGGGCCCGCTCTATTACTTACTAAATAGGTAGCACTGCAGCATTAGCAAACTCAACTAAAAAGCATTGTAAAAAATGAGTTGTATGTTAAATTTATAGTTATTTGTAAAAATCTTAAGATAATACAATGGATAATCAGCAGGAAACCAAATAGTATAAAGAATGCTAAAGTAGAATCCTCAGAGACTACCCGTGAAGCTTTATAGTAGTATAACAGTTGTAAGTTTGAAGTTCGTTAGTGAGCTATATAGCAAAGTTGTACAACTAACTACAAGTTGGCTATATAGCTGTCTAACTAACAACAGTACAACTAAGTAAATATGAAGAAGATATAGTCCGATCAGTAGATAAATTTACTGTTAACAAAAATGCCTACACCTGTAAGTGCCTTATTACATGCAGCTACACTAGTTACTGCTGGTATATATTTATTAATAAGAATCTCTCCTATTTTAGAATTTAGTGGGAGTGTTTTATTAATAATTACTTTAATAGGATCAAGTACTGCCTTTTTTGCTGCTACTTGTGGATTATTACAAAATGATTTAAAAAGAATTATTGCTTTTAGTACAATATCTCAATTAGGATATCTTTTATTTTATTATTAATAATATTGTTAGTTTTTCTTATTTATTTTAAAATTTCCCTAGATGACTTATATATTCCTATTTATAATTAAATTAGACACCCTTCTTATTTGTAGCCTTTGCCTCGAGGAAAAAGGGAAAAGTTAATTTCATTTCTAAATCAAATGCAAAAGTAACAAAAATAAAATGCAAAAGTAAATAAAAATTGCTAAAGCAATGCTAAAGCACAACAACAAACAAACAAAATGCTAAAGCACAACAAACAAAATGCTAAAGCACAACAAACAAATGCTAAAGCACAACAAACAAAGGCTAAAGCACAGAAACAAAAATAAATATTAAATAATTTTCATCATATGTTCTAATAAAATTTCACTATATGCTGGGAACCCCTAAAGACTAGTATACTCCTGTTATATTTAGTAACCATAGATAAATTACAAGTATGATACAATGGGATATCAGCAGTAAACCAAATTATAATTATATTTATAAAAGTAGGTTTCTCAGAGACTACACGTGAAATTCTTAATTTTTTACTTTATCTTCAATAGTTTTAGCTTTTAGAATAAAACTCTAAATATAGCTAGAAAAGGATAAGGGTTATTTATAACTTTAATCCCCTCCCTTAGGCCTTGGGGGTAAATTGACCAACCTCCTCTAACACTACCCTAGTAGCGGTAGCGCTATCTTAGCCAAGCAAGAAGTGAGAGGGGGAGGAGTGAGATACAAGCAGCGCTTAGGTAGGTAAAGCTCCCCACATATTTAAAGGACTTGCTAAGGGTGGTCTTTCTTGCTAGCTAGGTAGGAGGAGTTATTTTTGTTTTTGTTTTTTTGCTTAAAACAATTAAAGCAATAATTAAGAAAATAAATAGTCCAAATAATGACGAAAGTAATTATATTTTTATTTTGTTTTTGTTTTTGATATGATGATGGCTATCGGGCTTAGTCAGTACAATGTAGCTTTAATGCATACTGTAAATCACGCTTTCTTCGTATGACAACATAGGCATTTTCATTTTAAATACGGTCCTGATTTAAAGAATATATTTAATGAACATATAAGGACGAGTATATGATCAAAATTTAAATTATATTTAAGATGAGAAAGATTAACGAGAGTGAACTCTTATCAAAACTGCAATAACGTGATTGAAAAATTTTATTCTATATACCTTTACAGGTCAGATGAAATATTTATTCAGGAGAAGATAAATAAAGGACCAAATTTTATAAGTTTTTATATAAAAGTTAATCATATAAAGAATAAATGCAGAATAGAGAGAATCTTACCCTCATACAATAATATTATTGTAAAAATTGTGAAAAGGTTGAAGGTTGGTAAGCAGAATCTGTTAAATAATTATTTAAGAAAATTTTACCCTGTCCCGAACGCTTCCGCTTTGGGGATTCTAAAGTTAATAAATTTAGGATATTTGTTTTTATTAGGTTATCTGTTAAGTGTAGAGACTAATAATTGGTTAGGCTTCGAGCCACAAACCTCGGAATTATTATTAATTAGTAATAATACTAATAATAACCCTTGCCCAGACCCGGGTCGGGGGGATGGTGAAATAATTAAAAATTTTAAAAAAAAATGTAAAGAATTATTTAAATTAAATAAGTCTCATAATAAAATTATATTGGATTTAGCTAAATTAATTAATCAGACATTAGTTACAGCGTCAGGGACAAATTCTTATAGATTAAAAAGATTTATGAAAAATTTTATACACAAAAGAAGCTGAATTTGGGCTACAAAAAAACATAGAAGAGTAGGGAAAACTAAATTATATAATTTATATTATAACCCGGCTCCCTGGAGCTATCTATTCAGGGACTCTCTTGCCTGTCCCAAGCGGTCAAGGGAGAGGATAATTAAGAAAGATAATTGTTTTAATAATTCAGCTAATATACTTACTTCTAGCGTAGCAACAGATATTTTAAAAACTATATTTAATATAGCTAATCCTGATTTCAAATTTATCAATGTTGAAAAAGAATATAAAAATATTACTATAAAATTAAATTCTTTAAATTCAGGAGGTATATATTTATTTTGGTTATTAGATAATCCTTCTAAATGTTATTTAGGTTCTGCTATTAATTTAAGAAAAAGGTTTATGGTTCATTATAATAATAGTTTAAAAAATAATAATCATCCTAAATTTTACAGTTGTGTTAAAAAATATAAATGGTCTAAATTTGGTTTTCTAGTAGTAGAATTATACAAAAATAAAACTATTTTAAGAGAAAAAGAAAATATTTGGTTAAATAAAATGTTTAATGATTTCGCATTGCGATATAATATTTTAAATATACTTAAATTAGGGAATAATTGGTTAAATTATAAACATAGTGAAAAAACCAAAAATTTGATTTGTGAATTAATCAAAGCAAAGAGAAAATCAGAGATACAAAAAATAAATATAAGCAAGGGTGGAATTACCACTAAATAAACCTAAATCAGAAGAAACTAAATTAAAAATAAAAATATCTTTAGCTTTAAAAAATCATCCTTCTTTAAAATTTTCATATAAAAAATATAAACCTATAATTATGACTGACATTAATGGTAATACCATAAAAACATTCCAAGGGTAGGGGTAACTTTGAAAGTATTAATTTTATCCCCTTGTGCATTTGCTTGTGCTTGTGCTTGTGCTTGTGCTTGTGTTCTTACGACCAAACTCAGAATTATTAGACAAAACTCTGAATTATTAGACAAAAGTCTGAATTATTAGAAAAAACTCTGAATTATTATTTTGTATTAAAAATAAGAACTCTTGCCTCTTCGAGACTACGACTTTTGATTCTGACATTTGCTTTGCATTTCTTACTTTTGTCGTAAGAATTCTTACTTTTGTCGTAATAATTATTACTTTTGTCGTAATAACAAAAGCAAAAGCAAAAGCAAAAGCAAAAGCAAAAGCAAATGCAATAGTCAAAATCAGAACAGAGGTAACAACGAAATGACAAGCAAATGAAAATAAGTTTAAAGATATAATTGTGAATAAAAAATTGTATCTACAATAATATTATCTTAAATACAAGTAATTGTTATTTGACCATTTTAATGGATAGTTTTAGAATAATAAAATTATACAGATTCTGTGCAGGATAATCTACCAAGCTAAAGCCTTGGGTAATGCCAAGGATAGGTTATATTTAACCAATTCGTGAGAATGCTGAATTAGATATTGTTTTTATAAAGTATTGTATATATATATATATTATATAACTTCAATTAATGATTTTAAAAAAGATTGTAATAATATATTTGAATCTAATCTATCTATAGAGGTTATATTATATAGATTAAAAAAATTAATTAATAAATATAATCAAAAACGTAATTTTAATAATAAATTTTGAAGATTTATCAGAAATTACATACATAAAATGTTGGTTATGAGCTAAAAAAAAATATACAAAAGTAGGCAAAAATCAAATATATGATTTATATTTTAAAAAAGGTCTAGCTTCGCAAGTAATAAATAAATTTTCTACTTTAAATTTTAATGATTTAAACTGTCATTGTAATTTTAATTTTCCTTTAGCCAAACCTAATTTAAATTTTATTAATGTAGATAAAAATTATGAATTAATTAATAAGTCTTTAATTAATTTAGGTTCTGCTATTAATTTAAAAAGAAGATTTAATACTCATTATAAATCTTACAAAAATAATAAGCATCCTAAATTTTATAGTTGTGTCAATAAATATTCTTGGTCTAATTTTGGATTTAAAATTATTGAAATTATAGATAATAATGAAGTTCTTCTAAATAGAGAACAATTTTGGTTAGATGTTTTATTTCATGGGCCTTTTTATAGTAAAAATACTTTAAATTTATCCCAATTTTCTACCAGTTGAAAAGGCAATAAACATACTTTACAGTCTAAATTTTGAATAAGTTTAGCAAAAAAAGGTCAAATTTTAACAGAGGAACATAGGAAAAATATTAGTTTAGGTAAATTAGGTGAAAAGCATCATTACTACGGTAAAAAAAGAACTTTAGAAACAATACAAAAATTGTCTGAAGGTGCGAAGTTACAGTGGAAAAGATTAAAATCTAAGGAAACCGTTTATAAAATAGCCCCAAGGAGTGATCTAACTAAATTAAAAAAACAAAAGCTAAAGCAAAACAACAGAAGCTAAAGCAAAACAACAAAAAATCTAAATCAATCGTACTATTAGATCCAAAATTAATTGAAGTCCAGAAATTTAAAAGTACTACCTTAGCTCTGAAAGAAATAAAAATAGGCCATAAAAAATTAAACTCTATGTTAGATAAAAACATATTATTAGAAAATAAGTATTATTTAAAATCATTAAAAAAAATAAAATTATATATATTATTAGCTTTGCTAGCTTGTTTCACTTTAATTTCAAGAAGCTATTCCTTGTTTCTAATACAAGTAGCGAAGCAAGCAATTGTTTATAAAGATTGAGCCGTATGCGGTGAAAGTCGCACGTACGGTTCTTATGAGGGGAAAAATTGTAAAATTCTACCTATTCAAACAAAGCATTATTATTTTTAGGTGCTGGTATTAATGTGCTAGCTATAAATCCTGCTATATTTTGGAAACTCCTGTATAAAACTAGAACTAATGTATTAAAAACAGGACAATCAAAAGGAAATTTAAGATATAAACTCTTAGAGATCCTTAGAGGCCACACGCAGGAAGTTATAATTATAATTTTGTTTTTCTTAGATTTTAAAAATAGTTCTTCATTTGATCTAAACTCATCTGTATTATTAATTAATAATTTGAATTTTTCATTCGTTACATACCAAAGAAAAAGCACAGGGACAGTGTCGACATGGGCTCAAGGAGATTTAAATATTCCTTTAAAAAAACAAGCACTAGGAACGGTAGTGAAGAAAAGGTTTAGAACTATAAATCAAAAATTTAGTTCATATTTAGCTGGTTTATTTGAGGGTGATGGGTGTATTTGAATACCTATAAATGAAAGGGATAACA
>Ga0193716_1002426_pt1 | contig 10492 bp, 10 predicted proteins | sample U2c1metaG_FD_145901 | JGI IMG/M metagenome (GOLD analysis project Ga0193716, IMG submission 145901) | Soil microbial communities from a riparian zone of the East river system, Colorado, United States - U2c1 | ecosystem: Environmental > Terrestrial > Soil > Riparian zone | place: USA: East River...
ATCCGCCTTCTGCGTCGCAATCATGGCGTCATGAATCTCAACACCCTGCCCATTCAACAATCCCGTCACAGCCTCCGATGCCTTCTGATCCAACGCACTCGTCTGCTCCACCATCGACCGAAACACACCCGCAAACGGAGTCTCCGCCTTAGTCGCGGTTCCACCTCCGCCTGGCAGGCTATTGACCGCTCCCGCAATCTGTCCGATCCCATTCATCAGCCCAAATCTCCTACTTCAAAATATCCAGCGAAGCAGTCACCATATTCTTCTCCGCCTGCACTGCCGAAGCATTCATTCCGTACGACCGCGTAGCTCCCATCAGATCGACCATCTCCGTCAACGGACTGATATCCGGATAAGCCACATACCCATCAGGCCCTGCATCCGGATGTTGCGGGTCATACCGCCGCAGCGGCTCACTGGCATCGCTGATCACACCCGTCACCGCAACTCCGCCTGGAACAGCTTGCGCAGCCGTAACACCGCCACGCAGGCCACCTGAAAACTTGCCCCCCACTCCGGCCATCTGGCGAACCATCGCCTGCTGAAAGCTCCCTCCACCCTCCGCCTCGAAGACCACATGATGCCTCTGGTACGGCCCACCATCGGCGGTCCGCGTCGTCTCCGCGTTCGCCATGTTCGAAGCCACAACCTCCGCCCGAACCCGCTCCGCCTTCAGCGCCGACGCGCTCACATCCATCACGCCAAAGAGATTCATGGCCTACTTCGCCTCCGCGTGGATCGCGCTCATCACACCAGAAAACTCATGCTTCAAGAGCTCCACGCCCATCCGGAACTGCAACTGCGACTTCGCCAGTTGCATGCCCTCGCGATCCATCGAGACATTGTTTCCGTCCGGACGAGCTACCAGACCATCCACACTCTGTACCCGAACTCCAGCTCCACCAGCAATATCCACTCCACCCTTCAACTGCCGCGCAAACTCCTGCTCAAAGTCAAAACCCTGCGTCTTGAACCCCGGCGTATCGACGTTGGCCATGTTCCCAGCCGTCAACTTCATCTGCTCGCTGGTCAGGTCTAAATATCGCCCCAGCGCATCACTCAGCGCAGTCGTCACCTGCATAGGAACCTCCACAGAGTTCTATGCACCCCAAAGCCCAAACAAAAGCGCCCTCAAATGAGAGCGCTCTTAATCGCTGAACTTTACCCACCCACCGCCAACCTACGCCAAGAGGTCTCTCAAAATAAAGTTGAAAGAAGTGGCATGTTTTTCGAGTCGTCGCAACCCCCATCCACGATCCACGTTTGCCACACACCGCACCACAACCTGACCACAAAAACACCACATCTAACACCCATTTTCCACAAAAACCCCAGCAAAAACACCACTCCACCACAGCAAAAAAATCACCCCCGAGTAGCCCTCCGAAACCGAATCTCCTCCGCTCCAATCTCCATCCTGTCGCCGGAGAGTATCGCCCCTCGCTCCAATACATGCATTAGCTCCCTCACATTTCCCGGCCAATGATGCTCATGCAGTCGAGCCTCCGCCTCAGCCGTCAACCGCTTCCGCGGCATATCCTGCCCCATCCGCTCCAGAATATGTTCCGCCAGCAACCCCATATCCCCCATCCGATCCCGCAGCGCCGGCACCTCCACCGGAAACACCGCCAGCCGATGATAAAGATCCAACCGAAAAGTCCCCTCCTCCGCCCTCTGCTCCAGCGGCTGATGCGTCGCCGCGATCACCCGCACATCCACACGCATCGTCTCGTTGTCGCCCACCCGCTGCAACTCGCCACACTCCAGAAAGCGCAGCATCTTCGCCTGCAACGCCATCGGCATCTCGCCAATCTCATCCAGGAAGAGCGTGCCTCCATGCGCCGCCTCAATCCGTCCCGTCCGCGACTGCACCGCTCCGGTAAACGCCCCGCGCGTATGCCCAAACAGCTCCGCTTCAAGGAGTGCCTCAGGAATAGCCGCGCAATTCAGCACTGCAAACGGCTTCCCGGCCCGCTCGCTCAACCGATGCACCGCGCGCGCCACGACCTCTTTCCCCGTCCCCGTCTCGCCCTCGATTAACACCGTCGTCGAGCGCGGAGCCACCAGCCGAATCAACCCCGCCAGCTCCCGCATCGGCTCACTCACCCCCACCATCTCCGGCAATGTCATCGCAGAGCGTACCGTCGCCCGTACCGGCTCCTCCTGCCCAAGCAACACCGATAGAGCCAGTCTCGCCGAATCCTGAATCAAATCCCGCCCTACACCCTGCATCTCCACGAAAGCCTGCATCGGCACCCTCGGCACCGCCACCGGAGCCGCTGCCCAGGCTGCAGTATCGTTCAACGCACCGCCCTGCGCCTCCCGCAACGCATGGAGCAGTTCATTCCTCCGCGGACTCCGGGCCACGCCATCCACACCGCCATCCACACGCAGCAACTCCATCCCCGGATACATAAGCCTTATCTGCCCCGCAAACTCGCCCACCTCCAGATCCGGCAGCCAGCTATCCACCAGCAGAGCCTCCGGCCGCGAAGCCTCCAGCTGGGCCATAGCCTCCGCCCCGCCGCCAGCCTCGCGCACTTGCCAGCGCAGCCCCGTCAACGAAGCCCGCAGCCTCTGCCGCAACCCCGTATCCGCGCTCGCCAGCAACACAGTCCGTATCGCCGCCGCGTCCACAGCACCAACGCCCGTCCCCACCATCACGTCCCGTCCAGCTACCATCTCGCCTGTCATCTTCTAGCTCTCCTTCGCCGTCATCGCCTGCCGCAACATCTCACGCATCGTAACCACAGCCGCATTCAACCGAGCGCATTCGCCCAACGCCTCGCAAATCGCCGAGCGCATCGCTACAGGTTCGCCGCTCAACTTGCCCAACGCCAGCCTGCATTGCAACACGGTCAACGGCTGACAAAGCCCATGCAGCACAAGGTCGATCCGCTCCACCAGATCCGCTCCACTTCGCTCCTCCACCACCTCACGCCTCCGCTATCACAGCATCAGAGGAGTAGGAGTACACACTCGCCCGCGCCACCGTCTTCTTCGGCACCCCGCCCATCTGGTAGCCCTCCCCGCGCACCGTCTCAATGACGGAGGAGCCCACATCCCCTCCCACACTCACCGCGCCCAGCTTCTTCCGCAGGTAGTTCACGTACACATCCACCACATTCGTCCCTGCATCCGGCGACATCTGCCACACCTCACGCAGCAATTCAGCGCGTCCGCAACAACGTCCACGTCGTTGCATCAGAAACTCCAGCAGGCTGAACTCCTTCACCGTCAGCTCCACCGTTCGCCCGTTTCGCATCACCCGGCGTTCCATGCGATTCAATTCGACATCGCCATGCCGCAGGACCGGATCGGCAAACTGCTCCCGCCGGCGCAGTAGAGCCCGGCAACGTGCCCTCAGCTCATGAAAGCTGAAAGGCTTCAACAGACAATCGTCAGCGCCCAGATTCAGACACTTCACCCGTTCCTCTACCTGGCTTCGCCCTGTCAAAACCAGTACCGCGGTATCATCGAACCGTCCGCGCATCGCCTCCAGCACTTCAGTACCATCCTTCCGCGGAAGGCTGAGGTCGAGCACAATCAGGTCTGGCCTATGTTCCTCGGCATGTTGCAACCCCGCCTCACCATCTCCCACCCACTCAACATCATGACCTTCAAGCTTCAACCCCTTCTGCAGAAATAACCCCAAGGCCGCATCATCTTCAATAATCAAAACCCGCATAAACTGTCTCCCAAAACATCTCAATCTATCGCCGCTTCAAATTCGTCCGCTCGTCACATTACCAAGCGGGTGACGTGCTATTACCTTGGTTGATCAGAAGCTCCTATACAAGCCATATGTGCAATATTCTGCATAGACAATTTCAAAATGGGAATTGATTCCAAGCTTGGGAGGCTTGATGGCTCACGCAGCGGGTAGATAACCCTTACTGACGTTGTCCCTAAATAAACAAAGATATTGCAATTCGCTTTTTATTCGCTACAATCTTCGCATGGCTATCACACGGCGGCAAAAAGAGGTCATCGACTTCCTTTCCAGCTTTACCCAGAAGAACGGCTACTCTCCTTCCTATGAGGAGATAGCTAGTGGTCTTGGCCTCAGTTCGTTGGCCACGGTGCATAAGCACATCACCAATCTGCAGAACAAAGGCCTGTTGCAGCGGGCCCACAATCGCAGCCGTTCCATCGACGTCCTGCCCGTCCGCACAGGCAAGAAAGGCTCCGATCGCCTGCCCTTGCTGGGCCGCATCGCCGCCGGAAAGCCGGTCGAAGCCATCGAGACCGCCGAGAGCATCTCGCTGAGCGACATCATCGGCAACCGCGAGGTCTTCGCCCTCGAAGTCCGCGGCGACTCCATGCGCGACGAGCACATCGTCTCCGGCGACTACGTCCTCGTCGAGCGAACCCGAACCGCCCGCGAGGGAGAAATCATTGTCGCCCTCATCGATGGTGCCGATGCCACCCTCAAGCGCTTCTATCGGGAGGGCAGCATGATCCGCCTCCAGCCCTCCAACACCGAGATGGCCCCCATCTTCGCCCCCGCAGCCAACGTCAGTATCCAGGGCAAGGTCCTGGGTGTCCTCCGCAAATACGCCTGATCCTTCTTGCCAGCCCAACAATCCGTCATCCTGAGCGGTGAGCCGAAGGGAAGAACACCCGCATTTTGCCTCTGCCGTTGTTCTTTTTTTCGTCTCTTCACCTATCCCTCCACCCGATCCGTCTAAAAATAGGAACCACCAGTCCCAAACTTTCTACCCCGTCCACGGAACCGGGCCACACCTTCCTGCGTAACAATCTTGGAGACGGTATCTATTATTCTCAATAGAACTTTCGGGAGCGACACCCTTGGCGACACAACGAAAAAAGAAACGGAATCTCTGGATCTGGACTGGACTCAGCGTCCTCATCGTAGCCGTCATCCTCGGTGTTGCCGTGACTGCCCGCGGCACCGGCACCAAACTCGAACCCTCGCAGCTGGCCAAAGCCGAACGCGGTGACATCGCCAAATCCGTAGTCGCCACTGGTAAGGTTCAGCCCATCACCAAGGTGGAGCTCAAGTCCAAGGCCTCCGGCATCGTCACCCGCCTCGACACCGACATCAACGCCCACGTCAAACAGGGCCAGGTCCTCGCCCAGCTCGACCAGATCGAGATCCTCGCCCAGGTTGCGGCCCAGAAGGCCCAGCTTACCGCCGCGGAGTCCAACGCCCGCGCCGCCACCGCCGCCATTGAGTACGACAAGGTCAACGCCGAGGCCCCCGACCTCCCCATGTACAAGCACACCTACGACCGCGCCCGCGAGATGTCCAAAATAGGGGTAGTCCCAATGCAGGCCCTCGACGACGCCCAGCAGAAATACCTCTTCGCCGTCAATACCCGTGACAAGGCCGTCGCCCAGATCGCCGTCGACACCTCCAAACTCCACCAGGCCCAGGCGCAGGTCCAGCAGTCGCAGGCCTCCCTCAAGCAGCTCCAGGAGCAGCTCAGCTACACCACCATCACCTCGCCCATGGATGGCGTCATCCTCTCCCGTGACGTCGAACTCGGCGACGCCGTCAGCTCCATCCTCGTCATGGGCTCCACCGCCACCCTCGTCATGACCATCGGCGACATCCAGCACGTCTACGTTCAGGGCAAGGTCGACGAGTCCGATATCGGCAAGGTCTACATGGGCCAGATCGCCCGCATCAAGGTCGAGTCCTTCAAAGACAAGACCTTTCTCGGCAAAGTCACCCGCATTGCTCCCCTAGGCGTCGAGAAGGACAACGTCACCACCTTCGAGGTCCGTGTCTCCATCGACAACCCCGGCGGCGAACTCAAAGCCAACATGACCGCCAACGCCGAGATCCTCCTTGAAGAGCACAAAGCCGTCCTCACCGTCCCCGAGCAGGCAGTCATCTACGACAAGGATCGCAAAGCCTCCGTCGAAGTCCCCGACCCCAAGCAGAAGAAGGGTCGCCGCAAAGTAGATATCAAAGCCGGCATCTCCAACGGCACCAAAACCGAAGTCCTGGCCGGCCTCAACCCCGGCGACACCGTAATCCTCCAACAATAAATAATTGACCTTGAGCGAAGTCGAGGGGACGAACCCGCATATTTGCCAGTAGCAGCACTAAAGTCCGCGCCGGAAGAATCGTTAAGGAGTTCTCCATGAAAGTCCGTCACCTCCTCACCATTGCCACCCTCACCATCGCCACCGCGGCCTTCGCCGCCGAAGGCAACTTCGATCGCACCCTCAACGTCGGGGGCTCCCCAACCCTCAACGTCGCCACAGGTTCTGGCAATATTCGCCTCCGGCCCGGCTCCGACAATCGGGTTCACATCATCGGACACATTCACTCCAATCGCGGCTGGATGAGCGGCGGCAGTGATGTCGATGCCCGCATCCAGCAGATCGCCAGCAACCCACCCATCATCCAGAACGGCAACGACATCACTGTCGGCGAACGCCACAATAGCGATCTCTACCGCAATATCTCCATTGACTACGAGATCACCACCCCCCGCGCCTCCAACCTGATAGCCACAACCGGTTCGGGTGACGTCGATATTCAGGATGTCGGCGCCAGTCTCAAAGCCCAAAGCGGCTCAGGCAACGTCCACGCTCTCGGTATCCAGGGTGCCTCGATACTCGGCACCGGCTCCGGTGACATCGAGTTCCAGCAGACCTCGCCCGGCGACGTCAAAGCCGAAACCGGTAGCGGCAACATCATCCTCCACGGGATCTCCGGCGCTCTCAAATCCAGCACCGGCTCCGGCAACATCGAAGTCGACGGCCAGCCCACCACCGACTGGAAGCTCAGCACCGGCAGCGGCAATATCCAACTCGCCGTCGGCAGCAGTACCCGCTTCAATCTCGATGCTGATACCGGCTCCGGCAACATCCACGTCCAGCAACCCATCACCATGCAAGGCAGCCTCAATCGCCACCACATTGCGGGCGTCGTCAATGGCGGCGGCCCCATCATCCGCGCCAACACTGGCTCCGGAGACATCCAGATCCGTTAGCTCCACCAGTAAACGCAGCATTCGATCAGAAGAGACAGCTCCCCGCTGTCCCTTCTTCCATTAAACTCATCTCATGGCTCTCTCTACTCCCCGTCTGATCGTCTTCGATCTCGATGGCACCCTTATCGACTCCCGAGTCGATCTCTGCAACTCCATCAATGCCATGCTCGTTCACCTGGGAAAACCCCAGCTCCCCGAGTCCGTCATCGGTAGTTACATCGGCGACGGAGCCTCCATGCTCGTCCGCCGCGCCCTCGGCGATCCCGAGGGAGACATCCATGACGAGGAATACGTGACTGATGCGCTCACCTTCTTCCTCGACTACTACCGCATCCACAAACTCGACTACACCTACGTCTACCCCGGCGTCCTCGAATCACTCCAAAGCATTCGCGCCACCCACCCTGACACTTTCATGGCCGTCCTCACCAACAAGCCCGTTAATCCCTCACGCGACATCTGCACCCACTTCGGCCTCGCCCATTTCTTCTTTCAGAACTACGGTGGCAATAGCTTCCATACCAAAAAACCAGACCCACACGGCCTCCTCGCCCTCATCGCCGAAGCCAGCACCATCGCTGGAGAAGCCATCACCCCCGCTCAAACCCTCATGGTCGGCGACTCCGACATCGACATCCTCACCGCACGCAACTGCGGCACCAGCTCTATAGGTTGCACCTTTGGCCTCGCCCCCCACACCCTCGCCGCGGCCCAGCCCGACTATCTCGCCCACACCCCGACAGACTGGCTGACAATCTTACGAATCGAGCCGCCTACTGTCCCGTCTCAAACCTCTTGAAGAAGCTCGTATCCCGGTAGTGCGGCGTAGCCGGATTATCGGCCACCGTCCGTGCCAGATCGGCCAGGAAGTCATTGAACTGAGCCGCAGCTGCTAAGTCCACCGGCTGGGACAGATCGTCCTCCGTCGAGTGGTACCGTTGAGCCAGCCAACCTCGCCAAGCCTTGTACTCCGGCGATCCATATGTCCATCCAAATTTGAACGCCAGCGCCGGAATCCCCGCCTGAACAAAGCTGTACTGATCCGTCCGGATGAACGAATTCCGATCCGGCTCCGGATCAGCCGCAATCACAATGTTGTGCGCCGCTCCCACCTTCTCCGCGTCATCAGCCAGCGTCGACTGCTCCAGTCCCTGTATATGCAGCTTCTTCAGCGGGAACAGCGGCATAAACATATCCAGATTAAGGTCCGCTTTGATGTCCTTCCCCGGAACCGTAGGGTGACCCGCATAGTACCGCGACCCGAGCAATCCCTTCTCTTCCGCCGTAAAGATCAAAAACAGAATCGACCGCTTCGGCCGTGTAGCAGCATGACTGAACTGTTTCGCTACCTCCAGCACCGTAGCAACACCCGAAGCATCGTCCATAGCTCCGTTGTAGATCGTCTTACCCTTGATTGGCTCACCCACGCCCAGGTGATCCAGATGTGCCGAGACCAGCACATACTCCGAAGCCAGCAAGGGATCGGAGCCCTGCAGCTTAGCCACGATATTCGGAGACTCCACCTGCGAAGTCTCGGCCACGATATTCGCCGTTACACTCTTACCCAGAGCGAACCGAGGCAGCGGTTTCTGGGCATCAGCCAACGCTAACACCTCGGCAAATGTGTGACCTGTTCCAGCAAACAGCTTCTCCGCCTCTGCCGGATTGAACGTAGCCGAGAACATCGCGCTATGATCATCTGCCAGCGCCGGATGTTTGGCCGCCACCGCTGCTGCATCCGGAGTCGCCGCCAACCGCATCCCAGGTTGCGAAGCTCCGCTCGCCACCCGCTGCCAACCGAAGTCCATCGACTTGGGCGTCGGTATCGAGATCGCTCCCACCGCTCCCGCATCGCGCAGCGCCTTCACAAACGGCGCAGTCCGCGCATAAGACTTCAGCGGCCCCGGCAGATCCGCTGGACCGCCATTGATGTAGACGACGACCTTCCCCTTCAACTCGGCCAGAGGTACCTCAGCCGAGTTGAAGTCGTCATACTTCGCCTCGGGCAGATGCAGCCCGTATCCGATAAACACCAGCGGTACATTTGTGACCGCACGCTGCTCCGACCGCGCTCCTAGAATTGCATCCTTCCCCAATACCAGCGGTTCCGTCTTCCCATCTACCACCAGACTCATCGAAGACTTATCCGCCCGCACTCGCTGTACATCGAACTTCACCGGCTGGTAATAACCCCCATCGACTCCCGCCGGCTGCAACCCATACGATTTGAACTTATCCACCACATAAGCCGCGGCTTTCAAATACTCTTCGCTCCCTGTAAGCCGCCCCTTCATCGAATCATCCGCCAGATACTGCACATGCGCCCACCAAACCTTACCTCTGGCCTCATCACTCACAGCAGGCGAAGCAGACTGAGCGGACACAGACACACAACCCATAATCAAAACGACAACAGCAACGCAAACAAATTCACGCACGCGCATAATATCTCCGGGCAGTAAACAGGATGGGTTGAATCTAGCACGATATTGCTTTGTCTCACTGAAGATTAGCCCTTTGCCGTTCTCCTTGTTTCCCTTGGCCAATCTAAGTCCTCATCATCCCGAGAGCTACACCACTCATGCCTTGTACGAGTGACGTAGCCGAAGGCCCTCGTATCTCGTCTTCACTGGTGTTGTTTATTTCTCCCCATCACGTCGCACTATCCCTTTGACGCGTCCAATACCCCTTGCTACCCTCATCTCCACTTATGCCCACTGCCCCTAACACGCCCTCAAAAACCACCTGCTGCATCATAGGCGGAGGCCCTGCCGGCATGATGCTCGGCTTCCTTCTCGCCCGCGACGGCCACCGCGTCACCGTGCTCGAAAAACACAAGGACTTCTTCCGCGACTTCCGCGGCGATACCATCCATCCCTCCACCCTCCAACTCATGCACGAGCTCGGCCTGCTCGACGCCTTCCTCGCCCTCCCACACCAGCAGATCAACGGACTTAGCCTCGCCATCGGCGGCAACTCATTCCCCATGGCCGACTTCTCCCACCTTCCCACCCAGGCCAAATTCATAGCACTCATGCCCCAATGGGACTTCCTCAACTTCCTCGCCGCTCAGGCCGCAAAACTCCCAACCTTCCAACTCCTCATGGAACACGAGGCCACCGGCCTCATCGAAGACCATAACCACCGCGTCACGGGAGTTCACGTCAATACCCCCTCCGGGATGGTCGGTATACCCGCCGCGCTCGTCGTAGGATGCGATGGCCGCCACTCCACCTCTCGAGCCTCCGCCCACCTTCCCGTCCAGGAGACCGGGGTTCCTATCGACGTTCTCTGGTTCCATCTTAGCCGCGGCAAAGGCGATCCCGGTAATGCTCTCGGCAACATCAACTACGGCAACTTCCTCATCCTCATCAACCGTGGCGATTACTTCCAGTGCGGCTTCATCATTGCCAAGGACTCCTTCACCACACACATCCAACCCGCCGGACTACCCGCCTTCCGCACCTCCCTCACCCGTCTCGTCCCTTTCCTTGTCGCCAGCGACTCCGCCGGCA
>Ga0193716_1002427_pt1 | contig 10491 bp, 8 predicted proteins | sample U2c1metaG_FD_145901 | JGI IMG/M metagenome (GOLD analysis project Ga0193716, IMG submission 145901) | Soil microbial communities from a riparian zone of the East river system, Colorado, United States - U2c1 | ecosystem: Environmental > Terrestrial > Soil > Riparian zone | place: USA: East River...
CATGCATCCAGAACGTCCGCGTTGATCACCTGCCGGCTGCGCTCCAGCTGGTCAAATTCATCGCCGATGGCTTCGAAGAAGGCGCCTCCGTGATCACACGCTCCGGGTGAATGAAAGGGGATTCCAAGCCGCCAGTCTGATCTCCGATCCAGCCAACGCCGCAGTTCGAAGTGCTCCTCCGCTCTCTGGCCAAGCTCGGTTATCGTCGCACTCAGCAGCTCGTAGGTCACGGCGCCGGATTGCGTTCTCCGGTGGAGAGAGCGCAAGCCTGCCTTGCGATACAGGCCGAGTAGGTCAAGGCGCCCGATCGCTACGATGCGCGTGCCTCCGAGTGACTGCACCCAGCGGAATGCTGCGTACATCAGCAGACTTGCGCAAGCCAGGCGGCGATAGCCGGGCATGACCGTCAGCAGCCGTACTTCGAACAGCCTTCGGTCGAAGGGAAAATCCAATTCTTCCCGCTTGAAATACTTGTCGATCGAGTAGCTCGGACTACCGGGAGGCGTGATGCTGACAAATCCAGCCAGGCGCCCGTCGACTGAAGCTCTGAGGTAGGTATTGTGGGCATCAAGCGGGTCGGTCAGGTTGCCTTCACTATTTTCCTGGTGTTGATGAAGTTCGGCAGCGTACACCTGATGACGCAGACGGTAAATTTCCCGCCGGTCTGCCTCGGTCGCCAAATCAATCGTGATCCGAAGGGCCACTTGAATCCTCCTCGAAAACGGCGCGGCTCAATTCTATCTGGAGCGAGAAACTGTAACGCAGCATCCCGGCTCGGGATGGGATAATCGGATCCGGAAGGTTCAAGACCAATATGCCCAAATCTGTGGAGACTCTGAACGGAAAGGTAGCTCTGGTTACTGGGGGAAGCCGTGGCATCGGTGCAGAGGTTGCCCGGTCGCTGGCTGACGCCGGAGCCGATATCGCGTTGAATTTCCGGACGCGGGCCGAGGACGCCGGAAAGGTTTGTGCTGCGATCCGTAACTCGGGACGCCGCGCCCTGGCGATTCAGGCTGACGTTTCGCAATCCAATGATGTGAAACGAATGGTCGCGCAAATTGAGCAGGAACTCGGGGCTGTGGATATTCTGGTGAACAATGCGGGAATGGCTCGTCAGCTCAATCTTGAAAATATCATGGAGACGGACTGGGACGAGCACATCAACGTGAATTTGAAATCAGCCTACCTGGTGACCCAGGCCGTCCTGCCTCACATGCGGGCGCAGCGCTGGGGACGGATCATCAATATTTCATCCACGGCGGCGCAGACCGGGGGCCTTGTCGGACCGCACTACGCGGCATCAAAAGCTGGAATGCTTGGGTTGACGCATTCCTATGCCGCACTGCTGGCGAAGGAAGGAATCACGGCCAACACTGTTTGCCCCGCTCTGGTTGAGACTGAGATGCTGCGCGCGAATCCTCGTGCGACCTCCAGCGTGATTCCAATCGGGCGTTTTGGCACGGTGGAGGAGATAGCCTCAGTGGTGAGAATGATCGCGGAAAATGCCTACCTCACCGGGCAGACTATCAATCCGAACGGCGGATGGTACATGAGTTGATAGTGTCTGCCGCCCGGGCTAGCGATTTCACTCAGGGGGGAACGGGTGCCTGACCAACCTACGGCCGGATCACCACTTCGTTGGGACCTGCGGGCAGCATGAACTTTGATCCGCGTTCCTGATTAAGTTTCAGCGTGGTGGGCACATCGAGATCGGCAATCGCTACTTTGCGGGTCCACGACCCGGTAGTCCAATAATTCGTCCTAGAATAAATCGTCCCGTTCATGATGGTGTACTCGCTCACCTCTTCCCTACGGCCATCGTGGAAAACCAGAACGGCCGGAAGAAGTTCGCGTGCCGGTTGACCTGCATTCTGTGGTTTCGGTCGTGATTGTCCGGTCGCAGGCAGAGACGAGGCGGACTTTTCCGGATACTCAGGTGCGGCTTGTGCGCCGGTCGGCACCTGGGCTGACATTGTGGTGCGCACAAAATGATCGCCTTGCAATTCAATCAGCAAAGACTCACGCGGCGCAGGCGGCTCGGGAGGAGGCGCGGGTGCCGCAGCCGGGACCACAATGATCTGGGGCTGGGGCCGCGAAACCTCTCCTGTGTAATAGTCCGAGTCGGAATAGAAATACGGATACGGCAACAGGACGGTGCCGCGCCCGGAGCCATGTTCCCGATGAAAGCGAGCGGGACCGCCCACTGGCCCGCCCTGACCCATTCCATGTGAGCCGGCGCTGATGCCGAAGCCTGTTGCCCCGGCGCCGCGAGTCTGCGCTGTAGCTGGCGACAGCAAAAGCGCAGCGGCGAAGACGACGAGAGCGAACCGGCTTGGCATTTTACTTTTTAGTTTCGGATTTCGGCGGCAACCGAAAATCGATACCGCGATCGTCATTCTGCTTTGCGGTGGAAGCCAGGTCCAGATCGGCAAGCAGAATCTTGTGGCGACGTCCCGGCGTCAGGTCGTACAACACGTCCCCGATCACAGCGTAGTTCTGCACTTCAAGCTGGTGACCATCTTTGAAGATGAGCAGGGTCTGGGGCTGGTCAGCGACCGGAGTTTCTTCTTGCGGGGCTGCTGGAATTGCCTCAGCTTCCGTCCTGGCTCGACTTGGCCCCGGCGCGTAGGTGTCTACATCACGAGGCGCCGCTGTTCCAGGGCCGCGGCGATCGAAGATAGTGGGTCCGCCGCGGTAGTCTTCCTGATCCTGCGGCTGATTTCCCTGCTGGTCCGCCATCGCATCGCCGGCGTCGAATTCTCCCGGCACCGGATAGGCGTACGGTACGTAGACCGCGCCTCCACCGGGGAAAAACTGGCCGCGGTGATGTTGATGATGACGGCCGCCCCCGTTTACCGGCGGGTTCGGATTCAGCGGAAACAACGGATTGATGCAGCAAGGCTGGTTGGGAAACGGATTCCTGGGCTGAATGCCGCTGGGTCCGAGCGACGTGATACTCGCAGGAACACCCGGAGTGGAATTCGGATGTCCGCCAAAGTTGGTCGATGTTACCGACGCCGGGGTGCCGTTAATCTGTGCCGCAGCCACCGTGGCCAGCAAACACACAGTCAAAGCAAGAGCCGCAACCGTGGCTGAGTTCAGCCGCATCACTTTCGCATCATACTCCAGTTTGAAAGCCATGGCGTGGCACCTTCGGGCATAAGCCCGTCACTTGTTAGAGCCTTTGGGAGCACGTTTGGTTTGTCTATATTTTGTCAATTCGACAAGCGCTAAGTGCTTGCAGGAGAAGGGCAACAATCTCACAAGACTCGCGTCACCTAACGCGGGCGAGCTCCCAGAGATTCCACCCGGCATTTGCCACCAGGAGGCCCAGGATGGCAGCCATCGCGATCTGGCGGTAACGAGTCTCGAGAAGATCGGCGGCAATGCCGGCAACGAAGACGAACAGGAAAGGAACTGCCATGAATTGAAATCCCAGGCCCGGATAGTGCGGCGTACCCAAGCCCAGGAGGAGGAAAAGGACTGCGACCAGCAGCGGCGCGGTGTTGCCGAAATATCGGGCTCGCCGCCAGGCGCAGTAGACAATCAGCGCAACCGGCAGGGCTATGACCAGCGCTGGGCTGCTTTGTCCCAGTTGCGCCAGCAACTGATGATAGGTCTGGGGCATGCGGTACGCCGGCCAGGAGATGCTGAGAAACGACGCATGCACCATCCCCTGCCAGAAGGCGTGTGCACGGAAAAAGTAGGACGCGTACCAGAGCAGAAGAGCGATTCCGCAAGCCACCATCAAGATGACCAGTGCGGCCATTCGGCGGGTGGGAGCAAGATAGAGCATGAAACCCAGCGCTACGGGCACCACCACGATCAGAGAAAACTGGGAACCAACCGCAAGCGCCAGCGACAAACCCAGCAGCACGATCCGCCGCCAGTTCCACAAAATCACTTCGCGCGGCGCGTACAGAGTGTGGGCCACTGCAATGGCGGTGAAGACTGCGCCGAAAGCTCCCCAGGCCGCACCGACTTCAGGTTCGCTCGACCAGACGGCGCTGGCGCGCAGGATGCCTGGCGAGAAACAGTAGAGAGCCAGGGCGACGTATCCGCCGGCATTGCCGAAAAGACGGCGCGCGACATACCAAAGCGATGCGCCCAGCAGCAGACCGAAAGCCAGATAAGGGACGGCCGCAGACCAGTGCAGGCTCCTAATATTTTCAGGCTGGAGCGAAACCGGCCGCAACCACAGGGGCGCGGCTGCAATCAGATACCACAGCGGCGAATGGTGCGCATCGTAGTCGCCGTTCTCCAACCCGGGTGCGGGAGGAGAATCCGTTTCTTCCCTAACTTTTCTTCCGGAAGAGGTACGGCTGCAGGCCGATTCGCACTGAATTCTGCGCCCTTGCTCTGCCATAGCGCGGTGCCGCGCTGCAGCCGGTATATCTCTGCGACGTCCACCGTCCCGGGGCGCACGCCCTTGCTCACCAGAAAGAGGCATTGCGCAAGAAACACAAGCAGCAGGCATCCCGCCAGGAATTGGGGACGGCCAAATCGCTCGCGAGTGAAGAATCGGACCATGGGGAACCGGCGAGTGTTTTACCATGTCGAGGGACGAATCGGGAAACTTCCGCAGATGGACGAACCAAAAGACAGACTACGCGGCGAACTCGAACAGGTTTCTCCCGCCACTTCAGCGCCCAGCCTTACAGATGGGCCTGGCGCCCCTTTCCAACCGATGCAGCTCTCTCCCTTTGAAGCAGCAATGCAAAGACTCTTCATCGGACCGGATGGCCTTCGTCCCGTATGGCGCCTGGTGCTTTATCTGATCATGTACCGGGCCCTGCGATTTTCCTTGTTCGTTCTACTCGCCTACGGGTTGCCTGACCTGTCCTTCCTGTGGCGCCAGACAGCCGCAGAACTGGGACTCGCAATCATCGCGATGGCTCCCGCACTGCTGATGGCGCGGATCGAGGGCCGTGCATTCGGCAACTACGGCCTGCCTTTCCGCAACGCCTTTGGCAAGTTGTTTTGGGTAGGGGCCACGTGGGGGATGGTTTCGCTTACGGTTCTTCTCCTGGCGTTACGCGGCGCCCATGCTTTTTACTTTGGGACTTTCGCTCTGCATGGTGTGCGCATCCTGAAGTTTGCCGTCTTTTGGGCCGTGTTCTTCGTGATCGTAGGTTTCTACGAAGAATTCTTCACCCGCGGGTACACCCAGTTCACGCTGACCGATACCCTGGGATTCTGGCCCGCGGCGATTTTGCTTTCTCTGGGTTTTGGAGCGCTGCACCTAGAAAACCCCGGAGAAAACTGGGTAGGAATATTGGGCGCCATTGGAATCGGCTTCTTCTTCTGCCTGACCCTGCGCCGAACCGGAAACCTCTGGTTCGCGATTGGCTTTCATACCTCGTGGGACTGGGGCGAGAGCTTCCTTTACTCGGTCCCGGACAGCGGAGGCGTGGCTCCCGGACACTTGCTGCATTCTTCGTTACAAGGTCCGCCCTGGCTGTCCGGCGGCTCCGTTGGGCCCGAGGCCAGCGCGCTTCTTTTCGTGCTGCTGGCGCTGATGTGGGTAGTGTTCGATTGCGTGTATCCGGAGGCGAAGTATCCAGCAGCGCGGGTGGAAAAGATTTCAGATTCTGAAGCGACCGCACTAAACCCGTAGCGCCGGCGTCTCGCCGGCTGTCGGGCGGGCATCTTGCCCGCCCACGCGGACAGGATGCCCCCGAGCCAGCCGGCAGGATGCCGGCGCACTAAACCCCTACCACGAATAATGCACTGTATAAGTCACCACCTGCTCGCCGTCGGCAGCGATGGTTACCGGGAACTCCACGGTCTGCGCGTCCATCTTGCGCGAATCCTGCGACTGCTCGGTCAGCTTCCAGTTGGTCCAGCGATAGAGGTGCTCGACGACGCGCACGGTCACGGCTTCCTTCTTGTGATTGCGTACCCGGATTTCGAACGACTCGTCCATCCAGTTGCGGGCTGAGTCCACGTGATAGCTGGTGCGCTTGCGCTCACCCACCACATCGAACGAATTCCCGGTGAAGATGCGGATGGTTTCGTCTTTCGGCGTGTGGTCAATCACGTTCTCGCCGACAAATTCCAGATGCCCGTCGGTATCGCGGCGATAGAAGCGCAACTTTCCCTTGGGAAGCGCAATGCCGAGATGGTTCAGTTCGGAATTCTTGAACTCTTCCATCACCCAGATTTTGGGATTGGACTGCGTACCGTAATTCTGGTCCTGGCGAATCTGCTCTACGTTGTAGTAACCGTACTGCGCCACCTGCGCGCCGTCGTACACATACAGCCGCTGCGCGTGAATTCCGGTCGATCGCACAAATTCGACCTGCTTGGTTTCCTGATCATGCAGCGTGGTGGGCCGTGCCAAGGTGTAAAGATGAAATTCGTCGAATGATTTCTCGCTGACTACGGGCGCGGCAGCCGCTTCGTCCATTGCCATCTTCATCGCGCCGTAGGCCCGGCTGGCGGGAGTGGCAGCCGGGACCTTATTAACGTCGCCGGCCAGTAGTTTGATGTTGGCGTTCTCAAATGTCTTGCCACTCTGGTTGCGCATGGTGATCCAACCCACCATGTCGAGCAGGTCGGTCTTGCTCTTCGGATTGTCGGAGACCACCAGGTTGTAGTCCGCCTGCCAGCTCATGCCACCGGCAACGTAAGAGATTTCGGCGTTGAACTTGCCAGGGTCATTAGTTTGAAGTAGCCAGTTCAGTGTCGGCTTGAGGACGGTATCGCCGGAAAGCGCCGGAAACAGCGGCTGGCCAGGCAGTCCGAAACGCAACACGCCATCGACTTCGATGATGGGCTGCGTGAACGATGGCTGCTGGTAGTTTTGCGCGTAGTAGGTGCTGGGGATGTACCCGCTGCGGACGATTTTTCCTTTGATGATTTCCTGTCTGTCGGCACGCTGCACCAGGAAGTCGATGGTCTTGCCTTCGTAAAACGAAAGCAGCAATTCCTGCGAGATAGGATCGTTGCGATAGTTCTGTTCGAGAACCTGCAAGCTGCGCCCGGCAGGGTCGCGCAGGATGACGGAGTCCGGCTCCAGGTGAGACGCAATGCCCGCAAACTGTGCGTGGTTCACACCAGCCGTAAGATCAAGTGGCACATATTCTCGCGCCACAAAGAAATTCTGGTTGTAGATGGTGAGTGCAGGCTGGTTGCTGTCCGCAGCCCTGTCTTGTCCTACCACCACCCCGCACAGCAAGAGCAGGATCGAAACAAATCTGATCAGCAGCAACTTTTTCATTGTCGTTTCCCCTTTTCAGTGGACGGGAGCTTTCCCGTCCTATGGGAAGAACGCGGGGTGAGGGGAAACTTGCAGGGAGTTTTTAACCACGGAGGACACAGGGGACACGGAGGTAACCACGGGTAACTCAGGCAATTTGTCATCCTGAGCGGAGCAGGCGCGTTCGCTCGCGAACGGGCCGGCGGAGTCGAAGGACCCCCATAAGAGGCACACGTTTCTTTCGCTCCTCCGGAGCTTGGCGGTTCCTCTTCTTACCCGGGGCTTACGCCCCGGGCTGTATTCTTCCGCCGCTTCGCGGCTGGATTTGCGCTCAAAAACACTCAGGCGGACTTGCCACCCCAGAAATAGAAAGGGCGACCCAAGGGCCGCCCGTTCCATTTGGTCTTAATCCGTGAAGATCCGTGGCTGCGAATTTTAGATATCCAGGTTCTTCACATCCAGCGCGTTGTCTTCGATGAATTTGCGCCGGGCTTCGACGTCTTCGCCCATCAGCGTGCTGAAGATGGTCTCGCACTCGGCAAGGTCTTCGAGCTTTACCGAGAGCAGGGTGCGACGCTCGGGGTCCATGGTGGTTTGCCAGAGCTGTTCCGAGTTCATCTCACCCAGACCTTTGTAGCGCGTCTTTTCGTAACCGCGGCTGCCCGCTTCTTTCACGTATTCGAAGAGTTCGCGGACATTCGCTTTCTCGACGATCTCCGGCTCTGCCGATTTTCTTCGGGGACCCGCCTTGGGAGCTTTCTTCTCTGCCTTCGTGTCTGCTTCTTCGCCTTCGGCTGCGGACTCTTCAGCGGTGTCGCTGGCTGGAGTCGAGTCAGTGATGGTTTCGATCACGAACGGCGGTTCCATGTAGGGTTCAACCTGCTTGAATTTTGACAGCAGTTGGCGATATTCGGCCGTGGAAGCCAGCTCCCAGTTGATGAGGTGCTCCGCGCCCTGGGAGTTGACGTACTTGACCTCCCAGAGATTGTGCTCCTCGTCGAAGAGCGACTCGATGCTCTTGAAGTCGCGCTCCTTCTGCAGCTTCTTCAGTTCTTTTTCCAGCCTCTCGATTTTCTTCGGTGGGGCTTTCTTTTCACCTTCAAAGTCGGCGCGTTTGGAAAGGTCGAGACGCGGCAGCAACTCTACGATCTTTTCGTCACGCAGGCGCTTGTTCACCTTGTCGAAGTAGCCAAAATATTCCTTGAGGCCGCTGGCGAATTTAGATAAAGCCGCGCCTTCCAGTTTGGCGGCTCCTTCTCCGTAGCGAACGATAATGCTGTCCGCGGCGCGCTTCAGGATGATTTTGTCCAGTGCGTCATCGTCCTTGATGTACTGCAGGTTCTTGCCCTTCTTGATCGAGTACAGCGGCGGCTGCGCGATGAATACGTTGCCGCGCTTGATCAGCTCTTGCATGTGGCGGAAAAAGAACGTCAGCAGCAGAGTGCGGATGTGGCTTCCGTCCACATCAGCGTCGGTCATCAGGATGACTTTGCCGTAGCGCAGCTTGGCGACATCGAAATCGTCTTTGCCGATGCCGGTGCCGAGCGCCGTGATCATGGCGCGGATTTCTTCGTGCCCCAGCATCTTGTCGTAACGCGCTTTCTCGACGTTAAGAATTTTGCCCTTCAGCGGCAGGATGGCCTGAAAGCGCCGATCGCGTCCCTGCTTGGCGGTGCCACCGGCGGATTCACCTTCTACCAAAAACAATTCGCAGCGTTCCGGCTGCCGTTCCGAACAATCCGCCAGCTTTCCGGGAAGTCCTCCGCCGTCGAGCGCTCCCTTGCGGCGAGTGAGATCGCGGGCCTTGCGAGCCGCTTCACGCGCGCGCGAGGCTTCGATAGCTTTGTTGATGATTTTGCGCCCGACGGTGGGATTCTGTTCGAGATACGCACCCAGACGCTCGTTCACGAAGGCCTGGACGACGCCGGCGATATCCGAATTCAGTTTGCCCTTGGTCTGTCCTTCAAACTGCGGCTGCGGCAGCTTCACGCTGATGACCGCGACCAGTCCTTCGCGGACATCGTCGCCGGTGAGATTTTCTTTTACGTCTTTGAACAGGCCCATCTGCTGACCGGCGTAGTTGATGGTGCGGGTCAGGGCCATGCGGAAGCCGGAGAGGTGCGAGCCTCCATCAACCGTGTTGATGTTGTTGGCGAAACTGAACACCGACTCCGAATAGGCGTCGTTATATTGCAGGCCGATCTCCATGACCACGCCGCTGCGCTCGGCTTCCATGTAGATGACTTTGTCGTGCAACACCTGCTTGCCGCGGTTCAAATGCTTGATGAACTCGGCGATGCCGCCGTTGTACTTGAACTCGGATGACTTGGCTTCCCCGGTTTTCGCGTCGGTGGCGCGCTCGTCGGTCAGCGTGATCAGCAAGCCTTTGTTCAGGAACGCCAGTTCACGCAAACGCTGTGCCAGAGTGTCGTAGTTATATTCGGTGGCGGTGAAGATGCTGCGATCCGGCAGGAAATGGACTTTCGTCCCAAGCTTTTTGCTGGCGCCCGCTTTCTTCAGCTTGCTGGTGGGATCGCCCTTGGAATAAGTCTGCTCCCAGGTAAATCCGTCGCGCCAGATTTCGATATCAAATTCTTCGCTCAGAGCGTTCACGCAGGAGACCCCGACGCCATGCAAGCCGCCGGATACTTTGTAGGACGACGCATCGAATTTTCCGCCAGCATGCAGTTTGGTTAGGACGACTTGAGCGGCAGGAATCTTTTCGCCGTCGATGTCCATCATGTCGACCGGAATGCCGCGGCCGTTGTCGACCACCGTAATGGAATTGTCCAGGTGGATGGTGACATCGATCTTGTCGGCATGACCGGCGAGCGCTTCGTCGACGGAGTTGTCCACCACTTCGTAGACCAGATGGTGCAGTCCCATCTCGCCGGTGGAACCGATGTACATGGCAGGACGCTTACGCACCGCCTCCATGCCGCCAAGCACTTTGATGGAGTCGGCGTTGTAGTCGCCGTTGCCTCCGTTTATGGCAGCAAGCTTCCCGTTTTTTGGCTTAGTTTCGTCGATGGGAGTGATTTCTTTCGTAGCCATTCAGCTCCATGGAAAGGGCCGGGCGTGGGTCTGAGCCGGCGTCCTATTCCGATGCCCTGGAATTTGCCTCAAATTACTGAAATTATTAACACTTACGGCTTCCTTGGTTGAGTTTAATTATAGCACGAGAGACCACATTTTTCGACCCCGGAACCGGGTGGGTAAATGTAGGCGCAAGCGCCCTCGCTCGTGCGGTGCCCCCCTGGCCAGGCCGTTTTTAATGCCGCACGAGCGGG
>Ga0193716_1002429_pt1 | contig 10490 bp, 9 predicted proteins | sample U2c1metaG_FD_145901 | JGI IMG/M metagenome (GOLD analysis project Ga0193716, IMG submission 145901) | Soil microbial communities from a riparian zone of the East river system, Colorado, United States - U2c1 | ecosystem: Environmental > Terrestrial > Soil > Riparian zone | place: USA: East River...
GAGCGACCTTCCTCGCGCAAGCGCTTGAGCGCCAGGCGTTGCTCCCACAGCGTGATGGGCGGCCGGCGCAGATCTCGGTAGGGGATGTCGTAGTAGCGCCCGTCGGGTCCAAGCAGATAAATCCGGCTCAGGTTACGCGGGTCGTAGCGAACGATCATCTTCTCTGCCATACCCACCCAGGCGCGCAACACATCCGACCAATACGACACTGAATGCAAAGAGATGCCCTCGCGCCGGATGAGGCGCCGCTCGATCGGCAGGAAATCGATGAGAAACCGATGCGGATCGGATACTGCAACGGGCTTGCCGCGGCCGAGGGTGGTCGCATTGCCAGAAATGCCCCGCCGCCAACGGCGTCGTGCTCAATGCCGCATGAATCTCGCGATGGTAGACGCCCGTGATCGCATGCGCGAGCCAACACTCCAACTCATCGAGAGTTACCGCAGCGTTCTTCTCCGAATCATAATCCCCCTTGTCACTCACGTCGGCGAAAGTCGTTCCGACTAAAAGATGCACCTTCCCCATCATCGTGCCGATCAGTCGCTCGATGTGGCCACCGTAGTGAGGCGTGCGCACAGGCCGGTACTCGATCGCCGTGCCATATTGCTCGCAGCCCCGACGAAGCGCCTCCCCATGGAACTCCTTCGCGTTATCGAGGTGGATGTGCTCGATCAAACCTTCCATCGGCCACTCGGCATCGATCTTGCGCTCGGAGAGCCAGGCACTCTTGCTGAGCACGGCGTGGGCGATGCACAGGGCCACGCTGGTCGCGCAGGGTGGCTCGAGCGTCAGATGAAACCCCACAACGCAGCGCGAGTAAACGTCGATCGCCAACGTGAGCCACGGTCGCCGAATCGGCGCACGGGTAACCGTGTCCACCACGATCACGTCGACCACCGTGTGATCGATCTGCACGAGAGCCAAGGGCCACTTCGGCTCCAGGGATCCGACAATCGGTGCAAAGCGATCGCGCGCCGCTTGACGCCCGAGGCGACGTGCGATGATCTCACTTTGCGGCTTCGCCCGTAAGCGGGCTTTGACCGCCTTACGACCCGGTGGCTTGAGCTGCAAAGCGTAGCAGCGTCGACGAATCTCCTTCAGCAGATCCGATACGCGCGGCCGCTGCCGCGTCAGATAGAACGTCTGGATGGCATCCTCGATCACCGTGTCGACCCCGACCGACAACATCGAACCTCCGGGCCGCGGACCGCGACGACCGGGTAAGAGACTTGTAAGACGCGGGTCTGCCTGATAGCGACCGAGTAGTGAATATAGGTGAACGACCCCACAACCCAACTCGGCCGCTGCGGCCGCGACCTCGACGCGGGTACGCGCTGAACTCTCTGCCAATCGCCGCACGACGGCCAGGGAGCGCAGCGCCCGATCCCAGTGCGGTGCCTTCACCGACAGCAGCTCTGGCGCAGTCGGTGCGTGGATCATGGCAGTCTGACTCTGGTGCTTGGAGTGATCGGCAGCGAGATATCCACGTAGAGCGAGGCTCGCGCGAGAAGACGCCATAGCGTGGTGAGGACCAACGATCGGTCCGCCGGGACGGCGGCCAGGATATCCGCGAAGGTCGTAGCTGCCAGTCCTCGGATCGTCGCCATCACGGCGTGGGAAATATCCGGATCAGGCGTTGCCTGCCGCAGCGGTAACAGCCGCTTGGCGTTCTCCAGCGCGCAGCCACGGATGTCGCGTTCTGTTGCGACTCGAAATGTTGCGCCCCGAACGCGAGCCCAATCTTCCATGGCGGCGAACCGTTCCTTGAAACGATCTTGGTTCGCCTGCAAATCGCTCAGATACTTGATCTCGACCACTTCTCGATCGCCGCTGCTCCACGCGACGAAATAGTCGGGGGTGTACCGCCGCGTCATGCCGGCCACCTGGAACATGATCGTAATCGGCTGGGCAGTGATTACCGCGCCAGGATCGAGGAAACTAGACAGGGTGACGAAGTCCCTTTCCAGCGCGCTCTCGTGTTCTGCAGTCCCTGTGGAGAGTGGCTGGAAACCAATGATGTGCGAACGCCGGCTCACCGGGATGCGTCTCAATCCCTTCCTCGCTGCTCAATGGACTGGCAGCATCCTTGCACAAAAATGTGTCAAAGTGACTACAGTTACGGTTGTTTGTTAGGGCAACACCTTCACTGACGCACCCGAGCGCGGTTGCAGGTCAGTTCACGAAACCTCGCACATCCGCGGCCAGTTCACGAAACCTGGAACACGCGATGCGATCTCAACTGGTTGAATCAACGTAGAACGAGTGCTGTCGCCAGTTTGCGAAACCTCGCACATCGACACGAACGAAGCAGCTATGGACAGCCATCGCAAGGGGCGTCGGGTGTGCCCCATCCATGCCGCCGAGGAACCCATAAAGCCGCTAAGGGGGTGAGATGGACCACCGACACCCAGAGCCGGCCGCACCCTCAACCGATGCCATGACCGCCCGTCCGCTGCCACAGCCCTGATGCCGCGAGAGCACCGACGCGCCGACACCGCTATACGCCTCCGCCGAGTGGGACTCCACGGTCCCGCGGCTACGCTTGAGTACTAACTTCCTCGAGATAGATGCCAGGACGATTCGATTGCCAGAACTGTGGATTTTCAACTTCCCATCCAAGGGCTTTCATATAGGCGACAACCATCTTTGGCGAGAGGCGATCAGCAGTTCGGTGGCGCTTGTACGCTGTTCGCTCTTCGAACTCCAGCGGCTCACCGACGCTTGTAAATATCCACTTTCCGCGATCGTCTTTCATGCATGAGATCGCACGCTTACTGCGGTTTTCCGACCACAGTTCAAAACTTGCCATCGGGAACTCAGCATCCTCAATCGTGCAGCGTACTTGCGCATGCGTACCAGCTAACTTTTCCGATACAGCATTGACGAGCGTCCACCAACCGTCTTCAAGGTCAACAAATAGGGTCGTCGTACCGGGTTTCGAGGCAGGTTCATATAGCAGCGCGCGCTTCAAGTGCGCGCCGCCACGCGTTGGGGCAGACGTATAAATCTCACCGGGTGAAGCTTTATCGTGCCTAACCGAAAACCGTCGCCGCAAATCATGGGCATCGAGAGCGCCAAGTGCCTCACTCGCAACACGATCAATATCGGCGCCAAAGCACGTCACCACTAGAAAGCTGAAATTGTTGACAGCATTCATTTACAGCGCAACGTAATCGTGGAGCAAACAACTTGCGGATCGTTCTTCTGTATCGTTTCTCGATGAGCGTCACCCTTGGAACCACTACGATCAAACTCTTGAGCATGATGTGCGGAGTTTTTATCGTATTGAACATCCGGCCTATTGTTTCCTACCTTGTTGCCGTTAACGTCAACCTGCGCCTGATTCTTCCTGATATTGGTCACGCCCGGGTCGCTTTTCAATTTCCCAATGCTCCCTTCTATCGCTGCATTGTGATCAGCCGCACCGTGAGCGGGGCCAACACCATTGTTCGGTCGCGGCCCTCGACCAACACTCAGACCACCTTCTTCACCCCCGCCTCTTGTCGTGGTTAGAAGCATCGCGGCCATTTGCACATTGGTAGACTTGGCCGCTGAAAGGCCTTCCGCCGCCGCGTTCACAAGCCCCTCGTTACCCGTTAGCTTGCCGACAACGAACGCCGCATCACCCGCGAACGCATCGCCAATCGCTACAAGCTCAGGAGCTTGCTGCTCAATGACGTCGCGGAAATCAGTTCCCGTCGGATCGATTCGATCCAACGGGTCATTGCCGACATAGGTATAAACAGTTTGCCCCGACACGACTTCGTCGTACCGGCGGCGGTTTTCCCGAGGCGAGTCAGCGGCTTAAAGAGCGAACGAGGATGACGTGATCCCCGCTATAAATTGGCTTTGGCCCAGACGCGAGTTTCCGGCTAACTGTGGGGTGCGGTCAAGGTGTGATTGTTGCCGTCGTCGGACGCAGCTAAAGGAAGGCCGGCGTGAACCGGCCTTCGAGGTCGATGGACGAGATTACCGAGGGGCGTAGCCGTGTTCGGCGAGGGCGCGGCGGATTTGCTCGCCGGCATCGATCATGTGATACGCCTCGGCCTCGCTGGTGGCGTGGCTGCGATAGTCACTGAAGCAGGCTCGTTTGAGGAACTGCGCGAACTGCCATGCCTGAGCGTCCGTCAGCTTGACGGTGATCTCGACGAGGTGCTCGTGATTCATGATGCGCAGCCTGAGTCGGCCTCGATGTCGCGGCGACAGGCATCGACCTGAGTCTCGATGCGCCGGGCGAGGCGGCCGTACTCGAACAGGCGAGCCAGTTCCAGGGCACCGTAGAGCTGATATAAGCGTCGAGTGAGCAGTTGATGGCGTTCGGCGCCGAGGGCGGTATCAAAGACTCGTTGGGTTTTCGTCGCGAGTGCGTCAAGGATGTGATCGAAGTGCTGCATGGGGGATTCCCTCCTGGTCTGCGTCAGCTCTCACTGCGAGCGCTGTTGGCCAGGCCCTCCCAGCATCGCGCGCAGCCGTGTCAAGGGTGGCCGTCTTCGGCCATTCACCGCAGGCCCTTGACGCGGCGAGCACGGTGCTACGCTGAACGGCCAACAGCGAACGACTTCTGTTGGTTGGAACACTGAGAACAGATGGGGTGTGATCGCGGCTGGTGGGTCGCTGTTGTTCCGATCGGCCATCGCGATCAAACAACCCGCAGAGCGGCAACCGCGCAAGGGAACCTTGCGCGGCGGGCATTCGACATAGTGCAGATTATGCGGCCGCGACAGCGGCGGACAGTCGGCCACCGGCGCTGTACACGATGAGCCGATGTTCGGCATCGATGCGGTGGCCGACTGCGCATAAACTCTCAGCATTATGTTGATATGCCCGCTCCGTCGCCCTCGTCACTCTCAGCGTCGAGCGCGGCAAGGATCGATTCAGCGCACGACGATTCTCGCCGCGGCTCTTGTGCTGCTCGATGCAGTTTCGCGGGATGAGTCGCATCATGGATCTCGCGCAGCTTATCGATCGAGACGTGGGTGTAGATTTGCGTCGTGGCGAGATTCTCGTGACCGAGCAAAACCTGGATAAAACGCGTGTCCGCGCCGTTCTCCAGCATGTGCGTCGCGCAGGCGTGACGCAGCAGATGACAGGCGCCGGGTTTATTGATGCCGGCGAAGTGCATATAGCGGCGCACGCGCTCGGCAACGTATTCCGGGGTCACCGGCTCGCCATAGTCGGACAGGAACAAGGCGTCGGCGTCGCCGATCAGTAACTGCGGCCGGGATTCTTGCAGATACTTGTCGACCCAGGCCGCCGCGCGCGCGCCGATCGGGATCACCCGATCGCGTTTTCCCTTGCCCTCGCGCACCATCACGAGCCTGCGCGTGGTGTCCACGTCATACAGTGCGAGTCCGGGCAGCTCCATGCGCCGCAGCGCCGTCGAGTACAGAGTTTCCAACATCGCCCGATCGCGAAGTCCCGGCGCCGTGATCGGCTCCGCTTCACGCAAGATCGCCTCGACCTCCTGCACCGATAAGATCACCCGCGGCAGATGTTTCGGGAGTTTGGGTAGCGTCAGCTCCGAGGCCGGGTTGTAGAGGATGTGATTTTCTTTGGCTAACCACTTGAAGAACGTCTTCAAGGGCGCGAGACACCCGAACTGGCTGCCCATCGTCATCGGCTTGCCGTCGGCCTTGCGGTAGTAAAATAAATGCCGCTGATAGCGCTCCAGGATCGGCTTGGTGATGTCTTTGGGTTCCCGCAAGGCTCGCTCCTCGCACCAGGCGATAAACCGCCGCAGCGCGATCCTGCGGCCTCGGGCGGTGTCCTGCGAGTACCCCGACACGGCCATCCATTCCAAGTGGGCATTGAGGTACGCAGTCAGCGGCAGATGCGCCAAGGGATCGGGAGCCTCGCCCTTGCGGCCACCGCGCGGCTTCGGCCACGCGGTCTTGTGGTGTTTGACTCGTTGACCCTTGCGCGGCATGCGTCAGGACACCGCAGCGGCGGCTAAAGGGGTTGAGTACGATGGGATTGAACCGCTTTCGTCCCAGGATGTGGTTTTGCCGTTCTTTTTCGGCAGATCGCGCGAAGTGGCTTTATTTACCGGGTTTTTCGAGGATTTCGGCTCGCTACTTCCATGCTCTATGGGTGCTCCATGGGGCCTACTTGGATGCTCCAAGTGCGGTTTTCGATGCTCCTTCTTGCCGTCATAGGCGTGTTTCAGGGTCTCGACATCGACCAGGCCCATCAAAAACGGCTTGCCGTCGCGACCCGCGCCGTCATACAGCAGTTCGTACACGAAGCTCTGGCCGCGACCGCCGCGGTGCACGAGCACGTATTCCAACTCCTCGAGCTTTTTCATGTGCATCTTTACCTGGAAGTCCGACCAGTTCGTGGTCTCGCGCACGTCACGGCGGCTAAAGCGATGATCGCAACGGATGATGGCTTGCGCGCGGCACTGACTGTCCACCATCGCCGTCACCAGCTCCAGCAGCCGCCGGGTCTGCGGCGAGAGTTCATCGAGCGAGCGGCCCAAGGCCTCGTGCGCGAGGTTATTGGCGATCTCGATATCCCCGAGCGTGACTTCGACATATTCGATGCGCTCGCCGTCTTGGCTTGCACTTTTGATCTCGCGCTGGTGCTGATGCAAGAGTGCCAAGGTGTCGATCAGCGTGAGGTATTTTTCGTGATCCCGCCGCAGGCGCGTGCGTTCGTCCGGGAAGGTCAGCGCATCGGCGTAGGGGTTGCGGACCGCGATCGGCCGCAGCAGTCGCTGCGCATTTTGATGGACTTTGAGCAACCGTTCCTTCTGGCGTCGGGCGAACAGACCATCGAGGGTGCGCTTCTGGCGCTGTAGACTCAGGATCGCGCGCGTCTGCTCGCGCGATTCATCCACGCCGAGCGTGAGACAGCGATTGAGTAATTCCTCATCGTGATCGATCGCTGTGCTAGTCGAGAAGATCATGACCGGGCCTTCGACCCGGTATTCTTGGGTGACAAGTTTGCCTGTTTCGGGGTCCTTGCCGGTGGAGGCGATCGACAGCACCCCCTCGCTCTGCAAGAGTTTCAAGGCATAGCTCGCGCGAGCAGCGCCGGCTTCCTCGGCAAGCGCTAGGATTTTGTGCTTGAGGTCCACCGCCCCCATGTAAAACAAGCTTTGGCCTGTCATCGCCGAGTACTGCACCTTGTCCTCGGCCGGCATGAACGCGAGCACTGCTTCCATCAAGCTCGATTTGCCGGCCGCCGAACTCGACTGCACCATCACCGCCAGCGGCGCGTCGAGCTTGCGGGACGTGGCGGCTAAATAGCCAATGAGTTTGTTGGTTTCTTCGCCGACCACACCGCAGCGGGTAAAATCGGCGAGCAGCCGATCCAGTAAATTCGGGTCTTTGAGCAACGCCAAGGCTTCGGCTTGCTCCTCGGCCGGCATCGCCGCCTTTTCGGCCGGTTGCAGTGCCTTCGCGATCTGTCGTTCCTGCAGCTCTTCGAGTTTACGTAGCACTTTTCCCAAGTCGTGACGGATCACGTTGTCTTTCACCTGCACTTCGGCCGCTGCCTGCGTAATGAAGGTATTGCGTGCCCGCACGCTGTAGAGGTCCAGTGTGTCGACATGGAAGGCGTCCCCACAGTCGATCAGCACGTTGACCTTCAGCAGCACGTCGAAGGCGAGATTCTTGGCAAGTCCTCGGATGCGGTAGCGCCGATCGCCTAAGGTCATCACGATCTCCTCGTCGCGCACCTGCGCCTCGATGTCCGCAGCGGCCGGCGCCGGCAGCGGGGAAGCCGGCAAGGCCGGGATCGGTGCGGAAGCGGTGGTCGCCACCGCGTTCGTGACCGATGCAGCGACGATGATCGGCGCGATCTCGGCCGGTGCCGGGATTTCCCCTTTAGCCGCCTCTTCGCTCGCAGCCGCTGTCGATACTGCCACGCTCGGTGATGGCCTCGTCGAGGGCGCCTCGCCCTTGCCGAGCCACTGGGCTTTTCGGATCACGAGCCCCAACGATTTCGCCGCCGGCGTCACCTTCAGTGCGTATTCGTTCGCGTCCATCCCCTTCGGGAACTGGATTCGATACGCATCGAGGCCGACGGCAGTCAGTTCTTTTGCCAGCTTCTCCGCCGCGCGATCGCCAGCCTCATCGCGGTCATAGGCGATCAGGACGCAGCGGGTGCTGTGCCGTTGGAACGCGGCCAGGTGATCGGCCGTAAAGCCCTCGATGCCGTAGCTCGCCGTGACGTTGCGATATCCTGAGCACCAGAAGGTGAGTGCGTCGATCAAGGCCTCGCAGAGGATGATTTCGGTGTGCTCGGTAAGCGCCTGCTCGTTCCACACGCCCCGGTGCGGACCCGGTAGATACAGGTGGTTTGGTGTGCCAGGCCGCAGTCCCTCCGTGATCTTGCGACCATAGATTTCGGTGACCTCACCGGACGGCGAGATGATCGGCATCACCAATGAGCCGTTAAAATGCTCGTGCCCGGATTCCCGCAACAGCCCCAGCCGCTGCAACTGACCGCGGATCTCTGCGCCCTCGACGCGGTTCTTCTCGGGCAACCGGTACCCCAGCGTCCGATTGGCAAAGCCCAGCTTGAACGTTTTTATTGTTTCCTCAGAGCCGATGCCGCGGCGATGAAGATAGTCGAGCGCCTCGGGGCTGGCGAGCAGCGTCTCGTGGTAATACTCGATCACCTGACTCAACAGTTGGGTATCCGCGGCATCCGACTCGATCGGCATCGCCAGCTTTCTCACCGTCGAGTGTTTGATGGGCGCCGCCCCGGCAACAGCAGCCGCTAAAGGTTGATAATCGTTCTGCAGCAGCTCCACTGCATGCCGGAAGCTCACCCCCTCGCACTTCATCACCCAGTCGATCACCGTGCCGCCGGCCTGGCAGGCGCCCAGGCAGTGCCACAGGTTCTTGGTCGGCGTCACCACCAGCGACGGCGTCTTGTCATCATGGAACGGGCAGCGGCCGATGAGGTCCGAGCCGTGCTTCTTGAAGGCCACGCCGCGCGCCTCGGCCAGGCGCTGCACGGAGACCTCGGTCTTGAGACGCTCAACCACCTGATCCGGGATGCGGGCCATCGGCTCTCCTTCAAAAAACCTGTCAAGACCCCAGACACCTATTTTTGGTGCTTGAGGATCGTGACACCATATTGTACGATTCCCGTACATTGTAAACCGTGACTGGATACCGGACAAGACCGATGTACGAGAACCGGATATATATTCCTCAGCCGACACCCTTTGAGAGTCGGCTGATGACCAAGTACGCACACCCTAAAAGCGAGGGATTCGGTAAACGCCTCGCACGGCTTCGCAAGAGCGCCGGCTACACCCAGGAGCAGTTCGCCAGCGAGCTCGGCATCTCACGCCGCCGCATCGCCTACTACGAGGCCGAGAGCGACCATCCACCGGCCAACCTGCTTGCCGATCTTGCGCGCCTCCTCAACGTGCAGGTTGAGCAGTTTTTGAGTGATGGTCCCGTTACCCGCAAGACCCGTGCCACGCTGAGCCCCCGACTCGAGCGGCGGCTAAAACAGATCGAAGGCCTGAGCCCAAAACCCAAGCAGCAGCTACTCTCGATCATCGATACCTTCATCGAGGCCGAGCAGAACCGCAACGGGTCGCGTTCGTGACGCTCAAAAAACTCATGACGATTGGCTACGAGGGGGCAAGCGTCGAGGATTTCCTCTCGACCCTCACTGCCGCCGGCGTCACCACGTTGCTCGACATCCGTGAGATTGCAGGCTCTCGCCGCCGCGGGTTCGCCAAGACCGCTTTACGCGCCAACCTCACCAGCATCGATATTGCCTATCGCCACGAACCGAGGCTCGGCTCGCCGCGGGCGATCCGGCATCGATTACGCGAGACCGGCAGCTACGAGCGATTCTTTCTCGACTTCGATCGCTACCTCGGTACGCAGCAGGCCCTGCTCAAGCAGCTCGCCGCAGAACTTACCGGCAGCGTCGTGCTGCTCTGTTATGAACGCGACTATCACGAGTGCCATCGCAAGAGCGTGGCCGCCGCATTCAGCGAGATCACTGGCCTCAAGCCCAAGCACATGGGAGTGCAACCACATGGCACAGTCGAAGCACGTGCGCACGCGCGTGCGCATCCTGGTCAAAGCATTCCCGCAGCATAGCGATAAGTACCAGGAGACGGTCTGCTGCGCCGGCGTCACGGAGGATGCGCAGCTCATCCGCCTGTATCCCATTACGTATCGGCGTCTGGCCAAAGAGAACCAGTTCAACCGCTACGATCTCATCGAAGCCACGCTCACCAAGGCAAGCAACGATGGACGCCCCGAGAGCTACCGCGTAGACCACGACTCGATCAAAGTCGTCGAACGTGGCGCTGGCCTGACCGATGCGAACAAGGTGCGGCTGTGGCAGCCGCATATCCTCGCTTCACTCACCGCACTCGAGAACGAGTACCGCACCCAGGGGCGCAGCTTAGGCATCATCCGACCCGACCCGGCGAGCCTCAAGTTCTTCTGGCGCGATGCGGAGCAGGAAGATAAAGACGACACGCGCAGCGTTCAAGCTTCCCTCTT
>Ga0193716_1002431_pt1 | contig 10486 bp, 5 predicted proteins | sample U2c1metaG_FD_145901 | JGI IMG/M metagenome (GOLD analysis project Ga0193716, IMG submission 145901) | Soil microbial communities from a riparian zone of the East river system, Colorado, United States - U2c1 | ecosystem: Environmental > Terrestrial > Soil > Riparian zone | place: USA: East River...
CACCGGTCAACTTCTAAAAATGCCGGTTATGGAAAAAAATAAAAAAAGAATGACCGTCATCGTCAATTTCAAGAAGTTGACCGGTGACGAAGCGACCCGTCTTGCGCTCCAGCTCAATGAGGTGGACGACGCATTGCTGGACAAGTATGAGATTGTGCTTGCCGTGCAGGCTCCGGATATCGTCAGCATATCCCGCTGCTCCAAGTTCACGGTATTTGTGCAGGATACCTTTTCAGATGAAAAGGATTGCTTTCTCCGGTATTTTGAGAACTTATCGTCGAAAGGCTGCCGCCATGTGGGCGGGGTGATCCTGAACCATCCGGAAAAGAAGATCGGGGTGGAGCTGCTGGAGGAAAATATTCTCAGGGCCAGGGAGCTCGATATGCGGGTCCTGATCTGTGCGACGGACGTGGGTGAAGCGATAGCGTTCGACAAGTATACGCCAAGCTTTATCGGTCTCGAAAAGCAGGAGCTGATCGGCAAGGATGCTTCATTCGTAAATCATTGTCCCGAGATCGTGCGGCAGGCGAAGTCACATGTCGGGGCCGAGATATTGATCGGCGCCGGGATCAAGAGCGCCAACGATCTGCGGCATGTCATCGATACGGGTGGAAGCGGTGTGCTTGTTTCCAGCCTCATTCTGAAATCAAACAATCCTTCTTTAACATTAACCGAGTTCTTAAATTAATATACCATGGAGAATACCTTGTCATTTGAAAAAAAATCATTGGTTGGAAATGATGTATCGATCGCGCAGAAATGCATCCGTTGCGGGTACCAGTACGGTATCGACAGCATGCTTTCATCCTGTACCCAGTGCAAGGGACGGCTGGAGTATGTATATGAAGGTAATTACAAGGGCGGGAGGTATCCGCAATACGATAGCTTATGGGCGAATCTCGATCTGCTGCCGGTAAATGATCCAGCCAATATCGTATCGCTGGGAGAAGGTAACAGCCCGATCATTGAAATGGAGGAGCTGAGCGGGCTTCTGAATGGCGCGAGGCTGCACCTGATGATGGACAGCGAAAAGAATCCAACCGGGGTCTTCAAGGACAGGGAGGCGTCGATCATTATCAGCCGGTGCCGGGAGCTGGGACTGGATAACCTGGTATTTTATTCGACGGCAAATACGGGCAGGAGCTATATGCATTATGCGGCACAGGTGGGGATCACCACCTATTTGTTCATGCCGTGGCAGTGTCATTACAAGAACACGCGGCATGTCGATAAAAAGGAAAATAATTTTATTATATATGTGGATGATCATTATCCTGAGATCAGCCCTTTTGCCAAAAAGTTTGCTGAACTAAATGGACTGACGTCGGTGGCGCCCATTCATGACCGCAATGAGGCCTATGCGACGGTAGCCTATGAACAATTCAGGAGCCTGCCCAATTGCCGGTATTTCGTACAGACGATCGCGAGCGGAATGGGGCCGATCGGTTTTCTGAAAGGGCACCGGAACCTGGTTCGTTTTGGTCTTCAGGAACAGGACCATATTCCCCGGGTGATCTGTGTGCAGTCTTCGCAGATGAATGTCATGGCTACGGCCTATAATGCGGGTAAGGCGGCGCTTCACAAAGAGGATCTGCCGGCGGATTTTCCGGCGGGCTTATATGAACCTACATTGAACTCGACCAATCCGGTAAACAATTATGCCGACCTGTGCGATTGTCTCCAATCGACGAATGGGATCATTGCGGATGCGGAGCCGCAGTTCGTCGAAGAGGTCTCTGGGCCGATCCTGGAGGCTTTCCGGAAGAGAGGCCTGTCGTTGCGTTCGGACATCGAGAAGTCTATACTGATCGAGTTTGCCGGGCTGATCAAGCTGGCCCGGCTGGGACATTTTGAAAAAGGGGAGGATATCCTGATGCTGGCCTGTGGCCGTGGAAGGGATACCTGCACAGAGCTGTATGAGCCGGATATGGTGATCAATCCGCATCAGTGCGATCCGATAGAGCTTAAAACACGTTTGGATGGCCTTTGATCCCGGGCAACGGACCAGCGGGAAGACCGTGCTGATCACCGGCGGCAGCCGGGGTATTGGCAGGGCTATTTCCCTGAGGATGGTTCAAGATGGTCATAACGTGATCCTGAATTACAGCCGCGACAAGGATAGCGCTGAAGAGACGTTGCGGGAGTGTCGCGATGTTGCGGAACACAGAAATGGCCGGGGTAAGGGTAGCCGGGTGGCCCAGCGGGTTGAGTTGATGCAAGCGGATGTGGGAGTGGGAAAAGAGGTAGAAGAACTGTTTGCGAGGATCCATGGCGAGTTTGGCGGGGTCGATGTGGTGGTCAATAATGCCGGCTTGAATATGGATGGGCCTATCCTGCAAATGTCGGAAGAGCAATGGGACCGTGTTGTGGATGTAAACCTGAAAGGCGTATTTCTTATATCCCGCGAAGCTGCCAGGTTAATGGTGAAGGATAACAGGCAGGGACATATTATCAACATTGCCGCGTCGACGGCGATCAGCGGAAGAAAGAACGGAGTGAATTACTGCGCATCGAAAGCGGGTGTTATTGTGATGACCAAGTGCCTGGCAAAAGAGCTGGGACCCCGGATACGGGTCAACTGTATCATCCCGGGAATCACCCGAACGCCTGAGATAGAGCACCGCTTCAATCTCTCCGAGAACGAAAAAAGTGAAGTGGACAGACGGAATATTCCGATGGAAAGGATCGGTGAACCCTTCGAGGTGGCAGGGATCGTTCATTTTCTTTTGTCTCCGGAAGCGGCATTTGTCAACGGTCAGAAGATCATTGTAGATGGTGGTGAATATATGTATTAATCTATATGGCAACTCAACGGCTTACGGCTCTTATCCCTGACGTTCACGCGGTGCTGAAGGCGATGCTTCAAGGGGACATGGTCGTCACGGCAAAGCCGGATGGCTCGGCCGTCAGCTCGATCGATATTGGGATACAGGAAGCGATGGTGAGTATGATCCGGAAGAATTATCCTGAGGACCGGATCATCGCGGAAGAGTCGGGGATGGATGTGCCTGACACCGGGCCAGGGTGTTATTGGGTCATTGATCCGATCGATGGTACCGAAAATTTTATAAGGGGGAAGCGGGAATTCAGCTTTTCCATTGGCGTGATGGAAGGCGGAGAATTTGTTGAAGCTTATGTGGTCTTTCCTGCGCTTGGGGAATCCTGGTATGCAGCAAAAGGACAGGGCGTGTGGTGTAATGGAGTCGTATTCAAAAGGCCGGAAGCTGGTTCGGAAGAAAAAGAATGGGTCATTTGTAGCAGGGTGAAGAAACTGTTCGGTGACCGGCTTAGGGAATTAGGTTACGGGGTTTATTGTTTTTATTGTGCGACCTATGCTCTGCTGATGGTATTGGTTGGGAAGGCGCCGCTATATTTCAGTATAAGGACCAAATTATATGACGTGGGGCCGATGTCATTTATTCTGACAGAGGCTGGGGGAGCGCTAGTTAAAGAAGGGCAGCAATCCCTTCTGTTCTCGCCGTCGCAGATCGATATTCCTTTTTTGGTGGCAACCTATCATCTACTTCAATTGGAAACAATTTATGCAGTATACGCAAGCAGTTAGAGAGAAGGCGATCGTGGAGCATTGGTTCCAGCGTCTTAAAGATTGTACGGCGGTCTCTTTCAATGCCGCGATGTTTACGCCGGTTTCGGGAGACGAAAGGATTTGGCATCATCGTGTCGTTCCTCCGCAGGTGAGTGTACATGTGGACCGGCTTTTTGCAGGACCTCATGGGGAAACGGGTAAGTTTCTTTTTTACCAGCTGGCGGTGAAGCTGCTGATTGGTTTTTATACCGGAGCGAATGATATTGTGCTGGGCTGCTCCGGCCCGTCCGTTGATCTGATCTTCCTGCGCTCGGTGATTGACCGGGATGCGACAGTAAAGGCTGCACTGCTCGAAGAGCAAAAGACTTATTTATCTGGAATGGGATATTTGCCGATCCCGTTTTCTGCACTTATAAAGAAACTGAAGGTGAATGGAGTGGGGGAAGAACGCGGAGTGCTGCAGCTGGGGTTTCGTTATGGTAATGGTGGCGGGGATGAGGTGACAGAGGTTCCGTTCAGATGGTATTTTAACGTCAGCACTTTGTCAGAAGGAGGATGCCGGTTGTCAGTGTTTGCGCCGACTGGCATCTTTGATGCGGATGCGGCGGGGCTTTTTTTAGCCAATTACGAGGCGTTGGTGGAATCGATGGCGGCTCACATGGAGAACAGTATCGGTGAGGTAAATTATTTGTCAGAATTTGAGCGGTCGAAGCTGGATGCCTTTTGTCAGGCTGAGGCTGTTTTCCCGATAACAGAAACGGTGATCGATGCTTTTCTTAGACAGGCTGACAGGACACCTGAGAAGCCGGCAGTCATATCGAAAGACATGACCTTGAATTTTCGTGAATTAAGGACGGAGGCTATGGGGGTTGCCGCGTGGCTGCGAACCGTTCACCATATTGAGCCGGGAGACCGGGTAGCCTTGCTGCTGGACCGGAGCGAATATCTGGCGACAGCAACCCTTGGAATCCTATGGGCAGGCGCCGTGCATGTCGCGGTTGATCCGGCATATCCCGAGGAGCGGCTGCGAATTATATTGGAAAACAGCGATGTCAAAGTGGTACTTACGGAGAGGGCTATACTGCAAAGGATGGCCGATGCGCTTCCGGCCGGTGTCGGAGTACAGGATATCCGTGAGATCGGTGCGGCGGTGGAAGATTTCCCAGTCGTGCGGCGAGAACCGGCAGATATTGCCTTTTTAATCTTTACGTCCGGATCGACGGGAAGGCCCAAAGGTATTCAGCAGACGCATCGTTGTCTGTATAATACGGTGATGCGGCAGGTTGATCATGGAGGCTTTGAGAAAGGGCTGAAGGTATTGCAATTTTCATCGGTAGGTTTTGATGTGTTCATAGCGCACGAATTGTTTTTTAGTCTTTTGTCTGGCGGCGAGCTTTATATGATCAGCGAGGAATACCGGAAGGATCTGGCTTCGCTGGGGAGCTTTATTGTGGACCATGGGATCGAATGTCTTTTGCTGCCGATCTCTGCCTGGAATACCATCGTTGAGGTGTCTGCAGAGATGTGGACAGAGAAGGTAGCGCTTAAACACGTTGTGGCTGCGGGTGAGCAGCTGCGAATCAACGGAAGGTTTGGGAAATGGCTTGGGCAAATGAAAGGAGTCAGTCTGCATAATTTCTACGGACCTTCCGAAACACATAATGCCACCAATTATCGTGTCGATACGGAAGTCGGACTGATCGGGGATCAGCCGATCGGAAAGCCTGCCGCCAATACGCGGATCTATATTCTCGCCGCTGATTACCGTCCGGTACCCGTCGGGGTGACAGGTCAGCTATATATCTCCGGTGCTAGTGTAGCTGCCGGGTATTTGCAGGAGTGGAATGCGGATTTGGGAAAATTTCTGGACGATCCCTGGCAGCCCGGAGAACGGATGTATCGTACGGGAGATCTCGGACGATGGCTGACCAGCGGGGACATCTTTTTTTCGGGAAGAGAGGATAACCAGGTCAAGATCCGGGGAAACCGGGTGGAGACCCTTGAAGTAGAGGCAAGACTGGCGCAGTTCCGGGGTATCGGGCAGTGCTGCGTCGTTGCCATTGACAAGGCAGGAGAAACAATGCTTGCTGCCTATCTGACGGCGGGGGACAGGCCTGGTGTCGGGGAGCTGAGGAGCTGGCTGCTCCGGGAGCTTCCGGAGTATATGGTGCCTGCCATATATGTGCGAATGGAACGACTGCCGTTGAGCCCGCATGGAAAGATCGACAGGAACAGACTTCCTCAACCGGGACAGGAAGGTGAATTGCTTGGAACGGACTATCACGCGGCTACGACAACAACGGAAAAGGACCTTGTTGTACTTTGGGAAGAGATATTGGGCGTTTCGCCGATTGGAATAAAGGATAATTTTTTTGAGAAAGGGGGACATAGCCTGAAGGCGACCCGGCTGGCCGGTGAGCTGTATCGAAGGATGGGGGTAAAAGTATCGCTGGGTGAATTATTGCGTCGTCCGGTGCTTCAGGATCAGGCAGTATGGATCGAAAGTCTGAACAAGGAAGTGTTCGAGACTATCCCGCCGGCGCCCGAAGCGGCTGCCTACCCACTGTCTTCCGCGCAGCGCCGGATATGGTTTTTAAGCCGCCTGGAAGCCGGCAGCGCTGCCTATAATATGCCGGGATTTTATTTGCTGGAGGGACTAAGCGATCGGATACCTGTTAGGAGAGTGATAGAGAAATTGCTGGAGCGACACGAAATTTTGAGGACAGTTTTCAGAGAGGATGATCGCGGTGAACCGGTACAGATGGTATTGCCGGCCGGCAGCCCTGCGTCAGGACTAGAATGGTGTGACTGGCGGGAGAAGAGCAGTGAAGAAATAGAAGCGCTTGTCGATGCTTTTGCCGGCTGGCCCTTTGATCTTGCCACTGGTCCGCTGATCCGATTTCAAATTGCGGAGCTGAGTGATCGGCAGTCGCTGTTGTGCTTTTCGATGCATCATATCGTTGGTGACGAATGGTCCATGGGCGTGCTGATCACGGATCTGCTGGGCAGTGCCGGCGGAAACGGTGGGCAAAACGGAGACAGGTGGAAACCTCTGCCGATCCAATATAAAGATTATGCTGTATGGGAAAAGCGTCAGCTCGGGACGGCTGTTATGGCCGGCCACCGGGCTTACTGGCTGGAAAAGCTAAAGGGAGATCTGCCCGTTCTTCAGCTGCCGGAAGACAAGCAAAGGCCCAGGTTTCGAAGTTTCGAAGGGGACCAGATCAGCTTTCTTATTCCCGGAGAGGTACGGGACGCGTTAGCTGCCTTTTGCCGCTGGCAGGATGCGACGCTGTTTATGGGGCTGATGACGGCGCTGAATATGCTTTTGTACCGGCTGAGCGGTCAGGAAGATATTATTATCGGAACGACGGTAACGGGCAGGGACCATCCCGGGCTGGCCGATCAGATCGGCATCTTTCTGCACTCGCTGGCGTTGCGGACGAAGCTAAACCGCTCTGAGGGTTTCGGTGACCTATTGGGTAAGGTGAAACAGGTGACCCTGGAAGGCTTTCAGCACCAAGCATTTCCATTTGACCGGCTGGTGGAGGAACTGGCTATCTCATCGGACGGGGGGCGCAATCCTGTATTTGACGTGTCATTCGTCGGAATGGATGCTGGAAGCGGATTGGCGACAGGAGTATTTCGGGGAATGACGATCAGGCCATATGGAGAAAGGGCGGGTAAATTCAGCAAATTCGACTGGACGGTAGGGTTTAGGGACGCGATGGAAGGATTGCAAATGACTTTTGAATTCAATACGGCTATATATACGCGGGAAACGATGCTGCGATGGGCCGATCATTTTGGGGAATTGCTGAAAGCAGGGCTGGCCGATACTGAGGCGGCGATCGGTGGCCTGGCGATGATGAAAAAGGAAGAGAAGACGAAGTTGCTGGAAATGTCGCAAGGGGATGATAGGCGGCTTGTTAGCGGAGAGACTGTGCTGGATATGTTCGAGCGTTGGGCACGATCTGCACCCGATGCTGTGGCGCAGGTTACGGAGGGTAAAACGCTGAGTTATCAGGAGCTGGACGCACTTAGCGAAAGATTGGCGCTTTGGCTTCACTACACCTATGGGGTAGTGAAGCATGATCGTGTCGGTATCCTGATGCCGCGGAATGAATGGCTGGTTGCCGTACCACTGGCAACGCTAAAACTAGGTGCGGCTTATGTACCGATCAATCCCACTTATCCAAAGGAACGAATAGCGCGGCTGATCGATCAATCCGGGTGCAGGGTAATTGTGGATATGGAATCGATCGGGCGTTTTGCAGCTGATGATAAAGGATCAAGCCAGCCTACCGGATGGCCGGAAGAGCGCCGCAAGCCGATGACGACGGATCTTGCCTATGTGATCTATACATCGGGATCTACAGGTGAGCCTAAAGGTTGTGCTATAACGCATGGAAATTTGCTGCACTATATCGAATGGGCCAACAGAAATTATTTTTCGAAGGAGGCAAAAGGTGATTTTGGCTTGTGTACTTCGTTATCGTTCGATCTGACGGTTACCAGCATTTTTTGTCCTTTAACGATGGGTCGCCGGATAACGGTGTTTGGATCGGATGTTTCGGTCGAGGAAATGATGATGCGGCAATTTCAGCCGGGCAGCGGGATCGACAGTGTAAAACTCACGCCTTCTCATGTCAGTTTGCTGCGGCATCTTGAATTGACTGCTACGGGTGTCCAATGCGCGATCCTTGGCGGGGAGCAGGTGACACCTGCACAGGTTGCTATTTTGAAAACATTAAACCCGGAAATGCGGGTATACAACGAATACGGACCGACGGAAACGACGGTTGGATGTGTAGTCAAGGAGCTGGAGTCCGGCACGCCTATCGTGATCGGTCGGCCTATAGACCGGACATCGGCATATGTACTAAATGAGTTTGGGCAGCTGTGTCCGCCGGGAGTGGCGGGTGAGTTGTATATCGGAGGTGACGGGGTAGGGCAAGGGTATTTAAATGCGCCGGAGCTTACCAGCACGAAGTTTGTTGTGGACCCGTTCGTTTCCGGGCAGCGAATGTATTGTACCGGGGATATTTGTCGTTGGCAGGCTAATGGCGACCTGGTCTATATAGGAAGGACAGATGGGCAGGTGAAAATACGTGGACATCGGATCGAACAAGGAGAAATCGAGGCAGCGCTTTGCCGGCATGCTTTGGTAGATGTTGCGGCGGTGGTGATCGTAACAGGTGAGGAGGGAGATGCCGGACTATGGGCTTTTATAACTGGCGGAACAACGCTTTCCGGCCGGGAGCTTAGGGCGCACCTGCGAAAATCCCTGCCTGGCTATATGATCCCGGTCAATTTTATCCGGCTGGAGGGAATGCCTTTGACGCCGAACGGGAAGATCGACCGGAACCGGCTTGTGACGATGCCGGGTGTGGAACTGAATGCCGGGGTTGAATATATCGAACCCGGAAATGAGATCGAAAAAAAGGTGCTTGGAATGTGGCAGGAAGTTTTTGGTGAAAAGCGGATCAGCACACGAGATAATTTCTTTGATCTTGGTGGCCATAGTGTAAAGGCTGCGCAGCTTATTGCCAGGATAAATGCAATGTTTGGGATCAGGATCCGGATCGAAAGCATATTTAAAGAACCTACCATCGAACATATTGCCGAAGTGATCGCCTTTTTGCTGGAACAGAAAGATCAGAAAGAGAGGAAGGAAAGGCTGGTTCGCATCGATCTGTAATTTTTCCACCTAAACGCTGCTGCATGAAAATCGTTCAAAGCCTTTGGTCCAAGCCGGGGCAAAAAAAAGCAAAAGAAGGTTTTGCCGGTCAGAACAAATGTGGATGGCCCGACAAAAAATACAATTATTTCAGCTGGGCCCTGAGTGTGCTGCAGTTTCGAAAATATTATGACGAGGTGGAGCTGGTGACGGATGAGGCCGGGCGGGACCTGCTGGTTGGAAAACTGGCGCTTCCATATACGAGCGTGCGGGTTGAGCTGGACCGGCTCAATCACTACCACCCTGATCTTTGGGCGATCGGGAAGATCTACGCATACAGCATTCAGCAGGAGCCGTTCATTCATGCGGACGGTGATGTCTATGTCTGGGAGCGATTTGATGAGGATTTTATGCATTCTCCCTTATTATGTCAGCACCGGGAAGAGGGCGTGAGCTATGAACGATTTTATCAGCGCAGCTTTACGGAAATGATGAAAAACCTGCCGTTCATTCCGGAAGTCCTGCACCGGTCTGTCGATAAGAATAAGAGAATCCGGGCGCTGAATGCGGGTATCCTTGGCGGTGTGAACCTGGAGTTCTACCGCGAATACTGCGAGCGGGTGTTCAATTTCGTTGACAAGAATGTCAGCCGTCTGGGTACGATCAACGTAGGAGTAGCCAATGTGATCTTTGAGCAATTCATGTTTTATGCGATAGCCGAAGAAAAGCAAACGCCTATCCGATATCTGAAAGATGATCCTGATTTCATGTGGCATACCTGTACGGATTTTACAGGAGTGCCGGCGCAATCCACCTACATTCATACGCCTGGCTCTTTAAAAAAGGACCGGACCATAGGGGGCATGCTGGAGCAGCGTTTGCTGCTGGATCATCCCGATCACTACTATCGTATCCTGCATCTTCTCCGAACTAATCAAATCTGATCATTATGGCGGACTACGATGGTGAAATTTCCTTTCCCCCTATTAAACCGGCGACGGAAATTATGTTGATGCCGGCTGACGGTGTACCTGCGGACCAGGTAAATATTGAATGTGGGATTGCCGGGAGAATTCTGTTCCTCCTGGAACAATATGCGTCTACAGGTGATGAAGGAAGCCTGGAGCGGGCAGGACATCTTGTGAACGAGCTTCTGTTAATCTCCAAAAATACGACGACGCGCGATTATTCTTTGTATAAAGGCAGGGGTGGAACTGTGTATGTTTTTTTGCAGTATTATTTTTTTACAGGGGACCGGG
>Ga0193716_1002432_pt1 | contig 10481 bp, 10 predicted proteins | sample U2c1metaG_FD_145901 | JGI IMG/M metagenome (GOLD analysis project Ga0193716, IMG submission 145901) | Soil microbial communities from a riparian zone of the East river system, Colorado, United States - U2c1 | ecosystem: Environmental > Terrestrial > Soil > Riparian zone | place: USA: East River...
GGCCTTAATCAGCCTATTTGGTGGGGGATTGTAGTCCGGGGGACGTAAGCCATTCCTGCATGTGGGCTGCGGTTTCGGCTTGCCGGGCTCGTCGGATAAGTCGCTCACGTTCGATTCCTGGATGGGTACCTCGCGCTTCTTTCCGGAGGCGTTGGGCTTCTTCGATCAGGCGCTGGTCTAGTGGGGCGGTCTGGTTGATACGCCGCTGCTGCTGCATGGCGCTGGCTCCATTTAGTTGAAGGCGGGAGCGCACTGAGGCGTTCCCATCACCGATAGCGGCCGTGAGACGGTGCGATGATGGAATTACGATACTCTTCCAGCGTCGCTAGTTCCGTCCACTTGTGAACACATCACAAGGCTACCGCAATTTTGGGCCACGAGGGATCGAAACAGGCCCAGCCCCCCGTTACTGATTGCCGCAGGTGCGAGCCGCCTGAGAATGGGTTGAGAAATCGGCGGAAAGCACATCGGCCATCCCGGCTCTTTTCCATGATGCCGTGATGCGATTGCCGCCTGAACAGCGGCGCGGCCGCACCGCCGTTAACGAGGCCATTCGGCTGGCAGATCCGGATGCACAGCGATGATGACTATGCAGCAGCTTTCCTCACCGTGACTGCGCAGTGGCGCTGAGCGCCCGCCAGCATCGGACATTGCCTTCGTCCGAGTCCGGCCGGCGGCTTCTTGCGGTTGCATATTTCTTTCGTGTTGATTTGCTCAATCTTCATCCCGGCGGGACTTTCGCGCATCAGCTATCTTAGATAGATTGTGCCAGAAATTGCAAACATGGCGATACGCCATAGCTCGGTCACCTTGAAGACCGGGATAACCAGCAAATGAGTTCCTGGGCATGAACATTTTGGTTACATCCAAGCGCCTGTTATTCGCCGGCGTCGCATTGATTTCGTTCTTGTCGCTCGCTGTCGCCTTCGGGGCCTATCGCTAGGCTAAATTACAAGCGCATATTGCAGAGGGTAAGCTTTCGGGCGCGGAAAATGATCTCAAGGCCGCAGAGGCTGGTCTCAAGGCCGCGCAAGAATATGGAGAATTCCGGACAGAACAGCTCTCGCTCGCACGAGTAAGCGCAATGGTGCCGCCGGAGGCGTTTCTGTTCAATGTGGACGCAGCTTTAGCCCCCATTACGCAAGACAGCCTCTTGCAAACGCGAGAGAATCTGATTCGTTTCGTCTGGAAGGGCCTTAATCCTCGCGAGCTTAAACCGAGTGCCGTCACAGACGGTCCCCGAACGGGGAACATGGCCTTGGTGGCGCCCTCCGCGCCGGTCAAAACCATTGATGTGAACTCAAGCGAAACCCTGTCGGGCTTTACTGAATTTGCGCAGCACGATTCGGCGACCTGTCTGGCGATCTGGGCGCAGGGTCACGAAGGGGATCCAGGCAACGCACCCATCATGGAAGGCGCGGCGTCGTACATGAAAAAACAATGGGCCCGCGGTTGTGATGTCGTCATCGTGCCAATGCCCTTTCGGGCTCAAGGCAACGTTACGATCGATTTTGGAAAACGGGGCCGGATATGGGTTGGTGCGAACCATGACGGCATGGCTCTCATCGAATCGGAGGAATTTTCTGCGTTTCGACTCTTCTTCGATCCACTTTACGCAACCCTGAACTGGCTCGAAGACACCGGCCATCAGTATAAGACGATCTCGATGGCGGGAGTTTCCGGCGGCGGTTGGATGTCTGTTGTTTATCCGGCCATAGACAATCGAATCACCAATTCCGTTTCGGTCGCCGGCTCATTTCCGATGTACTTGCGGTATCTTCCAACCGACAAAGCATTCAGAGACCTCGGTGATTGGGAAAACACTTACGCGCCATTCTATCGGGTAGCGGATTATTTCGAATTGTACCTGCTCAGCGCTCTTGGCCGGGGTCGCCACCAGACGCTGGTGTACAATGCTGAAGATCCGTGTTGCTACTCGGCTAACCGAGCCTTGACGTTTCTGCCGCAGCTTGAACGCAAGGCAAAGGCGCTGAATATCATGCTGGGCAGCATTATCGACAACAGTCAGCAAAAACACGATATCTCGGAAGTTGTGATTTCTGAGCTTGCCAAAGCTAATTGGTCTGATGCTCAAGCGGGACTTGGCAATCAAAGCAATCAATGAGGGGCATCGGGACCGCTGCGCGGCGGGCGCCTGGCTGATAGGCCCTCCCCGGCCGCCGGCAATCCCGTGCCCGTACGGTTTTTTTCGCAGAGGCAGCCGAGCCCGCTTCACGGGCGTATCAATTTGGCTGGCTGACATTGCGCGTCCACACTGCCGTCTCACAGAGCGGGGTGTGATGCCTGTGATGTCAGTAAGGAAAAGCCAATAATTGCTGGACGTTATAGGCATCACCCGCATCAAGAACGCCGGGAAATCACCTTCACACAAGAGAGGTCCAAGGTTCGGTCCCTCGTGCGCCCACCATGCCTGCCGGTTTTGAACCGCCGGCAATTCCCTCAGCCGCTTGAAACCACCAATCGTCCTCGCACAGGCGTGCAGGCCGCCCATGTTGGTATGGCGATTGTCATGCGGTCCAAGTCATAGGACGCTCCGCTCCACAAAAAGACCGAGTGGGGGATATGTCATGCGTGCGATGCATCTGGCGGCGGCGATAGCCGCGGCTTTTCGGTCGGTGGTGCCGGGCACCCAGACGCGCGCGGACCCGATTCCTCCCGGCGCCGTTGGCCAGAACATCGAAGCCGTCGGTTACAGCAACCTCAACGACAAGCCCGGCTTCAAGATGTCGATCCAGAAGGTCGGCGAGCGCTGGTATCTCTATCTCGGGATGCTGTGGAACGAGGGCTGGCAGATCGTCGACGTCACCGATCCCGCCGACCCGAAAGTGGTCAAGGAAATCCAGGGTCCGGACAATACCGCGACCGACCAGATGGAGATTGCCGACGGCAAGATGATCACGGCGCTCGCCAAGATCTCGCCGGGCTGGGGCGGCGATCCCGCAAAACCGTTCGATGAAGGCGTGCTGATCTGGGACCTCAAGGATCCCCTGAATCCGCAAAAGCTCGGCCAGTACAAGACCGGTTCGCTCGGCACCCATCGCAACGGCTATCAGGGCGGCAAGTACATGCACCTCTCGGCGATCATGCCGGGATACAAGGGCAACATTTACGTCATCGTCGATATCAGCGATCCCGCGCATCCGGTGGAAGCCGGGCGATGGTGGGTGCCGGGCCAGAAGGACGGCGAAACACCCGCCGCACCTCCCGGCACCATGCTGCACGGTCCAGCCTTTATCGTCGAAAACACCGCCTATCTGCCCTATGGCGGCGCGGGCATGATCATCCTCGACATCTCCGACGTCGCGCATCCAAAGCAGATCGGCCAGCTGCAGATGTCGCCGCCGTTCGCCTCCAGCATCGGCGTGCATACGGTGATTCCGGTGCCGGAGCGCAAGATCGCCTTCATCAATTCCGAAGCGATCCAGGAGGACTGCAAGGAGCCGCTGCAGAATGCGTCGATCGTCGACATTTCGGATCTCAGCAAGCCGCGGCTGATGGCGCTGTTTCCGCTGCCGCTGCCGCCGGCGGATTGGCCGATCAAAAGCTTCTGCGAGCGCGGCGGCCGGTTCGGGCCGCATAACCAGAACACCTTGCTGCACAATCCGTTCGTGCAGCCGCAGGGCAATCTGGTCTATCTCACCTATTTCAACGCGGGTTTACGGATCTACGACGTCAGCACGGCGACCGCGCCGCGCGAGGTCGGATACTTTTTGCCGCCCGACCCGAGGCGTCGCTACGGCACGTTTCCGAAAGGAAAGCTCGTGGCGCAGAGCGAGGACGTGCTGGTGGATACGCGAGGCTTTATCTATGTAACCCACAAAAACCAGGGGCTCTGGATATTGAAATACACCGGCAAATAGGCATGCAAACGACCTTGCAGAGCGAAGGACCTGCACGGCCCGTTCCGCCGCACAGCCTCAAATCGCAAACATCCAGACCGCGACGATGACACCCAACGTCATCAGACCGCTGATGGTCCAGCCGGTGGCGTAGGCGGCTTCGTCCTCGCCGGTGCCGCGCATGACATCAAACCGGTCGCTTGTCGCACGCCAGTGATCCGACATGATCGCCTCCTGATATCTTTAGGAAGATAACGGCCGGCGAGACCCGCCGGTTCCATCGCGGCGTCAAGCCGGGCCCAAATTGGCCTCCTTCAGCCGTCCGGCCAGCCAAACCGACAGCGGGGAATCAAGGATCCCGCCGACATAGACCTCCGACGCCGCGACGTGCTTCCGCGCCAGCGCCAGCAGCACCCCGGCCCGGAAGGCGTGCCACAGATGCGGATCGGTCATCGCGCGCAGCTTGTGCCGGTCATGGTCCGGCGGCTGATGGCTATCGGCCTTGCGAAGCTCGATCGCGAGCAGGTTTTCCGGAACGGCGCGGCGATGCACCACGATATCGGGATAGACCGATTTCCCGCTATCGTCGTCGGTGGAGACGATCGATCCCTTGGGCAGCCGCAGCCGGCGCTCGCCGAGCCGGTTGTAGTCGCAATCGACGTCCCAGCCCGTAAACCGGCTTCCCAAGCACACCGCCAGCCGGTGCGTCAGCGTACGCTCACCGAGATCCTTTTCGAGCAGATGGGTCTCGCGCGCATAGAACTCGCTGATAGCGCCGACCACTTTGTCCAGTTCGGCCTGCATGCGCTCTCCGCCAGCATATCCCCGCTTCGCGCTTTCGACGCTAGAGCGGATGACTTATCTTCGAATCGTCATCCCGCTCTATCGTTTTGCTTGCGCATGATCTCCGCGCAAACGCTTCGCGTTTGTCACAGGGAAAACCGGTTCCCACTTTTCCGGATCATGCTCTGGCCGCCGTTACATCAGCACTTCGATCAGCCGCGGCCCCTTCTCGGCGACGCCTTCTTCCAGCGCCTTGACGAAATCATCGACATTGTCGACCGAACGCGCCGGCACGCCCATGCCCTTGGCCAGCGCCACGAAGTCGATGGCCGGACCATCGATTTTCAGCATGTCCATCGCGCGCTGTCCGGGTTCGCCGGCGCCGACGCCGTCGAATTCGCCGCGCAAAATCTGATAGATTCGATTGGCGAACACGACGGTCAGCACGTTGAGGTTTTCGCGGGCCTGGGTCCACAGCGACTGGATCGTGTACATCGCGCTGCCGTCGCCGACCATGCAGATCACCTTGCGATCCGGGCAGGCCACCGCGGCACCGGTCGCAACCGGCGTCGAGAAGCCGATCGAGCCGCCCATGTTCTGCAGCCAGTCATGCGGCTTGGCCGCCGCGGTCGGCGGAAAGAAGCCGCGACCGGTGGTGATGGATTCGTCGACGATGATGGCGTTGTCCGGGATCGCCATCGCGATCGCCTGCGCGATCGAGGCATGGGTCAGCGCGCCCGTCGGCTTGGACAACTCCATCAGCTTTTGCGGCTTGACGTCGGACCGCTTGGCGCCAACGGCGCTCGCCAGCGCTTCCAGCGCCGCAACCGAGTTTTCACCCCACGATGTCATGCGATGGACTTCGCAGCCCGCGGGCTTGAGCATGCTCGGCTTGTTCGGATAGGCGAAGAACGCGACGGGGTCGTTGGCCTCGACCAGAACGATATGCTTGAAGTTCTGCAGGATCGGCAGCGCCTGTTCGATCACATAGGGAATGCGATCGATCGAGAACCGGCCCTGCCCGCGCGCCATCCGCGGATGATAGGTCTGGCCCATCACCTTGCAGCCGGTCTTGCCGGCGATTTGCTCGGCCAGCGCCAACGCCTCCGCGGTCAACGCGCTGCCGGTCATCAGCACCAAGGTGTGGGCGGGATCGTTACGCAGGATCCTGGCCGCGCCATCGACGGCTTGCGGCGAATAGCTGACGCGCTGGCTGTCCACCGGGACCTCGGCGATGCCATCGGCTTCATTCCAGGCGGTGTCGGCGGGCAGGATCAGGGTGGCGATCTGCGGCGGCGCACTCTTGGCCGCGGCAATCGCCGCGGCACCATCGCCGGCAACCGATTTGGCGTCCGGCGAGGTGCGCACCCAGGCCGACATCGGCCGCGCCAGGCCCTCGATGTCAGAGGTCAGCGGCGCGTTGTAGTTGATGTGATAGACGGCGTGCTGGCCGACAATATTGACGATGCCGGAATGCGCCTTCTTGGCGTTGTGCAGATTGGCAAGACCATTGGCGAGGCCAGGGCCCAGATGCAGCAGTGTCGAGGCCGGAGTGCCCTTCATGCGGAAATAGCCGTCGGCGGCACCGGTTACCACACCCTCGAACAGGCCGAGCACGCAGCGCATGCCCTCCACCCGATCCAGCGCGGCGACGAAATGCATCTCCGAGGTCCCCGGATTGGCAAAGCAGACATCAACGCCACCCGCCACCAGGGTCCGCACCAGACTTTCCGCACCGTTCATCGTTCTACTCCCGTTCGCGATATCTTTTCAGGCTGCCGAAGATCAATCATTCCTGACGCGTTTCGTCAAAGGGGTCGCAGCACATTGCTGCCATCGGCAAGACGACCGGCCCGGTCGGATCGCGGCAAGGTTTACAATCAGCCTATGACAGCACGCGGCAGCGGTAGCTTTTTTAACGCAGTATTCGGAAATCGGCGTCCTCACAGGCCTTTCACACGCCCTTGGCTTGCGAAATAACGGCAATTATGGCCTGTCTCGCTAAAGCGATTTTCCGAGGGGAAGAATAATGACCCGCGCATTTGCTTCTTTGCTCGCCGCGATGACCTTGCTGGTGGTGGTGGTGGCCGGCCAGGCCCGGGCGCAAGATTCCCGCGATATCATGGGCGGCGGCCCGAATTTCTTCTCCCAGGGCTCGAGCCCGATCCCGCGCACCACCGTGAATTTCGACAGCAATTACGCCCCCGGCACCATCATCGTGAACACCGCCGAACGGCGGCTTTATCTGGTGCTGCCCAACGGCCAGGCGCTGCGCTACGGCATCGGCGTCGGCCGCGACGGCTTCCGCTGGGGTGGCGTTCACCGCATCTCCGCCAAGAAGGAATGGCCGGGCTGGACCCCGCCGTCGCAGATGCGGGCCCGGCGCCCCGACCTGCCGCGCCACATGGCCGGCGGCATCGACAATCCGCTGGGCGCCCGCGCGATATATCTCGGCTCGACGCTCTACCGGATTCACGGCTCCAACGAGCCGGAAACGATCGGTCAGGCGGTCTCGTCCGGATGCTTCCGGATGACCAATGACGACGTCACCGATCTCTATAGTCGCGTCTCCGTCGGCGCCACCGTGGTCGTGAAGAACTGATTCCTGCTCGATCGCCACGGAACTTGCACGGCGCCGGCGGCAGCCCTGCCGGATCGAGCCTTGCGGGCGCGCATCAATTGCGGCAGCGTTGATGCGATGAGTGCACGTCGCCGGTCCTTGCATATCTTACAGACACTCGCGGTCGTGCTGGCCGGTGTCGCTGGCGGCGGCATGGGCCGAACCGCGGCCGCGGAAATTCCGGCCATCGCCTCGCGCCAGCATGCCGAGAAAAAAGACTTCACCGACAACGAAATCCTCGAGGGGTTTTTCAAGACCGCGTTCGGCGCCGAATATCATCTGGCCGGCCGGGTCGACCGCATCCGGAAATACGACATGCCGATACGCGTGTTCGCCGATGGCGCCAACCGCGCCGATCGCAGGGCGCAGCTCGCCAAAGTCGTGGCCGACATCGGCCAGCGCATTCAGCACATGGACATCGCGATGACCGCCAGCAGCGACGAGGCCAATGTCGTCGTCAATCTGGTACGTGACCGCGACCTGTCGCGCACCATCACCAATTTCTACGGCAGCGAACGCGCCAAGGAGATCCGCGCCTCGCTCGATCCGCAATGCCTGTCCGGCTTTCGCAAGAACGAGCGGTTCGAGATCGAGCACTCCGACGTCATCCTCACCGTCGACAGCGGTGACTTCGTCTTCCTCGACTGCGCCTATGAAGAACTGCTGCAATCGCTGGGCCCGATCAACGACACCAGTTCGGTGCCCTGGACCATGTTCAACGACGATGTGTCGATGGGATTCTTCGACGTCTACGATCAGTACATCCTCAATCTGCTCTACGACCCCCGCATCAAGGCCGGCATGACGGTGCAGGAGGTCAAGGCCGTGTTGCCCGATGTGCTGGCCGATGTGCGGGCGTGGGTGGCCAAGGTCAACAACCTGTCGCAGTGAGCGGGCTAAAACACGGTCGCCAGAGATCATCATTGCGAGCGAACGCGAAGCCAGGGCCGTGGCACCGCGTTTCAGAGCAGAAATTTGATTCCGAATGTCTTGCCGTCACGCCAAACGACTTCGCATGGCTGGCGCTTCGGATGTTGCGGCACCAACGCCAATACGAGCTGGTCGCGGACATCGATCGCGGCATCTGTCATGATCCTGGCACCGCCGGGCGAGACGTCCATCACGAAGCACTCAATCGGGGTCATCTGGTCGTCGACCGCGATCCAGGCCGGCCGTTTGTCCATTTGGCGGCGCGGCTCACGCTGGACCTTTGTCCGTCGTCCCTCAAAACTCATGATGGCCATCCATCGTTGGACCCAATCAATTAGGTGATCTTCCAAAACAGGGCGCCAGATTGAGGGTAATTTCGTAAAGTTCCCCTTAGTACATCGCCTCGAAATCTACCGGTCTAGCTGCGGAGATATCATCCATCCCGACTATGAGTCCCTAAAACGCGGGGCCGCGGATCGAGGCGGGATGGCCTGATAGCGCCAGCGTGCCGGTCTGCTTGAGACCTTTGGGCGAGACATTAATGCTATGCAGCAATTTGTCGGTGAAATCGCCGGCGTAAATATATTTGCTGTTGGCGCTGTAGGCCACGCCTTCCGGCACGCTGCCGAGCTTCACTTCGCCAGGAATCACCCGCGCCTTGCCGTTCTCGATGGCGATCATCACCGCGCCGCCATTGGCATGATACGGCCATTCGTCCGGTCCCGAGGTCGAGCCGTGCAGCAACAACACCACGGCGCTCTTGCCGTCGGGCGCCATCGCAAACCCTTCCGGTCCGTCGCCGATCGCCAGCGTATCGACCACCCGCGGATGCGGCCCGCGCGCATCGAACACGGTAATGCTCGCATTGTTGCCGCGCACGCCATTGTTGACCACAAAGCCAAGCGCACCATCGGGGGTCAGCGCGAGGTTGTAGGGATTGGCGCCGGTCGGAATATCGAGCGCCGAGTCGTAGGTCACCTTGTCGCCGTCGATCGCCAGCACCGCGACACGGCCGGTGGTGTTCTTGACCACGAAGGCGCGCTTGCCATCCGGCGTGATCGCCGATGCAACCCCGGCGTCCCCGAGCGGCACGGTGCCGGTTACCTTGATGGTCTTGCCCTCGATCGAGAGAACGCTGACATCCTTGCTGGCCCGGTTGGCGAGCAGCGCGAGCTTGCCGTCGCGCCGGATGGCGAGGCCATGGGGCTGGCTGCCGACCGTGACGTCCGGAAGTTTCTGCATGGTCGCGAGATCGACGACATGCAGTTTGTTGTCGGCACCGGCGACCCATTTGCCGTCCTTCTCGACCGGGAGTACCGAGCTTGCCACCAGGCCCAGCGCGCCGTCCGGCGTGATCTGCAGGTTGACCGGCGGGCCATATACCGAATTGCTCATGGCAATCGGTGCGCCAAGCTTGGGATGCGCAGGGTCCGAGGCGTCGAGCACCACCAGCGTGTCGTTGCCCGGCGCGCGGTAGGTCTGCCCGGCATTGCCGAAGCTGGAGGTTTCATCCGTGCCGATGAGAATGTGCTGTGGTCCCGCCACGGCAGGAAGCGCCGTCAGCGCCAACAGAAGTACGCCACCACAAACCCGCATCGTTTCTCTCCCCCATATATTTTGGAGGAAGCTAGCAGCGGGCCTGCCTTGTTACAACGTTGATCGCGGGGGCTCACTTATGCGGCGGCGCGCAGATCGCCTTGAGCGCATTCCATTCCGCTGCGGTCAACAGCGGCGGTCCGCTGGCGGGACGGTCGACTTCGCTCATGCGCTTCAGGCGGTCTTCGGTCATCGGATGACTTGCGAGAATCGACAGGCTCGAATCGCCCTGTTTGCCGGTGACCCGGAACAGCAACTCGCCCATCGCCTTGGTCGGCCGACCCAGTTTGTGCATCACATCGATGGAAAAATTATCGGCGTTTTGCTCCGCCTCGCGCGAATAGGATGCGGTCACCAGCGAACGCGAGGCAAAGATCACCGCTCCCGAGCCGGTGACGTCGCCGAACAGCAGGCCGATCAGAAACGAGGTGCCGCCATTGTAGATCAAATTGCGCGTGCCATCGCGATGCCGGAGATGGCCGAGTTCATGGGCGAGCACGCCGGCGATCTCGTCGGGGTTTTCCGCTTTCGCCAATAGGCCATTGAACAGATAGACCCGGCCGCCGGGCAGCGCGAAGGCGTTGGGAATGGGGGTCGCCAGAACAGCGGTCTGGATCGACGGATCGAGGCCCCCGGCCTCGCGCAGCGTATTCACCAGCTTGACAAAGGCGGCCTGCCCGGCCGCGTTGTCG
>Ga0193716_1002434_pt1 | contig 10480 bp, 7 predicted proteins | sample U2c1metaG_FD_145901 | JGI IMG/M metagenome (GOLD analysis project Ga0193716, IMG submission 145901) | Soil microbial communities from a riparian zone of the East river system, Colorado, United States - U2c1 | ecosystem: Environmental > Terrestrial > Soil > Riparian zone | place: USA: East River...
TGACCTGCATAACGGCGCTACGTACGTTGCCGTCGACCTGGAATTCGACGACGGCAGCCGTCTTTCGACCCTGGGTGCCGTGGATAGCCATGGCACGCCGGCGCAGGCCCGTGCCCAGGGCGAGGCGCGCATCCTTTATCCCGACCAGTGGAACGCGGTGACGGTGGATGTCGGTCGCGTCGCGGCCGGACGCCACCTGCGCAAGGTGTTCCTGGTGAATGACGACAGCGATGGATCGCCGGTGGAAGGCTATCTTGATGACGTCGCCGTGGCCCCGGCACCAGAGTTGCCGTCCTCGCGCCCCACCGATTTCGTCGATACTCGCCGTGGCAGCAATGCCAACGGGCGGTTCTCGCGGGGCAATAATTTCCCCGCGGTAGCCGTGCCGCATGGCTTCAACTTCTGGACGCCCACCACCAACGCCGGCTCCAACTGGATCTACCAGTACGCCGAGCGCAACGGCGATGACAATCGACCGCGCATCGAGGCGTTTTCGCTGTCGCATGAGCCCAGCCCCTGGATGGGCGACCGCCAGACCTTCCAGGTGATGCCGGCCATGGCAAGCGGCACACCGGCCCTTGACCGCGCGACGAGGGCGATGTCGTTCGACCACGCCAACGAAGTGGCGCAGCCGGACTACTATCAGGTTCATTTCGATTCAGGCGTCACGGCCGAGATCACGCCCACCGACCATGCGGCGATCATGCGCTTCACCTTCCCGGGCAAGGCGGCCCAGTTGGTGTTCGACAACCGTGATGCCAACAATGGCATTGACCTGGACAAATCACACCGCGCCATCAGCGGCTGGTCGGACAGCAAGAGCCGTCTTTCCACCGGTGCCACGCGGATGTTCTTCTACGCCCGTTTCGACCGGCCCGTGATCGCCGCCGACACCTTCGACGGCAGCGAGCGCGAAGATGCCGCGGCCTGGTTCGGCTTCGACGTGGGACATGGCGGGGCGGTGAACATGCGCATCGCCACCTCGCTGATCTCCGTGGAACAGGCGAAGAAAAACCTCGATCAGGAAATCTCACCCGACGACACCCTGGAGACCGTCCGCGAACGCGCTCGTACGCAATGGGATCAGCAGTTGTCGGTCGCTTCGATCGACACGCCCAATCGCGACGAGAAGGTGGTGCTGTATTCCAACCTCTATCGCCTGTTCCTGTATCCCAATTCCGGCTACGAGAACACCGGCACACGGGCCAATCCCGTTTATAGCTATGCCAGCCCGTTCAGTCCGCAGGTAGGCGGAAATACCCCGCTGCGCACGGGCGCGCGGATCATGCCCGGCAAGGTGTACGTGAATAACGGCTTCTGGGACACCTATCGCACCGCATGGCCGGCCTACACCTTGTTCACCCCGCACACCACGGGCGAGATGATCGACGGCTTCGTGCAGCAGTATCGCGACGGCGGCTGGATCGCCCGCTGGACGTCGCCGGGCTATGCGGACCTGATGGTCGGCACCAGTTCCGACGTGGCGTTTGCCGATGCGTACCTGAAGGGCGTGCGTAATTTCGACGTGGCCGCGTTCTACATGTCGGCATTGAAGAACTCAGCCGTGGTGAGCCCCGTTCCCGGTGCCGGACGCAAGGGCATCGGCCGCAGCCTCTTCAGCGGTTACACCGACAGGTCGGTGGAAGAAGGCCTGTCGTGGTCGATGGATGGTTACATCAACGACTTCGCCATCGGCAACCTGGCGCGCGAACTGACGACCAACCCCCCCGAAGACCGCCGCTACAAAGGCTATGCCGACGACGCGGTGTACTACCGAAGCCGTGCGCTTAACTACGTGCATCTTTTCGATCCGGATGTCGGTTTCTTCGTCGGCCGCAACAGCGATGGCAGCTGGCGATTCGACAAGAAGCACTTCGACCCCACCCGCTGGGGCGGTGACTACACCGAGACCAATGCCTGGAACATGGCCTTCCACGCGCCCCAGGACGGCGCAGGGCTGGCGGCGCTCTATGGCGGACGCGACAAGCTCGGCAAGAAGCTCGATGCGTTTTTCTCGGCCGAGGGAACCTTCGACGTGGGTGACTACGGCGGGGTGATCCACGAGATGCTCGAGGCGCGCGACGTGCGCATGGGCCAGTACGGCCATAGCAACCAGCCTTCGCACCACATCATCTACATGTACGACGAAGCCGGTGAGCCCTGGAAAACCCAGGACAAGCTGCGCGACGCCATGAACCGCCTTTACGTGGGCAGCGAGATCGGCCAGGGGTATCCCGGTGACGAGGACAACGGTGAGATGTCCGCGTGGTGGGTGTTCGGTGCCGCCGGCTTCTATCCCTTGCGCATGGGTACGCCCGAATATGTGATCGGCGCACCGCGCTTCGAGCACATGACGCTGAACCTGGAAGGCGGCAAGCAGATATCCATCAACGCGCCCGGTGTGAGCGACACCAACCGCTACGTGCAGTCACTGAACGTCAACGGCCAGCCGTGGACCAAGCTCACCTTGCCACACGCCTTGCTTGCCGCAGGTGCCACGCTGGACTTCACCATGGGTCCGAAGCCCTCGAAGTGGGGCACCGGCGACGATGCGTTGCCGGCGTCGATCTCGGCCGAAGGACACAAGCCCGCGCCACTGGTGGATGTGTCCTCGCAGGCGACCTTGAGCGCCGATGGCGCCGTGCCGGAACTGCTTGCGGCGCTGGCCGATGACGATTCGGCCTCGGCGTACCAGCTGCCCGGGACCACCAGCAATATCAACTACAAACTCGCCAAGCCCGCGGCCGTGGCTGTCTACACGATCACCTCGCCCGGCGCGCTTGATGCCCCGTTCAACTGGTCGCTGCAAGGTTCGATGGACGGCGCCGCCTGGACCACCCTGGACACCCGTTCGGGTGAGCGCTTCGCCTGGGCCCGCCTGACACGCGCCTTTGCCGTGGCCACGCCTGCGGCGTACACGTACTACCGGTTCACCTTCAACGGCGGTCGCCGCACCGGCATCGCCGAGCTGGAATTGCTCGCGCCCAGCGCGAAGTAGCAGGATGCCGCCGGCCTTGCGTCCGGCGGCGTCCTGCTATCATCCCGCCCTGGACACTTTGATAACCCCCCGGGGCGTTTGCCGTGCTGGAAATCCTGTTGGCTGGTGGCTGGGCGATGACGCCCATCCTGATCTGCTCGCTCGTGGCGCTGGCGATCGTGCTCGAGCGCTTCTGGACATTGCGCCGGGCCTCGGTACTGCCGCCGGGGCTGGGTGAGGAAGTGCGTGAATGGGCCCGCTCGGGCCAGCTGGACAACGAACATGTCCAGGCCCTCGCGGAAGGTTCCCCGCTAGGGGAGTTGCTGGCCGGGGCGCTCAGCGTGCGTGACCGCCCGCGCGAACTCATCAAGGAGCGCATCGAGGACACCGGCCGCCACGTGGTGCATCGCCTTGAGCGTTTCCTTAGCACGCTAGGCACGATCGCCCTGATCGGCCCGCTGCTGGGTTTGCTGGGTACGGTGATCGGGCTGATCCGTATGTTCATGGACGTCATGGGCGGCGGCGTGGGCGATCCGGCCAAGATGGCCGGTGGCATCGGCGAAGCGCTGATCTGCACGGCCTCTGGTCTGGTGGTAGCGATCCCGGCCTATGTGCTGCACCGCTATTTCCGCTCGCGGGTGGGCGGTTACATCGTGGACATGGAGAAGCAGGCCACGGCACTGCTCGACGACCTCTCCTTGCCCAAGCCGCGCCGCCGCAGCGCCGCTGCCGCCACGCCGGCCGAATAAGCCGATGCGACTGACCAACGGCCGGCGCGACGACGACGTCGAGATCAACGTGATCTCTTTGATCGACGTGCTGCTTACCCTGCTGATGTTCTTCGTGCTAACCACCACCTTCGTGCAGCATTCGCGCCTGCAGGTGAATCTGCCCAAGGCCAGCGCCGAGGCGCGGGATCCCAACTCCCAGGCGCTCACCATCGTGGTGGACCGCGAAGGGCACTACTACGTCGGCAGCGACGCGGTGCAGGGGCAGGGCATCGAGACGCTGAAGGAGACCATCGCACGGGTGGCCAACGGCGACCACGACCGCCCGGTGGTGATTCGTGCCGACGCGCTCACCGCCAACCAGAACGTCGTGACCGCCATGGATGCGCTGGGCCAGTTGGGGTTCTCGAAGCTATCCATCGCCACCACGCCCACGCAGGACACCCAGGGCAAGTGAACACTGCCAAGAAAACCTCGCCCTTCGGCAAGGAAACCTGGGTCATCTACAAACGGCTGCTGGGCTATTCCTCGCGCTACAAGGGCGTGGCGCTGATCGCCATCATCGGCATGATCGTCGATCCGGCCTGCCTTGCCATATTCACCAAGCTGCTCAAGCAGATCGTCGACCGCGTATTCGTGGACAAGGACACCTTCTGGATCTTCTGGACGCCGATCTGGATCATCGGATTGTTCATCGTGCGTGGCTTTGCTTCATACGCCACGGACTACGGCATTGCCTACATTGGCCGCAATGTCGTGCAGACGGTGCGCCAGGAAGTGTTCGATGCTTACATGCGACTGCCCGCGGCCTTCTTCGGCCGCGAAGCCTCGGGCCACCAGATTTCACGCATCACCTTTACCAGCGAGCAAGTGGCCAACGCCGCCACTGATTCGCTCAAGACAGTCATCACCGATAGCCTCATGGTGGTGTACATGCTGCTGGTGATGCTCACCACCAGCGCCTACCTCACCTTGTCGCTGCTGGTGCTGGTGCCCTGCGTAGGACTGATCGTCACCGTGGTGAGCCGGCGCTACCGGCGCATCAGCAAGCGCATCCAGGGCAACATGGGTTCGGTGACCAGCGCCGTGGAGGAATCCGTCGGCGCCCACCGCGAGGTCCGCATCTACGGCGGCCAGGAACGCGAAACGCGCCGATTCTTCGACGTGGCCGAACGCGCCCGCCGGTTGAACCTGAAGATTTCCTCCACCGGCGCCCTGTCCAGCGCCACCATCCAGACGGTGGGTGCCGCAGCGCTCGCATTGATGGTGTTCCTGGCAACGCGCCCGGCGGTGTTGTCGAACATATCGCCCGGTGCCTTCATGGCCGTGCTTACCGCCATGGGTGCGATCCTGCCCTCGCTCAAACGGCTTGCCGGCGTGCAGTCGGCCATGCAGCGCGGTATCTCGGCCGCGGAAGACCTCTTCGAGATCATCGACATGCCGCCCGAGCGCGACATGGGCGCGCAAACGCTCGACCGCACCCGCGGCGACATCGTCTTCAAGGACGTGCAGCTGGTGTACCCGCGGAACCAGTTTCCCGCCTTGCGTGGCGTCGACCTCGCCTGCCGGCCGGGTACCGTCACCGCGCTGGTCGGTCGCTCCGGCAGTGGCAAGAGCAGCCTGGTGAGCCTGTTGCCCCGGTTCTACGAGCCCTCGGGCGGGCAGATCCTGCTCGACGGCCACGACTACGAGGCTTATACGCTGCCCTCGCTGCGGCGCCAGATCGCCTGGGTGGGCCAGTCGGTGGTGCTGTTCGACGACACCGTGGCCAACAACATCGCCTACGGTGAACTGGCTGGCGCCAGCGAGGAAGCCATCGTTGCGGCCGCTGAAGCCGCCAACGCGATGGAATTCATCCAGAAGCTCCCCGGCGGCATCCATGCCCCGATCGGCCAGGCCGGCAACATGCTCTCCGGCGGACAGCGCCAGCGCATCGCCATTGCCCGGGCGATCCTGAAGAACGCCCCCATCCTGGTGCTGGACGAAGCCACCAGCGCGCTGGATACCGAATCCGAGCGCCTGATCCAGGACGCCCTGCAACGCCTGATGCGCGACCGCACCACGCTGGTGATCGCCCATCGCCTGTCCACCATCGAACACGCCGACCAGATCGCCGTGATGGACCAGGGCAGGGTGGTGGAGCTGGGTACGCACCACGAACTTCTGGTGCAAGGCGGCACTTACGCCGCGTTGCATCGCATGCAGTTCAGCGATACGGCGCCGTTGGCCGCCGGCCGGCACGACTAGCGCCATGTCGCTGGCCACGCGCCTTCAGCAGCGCTGGTATTCGGACCTTGCGCCACCTTGGTGGACGTTGCCGCTGGAAGCCTTGTACCGAATCGTTTCCAAGGCGCGGGCGCGCAAGGCATCGCCGGTGAGTGTCGGCGTGCCGGTGATCGTCGTTGGCAACATCACCGTAGGCGGCACCGGCAAGACGCCATTGACGCTCGCCATCGTGGACGAGCTTCGGGCGCGTGGCATGAAGCCCGGCGTGGTAAGCCGCGGTTATGGAGGCATCCAGGTCGAGCACGCGCTGCTGCCCGAGGGAGCCACAGCCCGCCAGTACGGTGACGAACCGGCACTGATGCGGCAAGCCGGCGCCACAGTCGCCGTGGGCCGTGATCGTCCCGCAGCGGCACGTCTACTGGTTGAGCGCGGCTGCGACGTGGTGGTGGCCGACGATGGCTTGCAGCATCTGCGCCTGGCCCGCGACGTGGAGATCTGCGTGATCGATGGCGCACGCCGTTTCGGTAATGGGCGGCTCCTGCCGGCCGGCCCCCTGCGGGAGCCCATCTCGCGCCTGGGGACGGTGGATTTCGTCGTCTGCAACGGCGGCACGGCTCGGGCCGACGAGATTTCCATGTCGCTGTACGGCAGCGAAGCCGAATCGCTGGTCGATCGCTCGCGGCGCCTGCTGCTGGAATACTTCCGCGGCCGCACAGTGCATGCCGTGGCGGGCATCGGCAACCCAGGGCGGTTTTTCCACGGTCTGCGTGAGCGAGGCATCGATGTGATCGAACACGCCTTTCCCGACCACCATGATTTCGTTCCCGGCGACATTGTCTTCGGCGACAAACTTCCGGTGCTGATGACGGTAAAGGACGGGATGAAGTGCCAGTCCTTTGCCGCACCGGATGTATTCGTGGTGCCGGTAGCGGCGCATTGCCCGGATAGTTTTTATGATCGCCTGATGTGCCTGGTAGGCACAGACGCGAAATGTGACTAGACGCGTCGTCCTGTATCTCTGTGCTTATTTGGGCTTGGCGCCGCCTTGGGATCCAAGCAGGTAAGCCAGCCGAACGTTGTTCTCCAAGTTGGTAATGCCGTTCTTCATGTCCCGCATGTCGTCGCGATTGAAACTCTTGGCAAGCCTGTCGTACGCCTTGGCTGTCCGCGTTTCGATGCGTTGCAGCAATGCCCCAAGATCTCGTCGTGCCCGGGTATCAGGCATCGCTTCCATCGCCGTCATGCAGTCCTCGATATCGTTCTTGAATGCAGCTTTACCTAGCGGCGAGGCAATCGGACGAAGGCCGCCACTGTTGTCCACGCCGTAGAGGCGGGCGGCTACCTCCGCTATTTTTCCCAGCGTTTTTGTCGAGACGGTGGTGTTGTCTGCCTTGGCGAGGATCGCGCTGGCGAGATTAGAGGTATGGCCGACATGGATGATGGACATGGAAGCACTCCGCGAAAGTTCCAACGGTTAGTCTCCGTACCCCCGAGGACTTTCACATCCAGAAATCGCCCAAAGAAAAAGCCGCGACGCCAGGCTCCGCGGCTTTTCATCAGTGAAGCTCCGCGGTTTACTGCACGCGGGTCACATTACCTTTCTCATCCACCGCCACGATGTCGCCCTCGCGCACCGCCGAGGCATCGGCAATGGTGACATTGCTGACGGAGCCGTCGCCCATCCGCAGGCGAAGCGTCCAGCTTTCGCTGCCGCCGCCCTTGCCTATGGCGTTGCCGGCGAAGCCGCCGCCCACCGCGCCGCCGACGGTGGCGATCTTGCGGCCGTTGCCCTTGCCGATCTGGTTGCCCAGCACGCCGCCGGCAACGGCGCCGATGATGGCGCCAGCGGTGCCGTGGTCACGGCCCTGGGTGACGTTGTGCTCGATCGCGGTCACGGTGCCGCACTGGTCGCAGCGCACGTAGATGCCATCCGGGCGCTTGAGGACGGCGGCATCGGCGGGATTCATGGCGGCGACGGCCACAAAGGCGGCAAGCGGAATGCCCAGCATGGTCTTGAAGTTCATCTTGGAGCTCCTGGCAGTGTTCAGGCCGGCATGCTGCCGGCTGGTCGGTCTTACATTCGTTTGCAGTTTATGCTGCAAGCCTGAACGTTAAGATAAGCCGATGGCGCCCTTCGCCATGGTGACGCAGGTCATACTCCGCGGCATGAATTTCGCTGCCGGGCCCAGGGAACGCGGGACCTAGCCGCCGGACACCGCTTCGTCCGCGGGCGCCCGCTTCAGGAGCACAGCCAGAATCGGCGGCGTCACCATCGCCGTGAGCAGCGACATCGCCACGATCACCGCATAGATCTGCTCGGTGAAGACACCTGCGGCAAGGCCCAGGCTTGCGATCACCACGCCCACCTCGCCACGCGGCACCATGCCGAAACCCACGATGAGGGCGCCCCGGTTGCCCAGCGAGCGGGCGCCGAGGTAACCGCCCAGGAGCTTCGATGCGATCGCGATGAGCGTGACCACCAGCAGCAGCCACAACGCGTGTGCGCTGGCCAGTTCCGCCAGGTTGATCTTCGCGCCGGTAATAACGAAGAAGAACGGCGTGAGCAGGGCCAGCAAGGGGCCCACCTGATGCTCCAGTTCCTCGCGTTGCCGGGTTTCCGAGGCAATCATGCCGGCCAGGAAGGCGCCGATGATGGCGGCCAGACCGAATTCGGTGGAGAGGAAGGCCAGCCCCAGGCACAGGGCCAGCACGATGTTCAGCGCCGACCAGGGGCTCAAGGGTTTGTCCAGCCACGCGGAATTACGCCGCATCACCTTCGACCCGCCCCAGCCGATCACGGCGATGAAGCCCACCGCGCTGCCGAGGGTGATCAGCAGCGATTTAATGTTGAGTTCGCCGCCGCCCTGCATCGACACCACCACGCCCAGCAGCAGCATGGCCAGGATGTCATCGATCACTGCCGCGCCCAGGATCACCCGGCTTTCCATCCGCTGCAGTACACCCAGTTCCTGCAGCACGCGCGCGGTGATGCCGGCGGAGGTGGCCACGAAGGCGGCGGCCACGAACATAGACTTCGCCCATTCGTAGCCTTCGCCGTGTGCCCACAGGGCACCGGCGGCGAAGGGAATGACCACGCCGAGCACACCCACCAGCAGGGCGCTCTTGCCGACCTTCTTGAGGTCGTCCAGGCGTGTTTCCAGGCCCACCGAGAACAACAGCACCACCACGCCGATCTCGGCGATCACCGATAGCGGCGTGCCGTCGGCGATCTGATCGAGCTGTACCCAGCCCAGTACCGAGGGACCGACGATGCAGCCGGCGGCGATTTCCCCGACCACACCCGGCAATTTCAGCCGCTGGGCGATCTCCGCGCCTATCTGGGCGGCGACGAAGATGACGAAGAGGGTGAGCAGGATGGCGCTGGCATGGTGCATGGGATCAACCTTGATCTGGGGCCTCGGTGCGAAGCGCTGGGGCGGCATCCGTCGCCACCCAGCCGTGGCGATCTTACACGGGTGCGGTTTCGTCGGCTGTGCGCGCCTTCACCGGGCGGTCGCGGCGCAGGCGCGAGAAAATCCAGCTGGCGGCCAGCGTGAGGGCTGCCAGGATCAGGATCGAGCAGCGGAAGGCGTGCACGTATTGCGCGGGCTCGTGCCCGCCCAGGAAGGCTTCCATCAGCAGCGAAGCCAGCGCGATGCCGAAGCTCATCGACAGGTACTGTGCCGTGGAGGCCATGGACGAAGCCATCGACGCGTGGCTGACGTCCAGGTCGACATAGGCCAGCGTGTTCATCGAGGAATACTGCAGTGACATGAAAGCGCCGTAGACGAAGACCTGCAGCGCGATCACCACCAGCGGCGTCTGCGGGCCGACCAGGGTGAAAGACGCCAGCATCAGCGCCACGGCCACCGTGTTGCCGAGCAACAGGCGCCGGTAGCCCAGCCGAAGCAGCAGGCGGTTCACCACCCACTTCACGGCGATGGCGCCCAGCGCCTGGGGCACCATCATCAGGCCCACCACGCTTGGCGACCACCCACAGCCCAGCTGCAGGAAAAGCACCAGCAGCAGGAACATGCCGGAAACACCCAGCCGGGTGAAGAGGTTGCCTGCCAATGCCACGGCCACGCTGCGCACCTTGAGCAGTTTCAGGTCTGTCACCGGGAATTCAGTGCGGCGTGAATGCAGCACGTAAAGGATCCCCAGCAGCACTGCCGCGGTTGCCCACAGCGCCACCTTGCCCCATTCACCCACCCCGCCGGCTTTCTCCGAGGCCAGCAACAGCAGGGCGGAGGCCCCAGCGAACAGGACAAAACCCAGGATGTCGAAACGGCGCGATTCGGTGAGGCGGTAGTCGGGCATCTGCCGGCGGTTCAAATACATCCCCAGCAGGCTGACCGGCACGTTGATCAGGAAGATCGCCCGCCACGAGGTGTACTGCACCAGCACGCCGCCCAGCAGGGGGCCCAGCACCGAGCCGATCAGCCCGAAGGTGGCCACGGTGGCCATCGACGAGACGAAATCCTTGCGGTCGATGGTACGTACCAGAACGTAGCGCCCGACCGGCATCAGGGCCGCGCCGCCCAGGCCC
>Ga0193716_1002436_pt1 | contig 10471 bp, 10 predicted proteins | sample U2c1metaG_FD_145901 | JGI IMG/M metagenome (GOLD analysis project Ga0193716, IMG submission 145901) | Soil microbial communities from a riparian zone of the East river system, Colorado, United States - U2c1 | ecosystem: Environmental > Terrestrial > Soil > Riparian zone | place: USA: East River...
AAGCCGTAAGCTCGGGCTGGCGATCCTGATCTCGCTCATTCTCCATCTCGCAGTCGGATTTTCCCTGGCCGCGTTCGGTAACGTTTCCGCTCCCACCCTTCCGCCGGAGGAAACGCCGTCGGAATTGACGATCATGGATTTATCCGCGGCGCCGGCGCCGGAGAAGAATCCGCAATTCGTCGACACCGAAAAATCGAAGGAGTCCGTTGAGAAACCGAAGGACCAGACCTTCGAGTCGAACGCGAATTCCCTCGCGGCCAGCGAAAAGGCCCCGACCGGCGATCTTCCGTTGCCGAGCCAGGATGGAAGAGATCTGCCGACGCGCGATCTCCAGACACACGATTTCTCGTTGCAGACGCAAGGCTCACAACCGCAGCCGCAACAACCCGAGCAGCCGGAATCCAAACCGGCCGACAGCCCGCCGCCAAAAGCAGAACCTACCGAGACGCCGAAAACGACGCTGAGCCCGGCGCCGGCGCCCTCCGCGACTGTGGAGCCGGAGCAGCTGGCGATGCTGACCTCCACCCCGCCACCGCCCATCAAAGGGCCGGACGAGACAGAGCCATCGCCTTCGCCGGAACTCGCGCCATCCGTAGCGCCGGTCGCGCCACGCCCGAAACCGGTAGCTCCCAGTTCCAGCTATCAACCGCAAAAGCAGCAGACGCGCATCGCCGGCAGCATTTCGAATCACGGGCCGTCGTCGGTGAATGCGGTCGGGACGCCGCTCGGGTTGTACCAAAAGAGGATGTATGACGCCGTCGGTGCGCGCTGGTATCAGCACACACATGAACGCCAGGACCTGATCAGCATCGGGACCACGCGGTTGACGTTCACGATCGATCGATCGGGAAAGATAAACAATCTCAAGGTGATCGAGAACACGGCCAATGAGGCGTTCGCCATCGTCTGTCTGCAATCGGTGCAGGAGCTGAAACTGCCGCCGATTCCCGAGGACGTGGCGAGCACGCTGCCGTCGGAAGGTTTGCAGCAGGAGTTGACGTTTATCTTATACGCGAACTAATGATTGCGCGGTTCGCGTGCTCCAAATGAACGAGATACTCAATACGATGGTGACTTTCATGAACAAGGGCGGCCCCTTCATGTGGCCGCTCCTGCTCTGCTCGATCGTGACCGTGGCGACGATCGTCCTGGCGTCGATGACGTTGCGCGAGCGCAAGGTGCTCCCGCTCGTGATCGAGAGCGAGATCGAGCGGCTGATGCCGGGCGGCAACCCGGAGCGGCTGATGCGAATCGTGAACGACGACAGCTCATCGCTCGCGGGCGTGGTGCGGACGGCGTTGCAGCATCTGCGCTGGCCGCGTTCCGAGAACATCGAATCGGTGCAAACGCGGGCGCGCCGCGAGCTGGTCCGGCTCGAGCGCGGGTTGATCGTGCTCGAGGTCGTGACCGGAATCGCGCCGTTGATCGGACTGATCGGAACGGTCTCGGGCCTGGTCCACGTTTTCTCCGGCCTCGGGCTGAGCACGGGCGGGTCGGACACGAAAGCGGTCGCGCTCGGAATTTCCGAGGCGCTGAACTGCACGATCTTCGGTTTGTCGATCGCCGTGCCGGCGTTGATTGCGTTCAGCTACTTCTCAAAAAAAGTGGAGGTTATGTCGGTGGAAATGGAGTCGCTCGTCTCCGATCTCATCGCGAAATGTTATTACGGCCGCCCGCAGAGCGGCGAACCGCTGCCGCCTTCGCGAACGACTGCGCCGGCAGCGGCAGCCGCACGCGCGCCGGTCGGGTAAACGCCTCTTTCTTTCATGAAAATCGCAGTCCGGAAACGGCGCGCACCCTCCATCATCATCGTGTCGCTCGTCGATATCCTGACGATCCTGCTCATCTTTTTCGTCGTCTCGACCACTTTCAAGCGCGACCAGCCCGAAGTGCAGATCAATCTGCCGGACTCGAAGACGTCGACGAAGTCATCCTCCGAGCAGGAGCACGCCGTCGTCAGCGTGAACGAGAACGACGAGGTACGGCTCGATGGGCAGATCATCGGCGTGGATGAACTCGAGGCCTCCGTGCGCAATCTGCCGCCGGCGCGCCGGGCCGCGCTGGCTCTGCAAGCGGACAAGAAATCGTCGTTCGGCACGATCATCAAAGTGATGGACGCGTTGAAGCTCGCGGGCGTGAAAAACCTGCCGGCGTTCACGCGAGAAGGGAAATGAAATTGCCGATCCGGAAATACGGCGACCCGATCCTGCGGACGAAAGGGAAACGAATCGAAGCGGTAGACGACGATATCCGCGCGCTCGCCGAAGACATGCTCGAGACAATGCACGCGGCCAACGGCATCGGCCTCGCGGCCCAGCAAGTGGGACGCGCTCTTCAGCTCACGGTCCTCGATGTTTCGCCGGTCGAAGATCGGCCGAGCACGCTGACGTTAAACGGCAAACCCATCGCTGAGTTGGCGGAGGCCATGCCGCTGGTCTTGTTAAACCCAGAGCTGCGCCTCGGTGCAGAAACGGATTTGGGCAGCGAGGGCTGCCTTAGTTTTCCGGAGATCACGGCCGACATAGAGCGGGCGATTTCGGTCGAGGTCGAAGCGGAAACGCTCGAGGGAGAAAAGGTGCGGATCGAAGCATCGGGGCTCCTGTCGCGAGCGCTCCAGCACGAGGTTGATCATCTCAACGGGATCTTGTTTATCGACCGGATGAGCTCAGCGTCGAAAGTGAGTCATTCGAGCCGGCTCAAGCGGCTGCAGAAGGAAACAGCGAGGCTGTAAGGAAAAGCGTGTCATCCCGAGGCTGGCGAAGCGCGCCGAGGGACCTCTCAAGCGCTCAATCGCTACCGCGAAACGACGGACGCTCGCCGTCTGGGTGCGCTTGGCATTTCGCGGTAGCGCAAATTGCAAATGAGAGGTCCCTCGGCGCGCTTCGCCTGCCTCGGGATGACGGCGGCGTGTTCGCTAAATCGCCTTGTAGGAAACGGTGATGCTGCGGAACAGGTCCTTGTCGCGTTGCGCGGAAAAGTAGAAGAGCTCCAGCATCGTGCCGCCGACGATCCATTGGTAGCCCACCAGGGTCTGGATCACGTCGGAATCAGTGTCGCGTGTCCGCGAAACCAATTTGCCGGTGCCGAACTTGGCGTCGAAATAACGGCGAATTTCCCCCATGCGCTCGTTGTAGCGCTCGATCGTCCAATCCGGATACTCATATTGAAGTTCCACTTCCACGAGAAAGCCGTCGCGAAAAGTAAACAGCGTCCGTTTCAGCCCCGGCTGGACCAGACCTTCGACCGTCCAGGTCTCGCGCTTATCTTTTCGATCGCGCGAAACGATCTTCGCCTTCGCGCCCGCGAGGACCTGTTCCAGTTTCGTCATCGAATCGTTCCAATGAAATCCGAACGGCGGTGGAATGTCTTCGGCGGCCCGCGCGGGAGGGGCCACGGCGAAAACAAAAGCGAGCACCGCGCAGCAAACCAGGGAGCGGCGGTTTGTAACCGCCGTTTTATCTCGTCGGCGGTTGCAAACCGCCGCTCCTTGAAGTCGCCATTTCGTCATGCGCGGAAAGCAGCGAGGGCTGAATCCGCCGCAATGTTGCGCGTGCGAGCGGATTGGGTCAACTGGTTCGCTTTCGCTCCATTGTGGGGTAGTCTGGACAGCTCCGAACGCGATTTTTCGTCAAGAATTTTTTGATTCGCTGACGAAAATAAAATTCAGGTTTTTTCTTGTCGGCTTCGCGCGCGGTTTCTAATCTCAAGCCGCTGGCAGGGAACGAAGAGCGCCGGTGTTAATAAGATGTGAACAGAATTCCAAGATCACCAAGCGCCAGAATGACAATAACACCCGCCAGAGCGAACAAAGCTTCCCTCGAAGATTTTTCTTTTGCCTCGGGAAACGCCACGCTCAACTCCATCGCGCGCGTTTCTCCCTCGTATTTTCGCACCTTAACCCAGTTTACCCCAGGAACGTCGCCGCGATCTCTCCGGAGAAGCCTCGCGATCGAATTACCCTTCGCCCAGCCGATCTCGCTCTCGCCGAGCATTTCGCGGGGTGTTTAACGCTGTTAACAAGTCGGCATGGACGAGAAGCATTCACAGCTATGGCAGAAACTGTCGGCAGCCCTCAAGCCGCAGGTAAGTCCGGACACTTTCAAGCGCTGGTTTTCCGCCGTGAAGCTCGTTCAGGCGACCGATGAAGCGTTTACCTTTCGCGTCCCGAACAACATTTACCAATTTTGGATCGAGAGTAACCATATGGCCGCGTTGCAGGCCGCGATCGTGACGGCATTTGGTTCGCCGCGCGACGTGAAGTTCGCCACGGCTTCGGACGGCGCGTCGAAAAAGGACGAAGAAGAGCTTCCGGAGATTTCGAGCAAGGAATTTGCTCGCGATAGCGGCCGCGACGGCAAGCAATCGGGTGGCGCGCCCGGCTTGAATCCGCGGAATAGTTTCGAATCGTTCGTGGTCGGTCCGAATAACGAGATCGCGCACGCCGCGAGTCTCGCGGTGGCGAAAACGCCGGCGCGGACCTACAACCCACTCTTCATCTACGGCGGCGTGGGGCTGGGCAAGACGCACCTGATGCAGTCGATCGGCCAGTACGTCGGGATAAACAAAAAGGGCGCGAAGGTGATGTATCTCTCGAGCGAGGTGTTCATCAACGAGTTCATCGACGCGATCCAGCACAACAACCTGGTCAAATTCCGGAAACGTTATCGCCAGGCCGATCTCCTCCTCATCGACGACATCCAGTTCCTCGGCGGCAAGGAACGCTCGCAGGAGGAATTCTTCCACACGTTCAACACGCTCTTTGACGGCCATAAACAGATCGTGCTCTCGAGCGATCGGCCGCCGTCGGAAATTGCGAACCTCGAGCACCGGCTAGTTTCGCGTTTCGAATGGGGACTAACCGCCGAGCTGCAGCCGCCTGATGTGGAAACACGGATGGCGATCCTGCGCAAGAAGGCGCATACGCTTCAGATCAAACTGCGTGAAGAAGTTTTTGAATTCCTCGCGAACCGCATCCGCACCAATGTGCGGCGGCTAGAGGGGGCGCTCATGCGAGTCGCTTCGTTCGCTTCCCTGAGCGGCAAGGAGCTGACCAACGACGTCGTCGAGCATTTGCTCAAGGACATTCTTCAGGAAGAAGCGCGGCACGCGGTGACGATCGAGCAAATCCAGCGGCGGGTGGCGGAACATTTCGATGTGCGCCTGGCCGACATGACGAGCAAGCGCCGGCCGGCGAACATCGCCTTCCCGCGCCAGATCGCGATGTATCTCGCGCGCGAATTAACGAAGGCCTCGCTCAACGAAATCGGCGACGCATTTGGCGGACGCGATCACGGCACCGTGCTGCACGCCTGCAAGCTGGTGAAGCGGCGGATGCTGGAGCAGGATAATATTCGGCAGACTATTTCTTTTATCGACAGCGCGCTGCAGCGTTAATGGAGGCAACTCTCCGCGCCACTCCGAGATTGCGGTTGCCGAAAAAAACCGTAAGCCTTACATCTTAGCTTTCCGTTCCGTCATGAAATTCAGCGCCACTAAAGAAAAGCTGCTCGAAGGTTTGCAACAGGTGCAGAACGTCGTCAGCACCCGCACCACCCTCCCGATTCTCTCCAACGTCCTGCTCCAGGCGAAGGGCAGCGAAGTCCTTCTCACCACGACCGACCTCGACGTCGGTGTGCGCGGCGCTTTCGAAGCGAATGTCGAAAAGGAAGGCGCTACGACGTTGCCGGCACGGCGGCTCTTCACGATCATTCGCGAGCTTCCCTCGAGCGAAGTCTCCATCGAGGTCGATGCGAAAAATGCGGCATCGATCCGAAGCGGCCAAAGCTTTTTCAAGATTCTCGGATTGCCCGAGGAAGAATTTCCACCGTTACCGAAATTCGACAGCGCGAAGGTTGTCACGATTCGGCAAAAGGATTTGCGCGATGGATTGCGCAAGACCTCCTACGCGATCTCAACCGACGAAACGCGCTACGTTCTCAACGGTCTCCTGTTCAGCCTGAAGGAAAATAAATTGACCCTGGTGGCGACGGATGGGCGGCGCCTCGCGATGGTCGACATCGAGCTGGAATTTCCGCGAAGCCACGAGGCGGACATCATCGTGCCGACGAAAGCGGTGACGGAGTTGAGCCGGCTCCTGACCGATGAAGGCGAAGTGAAGGTGAGCGTCGGCAGCGGGCAGATCGCGTTCGAGCTGAATAACACTCTGTTGGTGTCGAAATTAATCGAAGGGAATTATCCGAACTACAAACAGGTGATTCCGAGCGAAACGAAGGAACGCGTCACGCTCGAGCGCGAGACGTTTCTCAATTCGCTGCGGCGCGTTTCGCTGCTGGCGAGCGACAAGTCGAACTCGATCAAACTCAATTTCACCAAGAACAACATCGACATCACGGCGAATACACCGGAAGTCGGCGAAGCGAAGGAATCGCTCGCGGTCGCCTACAAAGGCCGCGATTTTTCCATCGCGTTCAATCCGGAGTTCTTTATGGCGCCGCTCCGCGCCCTGACCGAGGACGAAGTGTTCCTCGACCTGATCGACGAGATGAGCCCGGGGGTTCTGAAGATCCAGACCCCATTCCTCTACGTCCTGATGCCGATGCGCATCAGCTCGTAGGACACTGTTTCCACTTTCAGTAATCGCATCTCCCCTTCCGGCGCGCAAAGAAGAGCCACTTGCTCGTTCGCTGGCGCCCAGATTGCAGGGTCGGTCGGACCGAAAAGCAAAAGGCAGCGCGCGCCCGACGCCGCGGCGATATGCGAGATGCCGCTATCGTGGCCGAGAAAAACGGTTCCTTCGAGCAAAGCGGCGAGGTGTGGCAAAGGCAGGTTCTCGGCGAACTGAATTGGTTTTCCCTTCCACGCCAGTTTGAGCTGCTGTATCCGCGCCGTATCCGCTTCACCACCGATGATCATCAAGGGATGGCCGTTTGCGAGGAGAACGCCGCCGAGTTCGATCCAGTTTTCGATCCGCCAGTTCTTGGTCTCGCCGCCGGAGTTCTCAAGCAGAGTTCTTACGGCGTATCGATCGTCGTCCGTGGGAAAAAGGCGCGCGGCTGGATCTGTGAGAGAAAGGCGGAGGGCGGCGAGCGGACGCGCTAACTGAAACACCGCGTGTTCACGGTCGTCGAGTTTGGACGGCCCCGCAATGAATGTCCCGCTGCCGGACGTCTTCACGTTGGCTTCAAAAATTCCATCGGGATCGTAGAGATAACTTAGAATCAAATCGAAGCTGCCGAAGTAATCGGCCAGCTCACCTGGCAACTCCGAATTCCTCGCAAAGAATCTCGCGAGTGATGCCGACTCGATCGAACGGACCGCGTCCGCATAGAAACGCTTTTCCGCCAGCGCAGCGATGTGCCTGTAGCCGAGGATTTCCAGGTGCGCTTGAGGAAACCGATCGCGCAGCAGTTTGATCGCGGGCAAAGTGAGAACGAAATCGCCGATGGCGCCGCCGCGGATGACAAGGATGCGGTTCATCTGCGCGACCGCGATCAGCGATCGCGGCTCCAGGAATCAGTAGCGCGTTACGGCGCAGGCGAGGATGGCGACGCCGTAGAGAAAGACCAGACCGTGGGTGAAGCGCCACCGGCCGTTCGAGCGCGCGCTCCAGTTAATTTGATCGCGCAGAAGATAGGGCATGGTGACCCAGAACAGTCCAATGACGATCAGCAGATAAGCGAAAACCGTTACGAGCAGCCGGGTCTGTTCAGTCCGGAAAAAGGCGGCGTCAAGCAGCGGTTCGGCGGCGAGGAGGAAGAGAATGCCGAGAGCGCGCACCGCCAGAAATTCGTCCACAAACCGCAACACCAGAAGAAAACCGACCGGCAAAATGAAGAGGAGCGGTTTCCGGAACCCGGAGAATTCCCCCATCTCCATGGTGGCCAGGAGCCAGAAACTCCAGAAGAACGCGATCGTCAACAGGACGAACCCCGCCACGCGGGAACGCGGCAAAGTCCGCGCGAGTGCCTGCGAAGCGCCGGGGCGGACCATCCCCCAAAGGCCGAGAAGCGACAGAAAAATGCCCGCGATGTAGCCGGCGGTTTGGAGCGACAAATGATAGATCATGCGAAAACCGGAGAGGACGGTTGCATGACCGGCGTCCCATACAAGCTGAATCCGGTCGCCTCCGCGATGTGAATGTCGAAAAGCTGACCGGCGAGCTGCGGTTCGCCTTCGAAGACGATGATCTTGTTTGTGCGCGTGCGCCCCATCAACCGGCTGGCGTTCGTGCGGCTCGGTCCTTCGCACAAGATTTCCAGATCGCGTCCCACCAGGCGAGCGTTGATACGGTGCGCGGAAGCGTCCACTACCGTGAGCAGGTCCTGATTGCGCTCCTCCTTCACCCGCTCGTCGATCTGCGGCATCGCGGCGGCAGGCGTTTCCTGGCGGGTCGAGTAACGAAACACGAACGCGTTATCGAATTGGATTTCTTCGACGAGATCGCGCGTCCGCCGGTAATCGTCATCTTCTTCTCCAGGAAATCCCACGATGACGTCGGTCGTAATCGCGATCTCGTCGCGGGTTTCGCGAATGCGCTTCACGAGTGCGCGATATTTTTCCGCCGTGTAGGGACGGTGCATCGCTTTCAGAATGCGGTCCGAGCCGGATTGAAGAGGGAGGTGCACATGTTCCGCCAGTTTCGGCAGGTCGCTCAGCGCCCGCAGCAAATCGCCCCGAAATCCGATCGGATGCGGCGAGGTGAAACGGAGGCGCTCCAAGCCATCGATTGCATGAACGGCCTCGAGAAGCTGAACGAATGGACTCTTCTCGTTGATGGTCTGAAATTCATGCCGGCCGTAGAGATTCACGATTTGGCCCAGCAGCGTGACTTCCTTCACACCGCGAGTAACGAGATTCCGCACCTCGCCCACGATCTCGTCGATCGAACGGCTGCGCTCCTGCCCGCGCGTCCTCGGCACGATGCAAAACGTGCAGTGCATGTTGCAGCCCTGCATGATCGAAACGAATGCCGTCGCCTGCCGGTCTTTCAGCTCGTGATCGCGAATCGTTTCCGCGGAACCACGTTCCTCTTCCGTGTCGCAAATCGAAAAGCGCGGATCATCCATCCGGCGCGCCCGCTTTTTCTCGAGCAACTCTTCGACGTAGTCCGCCACGCGATGAAATTTTTGCGTCCCGACGACGAGGTCGAGATGGGGCACCGCGGCAAAAAGCGAATCTCCACGGGCCTGCGCCATGCAGCCGAGAAAACCGAAGACCGTCTCGGGCCGGCGCTTCGCTATCTGCCCGAGCATGCCCATTTTGCCCAGCGCTTTCTGCTCCGCCATGTCGCGAACGCTGCAGGTATTCAGCAGGACCACGTCCGCGTCGGCTTCGCGAGCAGCACGCTCGTAACCGCGTTCCAAAAGGGAATGGGCGACCTGTTCCGAATCGCGCTCGTTCATCTGGCAGCCGTAGGTTTTGATGAAAAATTTCGGCATCGGGAGAGCGGAGTGTGACACAAGGCGGCGAGCCGCGCCAGAGACAGCCGTAGCGCACATTCGCCTTCCCAAGTGCTCGCCCTTTCCATTTAATCGCGCGCTATGACTGCAAACGCACCAGCCATCGGGATCATCGGCGGAAGCGGTCTCTACCAGATGGAGGGCGTGGAAGACCCGGTCGAGCAACGGGTGGAAACGCCGTTCGGCGAACCGTCCGATGCCGTCATCGGAGGTCTCATGCACGGCCGGCAGGTCTATTTCCTGCCGCGGCACGATCGCGGGCATCGGCTGCTTCCGCACGAGCTGAACCATCGCGCCAACATCTACGCCCTGCGCTCGCTCAATGTTCGCTGGATCATTTGCGTCACTGCCGTGGGCAGTTTGCAGGAACAATATGCGCCGCGCGACGTGCTCCTCCCCTCGCAGTTTTTCGACCGTACCAGCCAACGCGCCAACCACACTTTTTTCGGCGAGGGTATTGCCGCCCACATCAGTTTCGCCGATCCGATCTCAGAGGGCCTGCGGAGTATTCTGGCCAAAGCCGCCGGCGCGGTTGGCGCGACCATGCACAATGGCGGAACCTACGTGAACATGGATGGCCCGGCTTTTTCCACGCGCGCCGAATCCGAATTAAATCGCCGCCATGGCTTCGACGTCATCGGCATGACCAACGCGCCGGAGGCGAAACTGGCGCGGGAAGCTGAGATCGCGCTCGCGACCATGGCGATGATTACGGATTACGATTGCTGGAAGGTGGAAGAAGAACCGGTCTCGGCCCAAACCGTCTTCGAGCACCTGGTCGCGAACGCGGAGACCGCGAAGAAGATTCTGGTGGACGCGATTCCCCGCATCCCCACCGAACCAAACTGGCCGGAACATCGGGCGTTGGACACAGCTCTGGTCACGGACCGGAAGCTTTGGCCGCCGGCCACCAAGCAGAAACTTGGGGCAATCCTGAGTCGGTTTACCTAGGAAAAAAGCTCTTTCGCAAGAATGCGTCGCGATTCGCAAAAATCCTTCTTGCCAACCGCGAGGGAAATATAGTAATTATAAAGACCGTCGGGAGAATCCCG
>Ga0193716_1002439_pt1 | contig 10463 bp, 9 predicted proteins | sample U2c1metaG_FD_145901 | JGI IMG/M metagenome (GOLD analysis project Ga0193716, IMG submission 145901) | Soil microbial communities from a riparian zone of the East river system, Colorado, United States - U2c1 | ecosystem: Environmental > Terrestrial > Soil > Riparian zone | place: USA: East River...
CGTCTCGCCGGCGACCACGACCACCTGGTTCTCGGTGATGGCCTTCGCGATCTCGTCGCGCCGCTCGCTGACCGGGAGGTCGGGGTAGGTGATCGTCGGGATGGCGGCGATGCGGGCCGCGACGAGGGCCTCGGCCGCGGCGAACTGTTCGGCGATCTTCTGCACGGTTGCCGGGTCGCTCCCGCGGAGACCCTTCAGCCTGCGGCCGAGCCGGGAGGCGTCGCGGATCGTCAGCCCGTCGAGCCGCGCACGCAGCTCTGAGACGGACGGTTCGGACACTCGGGCAAGGATAGTTGACCACCCAGTTCGTACCTGGCCGCATCTTCGGCTTACATGGAGACGGTGAGTCGGCGAATCCTGAGTGCGTATTTCCGGTTGATCCTGCTGCTGGCGTTGTGCGCGGGCGTGGTCGCCGGCTGCACGACCCCGCCTGGCGGAACACCGGGAGGAACGGCAACGCCGCCGGGATTGCCGGCGTTTCCGACCGCGCCGACGACGACCACCAAGCCGGCACTACCAACAGGCCCCTTGGTGGCCTACCGGGCGTCGACCGAGATCGGGCTGGCCGACGGCACGAAGGCCGTGGCCACGGCGCCAGGCAGCTTCGCGCCGTCCAGCGAACCCTTCGTCACCGAGGACGGCCGCTTCGTCTTCGCGCGGTCCTCGGACGGAAAGCTGGTCACGCTCGACGCGCGCTCCGGGGAGACCCGGGTCTTCCCCCTGCCGCAGGCCTCCCGCCTGGGCACCGCGGGCGCCAGCATGATCGTGTGGTGGGAGCAGCCGAACAGGCTGATGCAGCTCGACCTGGCCGCCGAGGCCGTCGCGCCAACGCTGCGCCAAACCGTGGACCTGCCGCCCGTCTACGACGCCGCGGCGACCGCTCCCGCGTTGCTCACTGCAAGGGGCGGCACGGCCGTCATCTCTCGGGTCGAGTCCGCACCGTCACCGACTGGAGGTCCCGACACGCTGTACGCCGTGCGCGGCGGTGGCGCGCCGGCGTCTCTCGGCCGCGCGGATGCGAACACCCCGGTGGCGATCGCCGAACTCAGCCCCGACGGCGCGAGCCTCGCCTACGCGCTGTACCGCCGCTCGAGCGACACCTGTGGAACGGCCGCCGTGGTGGTCTCCAACGCCGACGGGTCGCAACAGTCGTACGACGTCGCCGCACCGGGGCCGGCGACCGGCTCCGAGGTTCTGCACCTGTGGTGGCAGGAGTCGCACCCCATGGCGCTCAGCTTGGCGACGTGGCAATGCGAACCGGCCAGCTCGTACTCACCGCGGGTGTGGGAGCTCGGCTCCGACCGTCTCGTCCAGATGACTCCGCCGACGGTGGCTTTGCAGGCGGTCGAGGTGACCCCAGGTCAGCGGGCGCTCATCATTCCCCAGGGCGGCCCGACACCCGAGCAGTCGGGCACGCTGGTCGTCGAGGACAGCGGACGCAGGTTCCCGGTCAAGCCGGACGTGAACGCGCTCGAGGTGATCCCGGCGCAGGCGCCGTCATGACTCTCAGCCGGTGATGACGTTCAGGACGAAGGTCGAGTCGGTCGGAGCGTCGGGCGATATTTGAATCGTGCCGTCCCCGCGCGCGTTGGCGTAGATGCCGGTGCCTCCCACGATCGCGACTGCGCCGGGTTGACCGGCGTCGAACACACCACCGGTGTCCAGACCCTGGACGGCGAGTTGTCCGCCTTCGAGGACGAAGGTGCCGTGACAGAAGGCATCTCCGCTCGACGCGTCACCGCTGAGTGTCGTGCACTGGCCCGCGACGTGGCCGATGTTCGTCCCTCCGGCGCGGTCGAAGACGTCACCGGCGAAGAGGAACTCGTCCCCCGGGCCCTGCCCTGGTTCGCCGAGATCGATCTCCGTCGATTGTGTGTCGTGCTCGAACAGGGTGAGTGTGGTGTCGGCTGCGGCACTTTGCCCGAACACACCCACCATCGGAAGCGTTAGGGCTGCGCACACGGCGAACAGGCCAACACCCACTCGCCGCGCGCATCGATCAATGGTTGCCACGGTGCCTCCTCCCCAGGAATACGCAGACTGTACGCGCGCCAGTCCCGTCGCGCTGTGAGTCCGCTGTGACGGTGGTGAGGCAGAACGGGTGACTCGTGCTCGAAGTGTCCTAACGGGCGGTTCCCGTTCGTCCATGTGTTGAGATTCGGGAAATGCTCGAATCACCTGGAGAGGAAAAACGTCATGCCGCAATACGTCGCTCTCACCTACACCAAGGACGTCGACTGGACAGCGCCCGAGAACGCCAAGGAGATGGCCGAGTACGAGAAGTTCGGTGAGACCCACGGCGCCGTGATCCGCGGCGGTGCCGCGCTGTACCAGACGAGCACCGCGACCACCGTGCGTGTCAAGGGCGCCCGCGGTGGCGAGGTGGTCCTCAGCGACGGTCCGTACGCAGAGACCAAGGAGGCCCTGACGGGCTTCTACCTCATCGAGGCCGGCGATCTGGACGAGGCCCTGCGCATCGCCGCCGACCTCCCTGCGGCGTGGGACGGTGCCGTCGAGGTGCGTCCCACCATCGATTTTGGCGGCTGACCGGCTTGCCGAGACCGTTCGGACGGAGGGCGCGCGCATCCTGGCCACCCTCGTCCGGACGGTCGGCAGCCTGCCGATTGCCGAAGACGCGGTGCAGGAGGCGGCGCTGCGCGCGTTGCGGGACTGGCCGCGCACCGGCGTTCCCGACGAGCCGCGCGCCTGGTTGACCGTGACCGCGCGCCGGGTGGCGATCGACATCATTCGGCGCGAGGGCATGCGGGCCGGAAAGGAGCGCGCCAGCATGAACCTCGCGGGACCCGACGCAGTGCCCGACATAATGCCCGACCTGCCGTCGGACAGTGTGGTGCACGACGACCGGCTACGGCTGATCTTCACCTGCTGCCACCCCTCGCTCGCGCTGGACGCCCAGGTGACGCTGGCGCTGCGAACCCTCTGCGGGCTCTCGTCTGCGCAGATCGCCGCGGTGATGCTGATGAGCGAGTCGGCGGTAGCCAAACGGCTGACCAGGACGCGAGCCAAGATCGCCCGCGCAGGCATCCCGTACCGCGTCCCCGACGACGACGAGCTTCCGGCCCGGGTGGCGTCGGTGTGCGCGGTTCTGCACGCGTCGTACACGATCGCCCACAGCGCGGTCGGCGGCGAACGGTTGACCGACGTCGATGGCCGCCGGGAGGCGTTGCGACTCGCACGTCTGGTCCACGAACTGCTGCCCAACGAGCCCTCGCCGATGGCCGTGCTGGCCCTGTTGCTGCTGACCGAATCGCGGTGCGCGGCCCGGGTCGACGACGCCGGCGATCCGGTGCTGCTCGCCGACCAGGACCGGACGTTGTGGGATACCACCGCGATCGACGAAGCGCTGATCCTCCTGGACACCTCACTGCGTCGAACCGATGCGGTCGCCGATCCCTACCAGTTGCAGGCCGCAATCGCCGCCGAGCATGCCCGCGCAACCTGCTATCAGGCGACCGATTGGACGGAGATCGTCCGGCTGTACGACCTCCTGCTCACGGTCCAGCCAAGTGCACCGGCCGCGCTGGCACGGGCAGTGGCCATCGCCGAATCCGACGGCGCGGCAGCGGGACTGGACGCGCTCGCCGATCTGGACTTCGACCGTGACCAAAACCACGACCAACGATGGCACGCGGTCCGCGGTGAACTGCTGGCCCGCGAGGGCAGATACGCCGAAGCGGTCGCCGCGACACGCGAATCGATCACCGACGAGGTGTCAGCGCCGGAACGGCGCCACCGGGAACGCCGAATCGTGGCATGGTCGGCAGCGGGCCAGCCCGAGCGCTACAGGTAACCAATTCCGCGGGCGTCCTTTTCGAGCTCGTCGCGGAACTTGGGGTGGGCGATCGCGATGAGGCGCCGGGTGCGTTCTCGGATCGGCTGACCGCGAAGCTCGGCGACGCCGTACTCGGTGACGACCTTGTCGACGACGTTCTTGAACGTCGTCACCGCTCCGCCCTGGTGCAGCGTGCAGACGATGCGAGAGATCGACTCGTCGTGGTTCGACGAGTGCAGCACGATGAACGACTGGCCCTCCTCGGCGAAGAGCGCCCCGCGCGCGTAGTCGGGTTGGCCGCCGGATGACGACCAGTAGTTGCTGCCAAGCGATTCCGAGGCGCACTGACCGAGGAAGTCGACCTCGAGGGTCGCGTTGACCACGTTCATCCGGTGCTGCTGGCCGATCACCCGCGGGTCGTTCGTGTAGTCGACGGGCCAGAACTCGATGCCCGGATTGTCGTGGAGGAAGTCGTAGAGGCGTTTGGTCCCGATGGCCGAAGTGGTGATCGCCTTGTACCGGTGTGTGCTCTTGGACTCGCCGGTGACGGCCCCGGATTCGATGAGGTCGACGAAGCCCTCGGGCAGCAGCTCGGTGTGGATGCCGAGCCTACGGTGGTCGCGCAGCGCCTTGATCACCTGTTCGGGCACCGAGCCGATCCCGATCTGCAGCGTGGCGTCGTCCGGAATCCGTTCTGCGACAAGACCTGCGATCGTGGTATCCGCAGGCGATGGTTCTGCGGCAGGCACTTCCACCAGGGCGTAGTCGGCCTCACACCAGCCGACGACGTCGCGGACGTGGATGTGGTTCTCGCCGCGGGTCCGCGGTACCTGCGCATTGGCCTCGAGGAACACCGGCATCTCGCCTGCGAGTGCGGCGACGTATTCGGCATCCGGCCCGAGGGAGAAGAAGCCGTACGCGTCCGGCGGTGAGACGGCGGCCAACAGCAGTGAGCACTTCGTCGCGGTCCGCATCAGGTGCGGCACCTCGCTGAAGCTGTTCGGCACCAGATCGCACTTGCCCTCGTGAAACGGCTCGCGCAGGAACGGGGAAAGAAACCAGGACACGTGACGGAGGTTGGGCCGCTCGCCGTGAAAGTAGGACCGGTCGCGCACGGGCAGCATCTGGTGGATCCGCACGTCGTCGAGCTCGGCGGCATGCGCTTCGATGGCGTCGATCACCGTCTTCGGCTCGCCGTTGGCCACCCCGACGATCAGCTCGGCGCCGGGCTCGATGTATTCGAGCACCGCTTCGGCCGGGACGCGCTTCGCCGCGAGTTCAGAAGACAGCGCGCGCTTTTCGGGTGGCATCTGGTCAAGTCCTCACATCGGTGTGGCTGCGGTGCGCAACTCGGCATACGCGGTCTCGATCGCTTCGGCGAGCCCCGCGACGTCCGGCAGCGCACTCGGGTCGGTACACAGCCCGATGCCCAGATCCCCTGCACACGAGATCGCCGAGATCCGCAACGCGTGGTGGGCGGCGGGCTCCGAAGAGGAGAAGAGATGCTGCACCCCGCGACCGGCGACGCCGACGGGGACGCGCGGGCCCGGCACGTTCGATATCGACACGCTGAACTCCTTGGCGCTCTTGGAGATTCGCTGAGCGGCGCTGCCGAGGTGCTTCACGCGACCGAGAGCGTGGAAGAGGTCGTACATCTCCTCGGCGTCGTCGAGGCGTTTGCGCTCACCGGTCTCGGCCCGGATCCGGTCCAGCCGGACGAGGGGATCCGCCTCCGCGAGCGGCAGGTCGACGTTCATGAACGAGTCCCGATTTCCGAGTTGGGTCGCGTCCTCGTCGCGGTGGTGCAGGCTGACCGGTATCTGGGCGTTCAGGTGGTGCACGAGCGTGCCCGCCTCGCCGAGCCAGGTCCGCAGACCTCCCGTGATGATCGCGAGGAGGACGTCATTGACCGTGGCGCGGACGGGCCGTGACGCGCCGATCGCCTTCACCTCCGACAAGGGCGCGACGGTGAAGGCCAACTCGCGGGCGATGGTGATCGGGCGGTCGAAGGGGGAACGTTCGTTGGGGTGCCCGAGTTCACGGATGACGGCGCCCGGCAACCGCAGCGCCTCGCTGAGACCGCTTGGCTCCTCACCGGATTGCACGCCGGGGCGTGCCCCCGTCGGGGCAGGCGCGGCGGCGTGGGCATCCCAGAGCACGGCGTCGAGGAAGCGGACACCGGCGATGCCGTCGCACATCGCGTGGTGGATGCGAACGGCGATGGCTTCGCGACCGTCCGCGAGTGGCCCGATCACGTCGAACGTCCACAGCGGCTTGCTGCGATCGAGGTGCTCGGACATCAACCCGCTGACGATCCGCCACAGGTCGGCCCGCGAGACGCAGGACGTGGTCTGACGCCGGACGTGATCGCGGATGTCGAAGTCGGTTGCCTGCACCCAGCGCGGTTCGGGTCCCGAGGTGTCGATGCGTTGCGTCGCCCGTGGCTGGCTCGGGAGACGCTTCTCGACCGCAGCCCTCAGGGCGTCGAGGTGGAGCGGATCGCCCACCTCCAGCACGTTGAGCTTCAGCGTGTGGCCGGCGATCGCCGCCGATTCGACGTCGAGGATGCGGGCGTCGTCGGCCGAGAGCCGATCGGGATCGTCCAGCCGGGCCACGCGGCCAGTGTAGGTGTCTCGCCGTCGACCGAGGGTGGGGTTTCGACGGGTCGCATTCCGCGCGTGCGGTAGTAGAGGACGCCGGCGGCAATCGTCACCTCGACCGCCGCGAGCACAGTGGCGATGTTCATGACCGTCGACTCGTGGACCGGTGCAACCGCAGTCAGGCCCGCGCCGTGCTGATGCGCGGCCGACGCAGGCAAGTGGATCGCGATCATCGCGAAGTTCATCAAAGCCACCAGCAACCAGCACCGTACGGTGCCGTGCAGCCACAGATCACGTGCGCAGTAGAGGCACGCGACGAGCATCGCCAGCATCAGCGCCATGGCCGCGGGGTTCGTCATGTGACCAAGTGAAATCCCATGCAGCACAGCTGAACAAGCCGCAAGCACCGCACACGCCCGTCGTCCGAGAACACCGGCGCGAATGCTCACCTCGCATCACCGGACGTCACACCCGCGTACTCGTCGTGCCAGTTCCACCACTCATACGGCGCGGACTGTGGGCGGCCCTGCGGAGAGTCCTCCCAGGTCTCCTGACGCCCGAGGGCGGTGATGTCGAGGTAGCTCCAGGTGCCGCCCATTTTCTCGTCGCCACGGTTGTTGAGGAAGTACGTGCGGAAGGCGCGGTCGCCAGCCTCGTCGGTCGAGCGGATGAACACGTTGGTGCCATGCCATTCGTCCACGCCGAAGTCGGTGTCGAAATGGTCGGTGACGGCGTACCAGGGGATGTTGTCCCAGCCCATCCGTGCCTTCAGGCGTCCGATGTCCGTCTGCGGAGCGCGCGAGACGAACACCAACGTGGTGTCGCGGGCATTCAGGTGCGCGACATGGGCCACCTGGTCGGCCATCAGCGAGCACCCGGGACAGGCGTGCTCGGGCCACCCGTGCACGCCTGGTTCGAAGAATGCGCGGTACACGATCAGCTGACGGCGGCCGTCGAACAGGTCCAGCAAGCTCACCGCTCCGTCGGGCCCGTCAAACGCGTAGTCCTTCTCCACGGCGAGCCACGGCATGCGGCGACGCTCCGCGGCCAGTGCGTCTTGAGCGCGCGTCACCTCCTTCTCCTTGACGAGCAGCTCCAGGCGAGCCGTCTCCCACTCCTGCTCCGACACGATCTGGGGTGTGTCCATCACGCTGCCTTCCGTTCGTCGGCTACACGTTATAGACGCCAGCCGACCCCGGAATTCATCGCTGGGCGAGCTGGCGTCCCGCAAGCGCGACGGTGAGGTCTTCCACCACGCGTGGGTCGGCGAGGTCGTCGCCGAACAGTTCGCGGAGTTGACCCATGCGGTAGCGCACGGTCTGCGGGTGAACGAAGAGCGCAGCGGCGACGTCGTCGCGGCGGCCGTGGTGCAGCAGCCACACACGCAACGTCTCCACCAGCTTGTCCCTGACCGCGGGGCGCACCGATTCGAGCGGCGCGAGCACCCTGGCCCGAAGATCGGCCAGCGCATCGGCATCCGCGTTGAGGATCAGTTCGGTCAGATGCCGCTCCGTGTCGATCGGATCGTCGTCGTCGCCGAACAAACCGATCGCCCGCAGCGTGCGGTCGACGGAGAGGCCGGCCTGCGTCCACGGTCGTTCGGGCCCGATCACCGCACCGGCGATGTCGATCGAACGGAGCAATGCCGTGCGCGCGCGGACGCCGACGTCGGCAACCAGCAGCACGCTGACCGAACGCCCCATCGGCGGCAGCGCGTCGTCGGGGACCTCGAGGCTGCGTGCGCCGAGCGTCGAGATGAGGCGCCGTTCGTCGCCCCGCGGCACTGCCACGGCCGTGAGGGTCCGCGGGGGAGGCCATTCGGCCCGCTCGGCAGTGGCCAAGAGGTCTTCGGTGCTCGCGTACGCAAGGAGTTGGCGCGCAAGGGTTTCCCTGTGTCGTTGCCGCGCAAGGCCGGTCTTGGCGAGCTGATCGGCGTGACCGGCCACGCTGGCGGCGGAGAGGCGATCGATGTAGGCGAACACCCGCTCGGCGAACACCGCCAGCTGATCGCCAGGCAACCGGTGCGTCACCGCGACCGCGCTCCACTCCCGCCATGCCGTGCGGGCACCGACCCGGAAGGCAGCCAGCAGCACGTCGGTCGACCGGCCCTGGCGCGCCTCACCCTCCCCCAGCGCATAGGCACCGTCGAGGGCCGGGCGGACGTTCGGTGACGTGTCCGGATCGTCACCCTCGGTGGTGAGCTGAAGGAAGGCGGCCAACGACTGCTGCACTGCCCGCTCGATGGTCGGGCCCATCCGGCCTGCGAACGCGTCGGCGTAGCTGGGCACGTCGTCGACGACCGCTGTCACGGTGCGCTCGGCCACCGACGGCAACACCGACCACATGGCCGCAAGCACCGCGTCGGGCAGGGGCGCCCACACCGTTCGCCCGTCGTTTTCCGTCATGACACCTGATTTTTGTTCTCAAAGAACAATTTCATGCCTAATTTTCACACGGCCAGGTCGAGAAGTAACCCATTTCGACAATCAGACTAGTAGTCATGACTTCCCTCATCGCTGGAACCGCGCGGCGGCCCCTGCGGTCCCTCGCGCAGATGGTGACCCAGCCACTGGTGCCGCGCGATTTCATCGACCTGATCGATCCGTTGAGCAGCTCACGCGACCTCCGCGGCCGGATCGACGCCGTCACCGCCGAAACGGCCGACGCAACGACCATCCGCATCCGGGTCGGGCGCGGATGGCGAGGCCACCAAGCCGGCCAGTACGTCCGCATCGGGGTCGACGTCGACGGCGTCCGGCAGTGGCGCACCTACTCCATCACCTCGCAGGCCGGCCCCAAGGCCGACCGCTTCATCACCATCACCGTCAAGACGGTGCCCGACGGCGTGGTGTCCAACTACCTGGTGCGTCAGGCCAAGGCAGGCACCCTGGTTCATCTCGACCAGGCCTGCGGCGACTTCACCCTGCCTGCCACGCGGCCGGGCAAGGTGTTGTTCGTGACCGCAGGCAGCGGCATCACACCCGTCATGGGCATGTTGCGCAGCCACTCGCGTGAACTCGCCGACGTGGTCGTGGTGCACAGCGCCCCCACCGCGGACGACGTGGTCTTCGGCAGCGAGCTCCGTGGACTCGCCGACACCGGCTCGGTCCGACTCGTCGAACACCACACCGCCACCTCACCCCGGATCACCGCAGCCGATCTCGACGCGCTGGTGCCGGACTGGGCCGAGCGGCAGACCTGGGCCTGCGGCCCCGCCGCGCTGCTCGATGACATCGAGGCACACTGGGCTCAGCACGATGCCGCCGACCAGCTGCACACCGAACGGTTCACCGCGCCTGCCGTTGGCGGCGGCGACGGCGGCCCGATCAGCTTCACCAGAACTGGATCGACCGTCGAAACCAGCCCTGGCACAACACTTCTTGAAGCCGGCGAGAACGCAGGCGTGCTGATGCCTTCGGGCTGCCGGATGGGCGTGTGCTTCGGCTGCGTCATTCCCCTCCGCAACGGCGCGGTGCGCGACGTGCGCAACGGCGACGTGACCATCGGCGCCCCCGACGCGGGCGTGCTGGTGCAGACCTGCATCTCCACCGTCGCCGGGTCCTGCGAAATCGACATCTGAACTACCTCACCCACATTCAGCTCGACCCCATTTTTTGGAGGACACCATGACCGCCATACAGAACAAGCCCACCAGCCCCGTCGACCATATGACCGATGATGACGTCGAGAACCTCGGGCGCGAGTTGGACGCCATCCGCCAGCAGGTGCTCGACAGCCGCGGCGAGGACGACGCCCGCTACATCCGCAAGGTGATCAAGGCTCAACGCGGCCTCGAGGCGGGAAGCCGCGCCGTGCTGCTGTTCTCCCTGTTCCCGCCCGCGTGGTGGCTCGGCACTGCGGGTCTGTCCGCGGCCAAGATCCTGGAGAACATGGAGATCGCCCACAACGTCATGCACGGCCAGTGGGACTGGATGCGCGACCCCAAGATTCACTCCACCACCTGGGAGTGGGACAACGCGTCAACGGCCGAGCAGTGGAAGCACTCTCACAACGAGGACCACCACACGTACACCAACGTCCTCGGCAAGGACGGCGACCTCGGCTACGGT
>Ga0193716_1002440_pt1 | contig 10460 bp, 11 predicted proteins | sample U2c1metaG_FD_145901 | JGI IMG/M metagenome (GOLD analysis project Ga0193716, IMG submission 145901) | Soil microbial communities from a riparian zone of the East river system, Colorado, United States - U2c1 | ecosystem: Environmental > Terrestrial > Soil > Riparian zone | place: USA: East River...
CCCAGCGGCACTAATGACCAAAGACGGCGACGCAGGGAAGCGATCCATCCCATATCGACAGCGGCCGTAGATTTTATCGCGCTGCTCATGTGGTCATCGGGTACGGCATGCAGAATTCGGCTTTTGCAACGATCACGGCTCCTTGCATCAATTGCCCTCTTCTTTGCGCGCCGAGATTCTTCCTTGTTGCTGGTTTCGGCCCTTATTCATCTCCAAGAGCACTTCGTCGGAAATTTCAAACTTCGTCGCGTCACGCACAGGTCGGGCACTGACGTTTCTTCTACAAGCCGACCAATTCGCACATTCGACGTTTAGTGGCTGTGGGGGATGCCGTCTTATACCGGCGTGACTAGTGCAATACTTACTCTTGCCCGTTTGATTAACATCAAGCCGCCGCAAATTCATGACCGCAGTGCTTACATTTGAGCGCCTTATGTTTAACCTCTTCTGCACGGTGCGGGCAGGTTTTCTTTGAGGCAACGCTCTGAATAAGCCAATCGACTACAATCATGATCACGCCGAGCCAGAAGACAAATCCGCCTGCTGGGCCGATCAATGTCGCACCAAAACAACCAGCCATCGCCACCATGATACCGACGACAAAAACTAGATATCCGAAGATATCGGCGAGGGTGCGCATAAAGTCACTTCGGGTCTAATCAAAACACTCCATCAGTGTTGCGTCGGGTTGAACATTCGCTGGTGTCGCCCGTTCTTCCGATGACTTTGTCATGAATTCATCCTTGGTGATGACGCCCTTCTCTATCAGAAGCTTCGCTAACGCGTCGGTTTGCGCAAGGCTCGAAGCAAACAGTTCTTGAATCGTAACCGGCGCCTGTTTGTCAGCTGTTGCCATTCTCCCTCCATCAGCGAATTTCGTGTACTGTAGGCGAAATGCGACTGTGTTTACAAATCAATTTTTGGCGCTGGTTGCGGGCCGTTCTGGTGGCAATCTTCACTCTTGCCCCGCCCTACGCTATGGCCTGGAATATCCCCGCCCACATGCTGAGCGGGGCAATCTCTTATCAGATTCTGAGAGCTGAGAGTCCGTCGACGATCGCAGACGTGAAGACGACGCTCGAAAACCATCCCTGGTTCGAAAGCCACTGGCGCGCTCAGCTCGAGAAATTACCCGCCGCGGATCGGGATGAAATACTTTTTATGCTTGCCACCCGCTGGGCAGACGACATCCGCATGAAGGACCGATCACAAAATCGCGGCCCGTGGCACTACATAAACTTGCCGTTCAAACCGGCGGGACAGCCGAACAGCGTGCGGACCAGTCACCCGCGAAAGTGAATATCCTGACGGCGTTGGCAGAGAATGAGCGCATCGCCAAAGCTGGATCGACGCCAACGGAACGATCAATCGCGCTCACCTAGTTGTTTCATCTTGTTGGCGGCGTCCACCAGCCGCCTCATACATCCGGGCTTTTCACGGTCGACTATCCAGATGGAGACCGCGGCGGTATCGTCCCGCTCAATGGCTGCGTAGTCGTGCGCCCTAACGCATGAACGCATGGGTTTGCGGAAGCTCTGGTTGAACCAGGGCATTGAAGCTAGCGGGTTTGCTCCATCGGATTTTTCTCTAGAAGCCCCAAGTCATCAACGAATCCGGGTCGCAAGCCTTTACGTTGTTCTGTCGTTGTAGGAAATTAGAGGGTCGCGTCTTTACTTTTGACTTTTTTCGGCCCGGACGACTTTAACCCAAGCATCTTATTTCACTTGAGCGTGCCCATTAACTCCCGGTATGTGCGCCGCACGGCGACCTCTCTTTGGGATTTGTATCCTTGCATCTGTTCGTACTGAGGAAGTTTGATCGAGGCGGCGGCTTGATCTTCGGTCGCCCCGCGGGTGATCTCTTTTTGCACGGCGTCGCGCAAATCGACCAACATCTGGCGAAAACGATGAAGGCCTTGGCGGGTTTCTCTGGGATCTGCGGGGATGGGTCCGTGCCCCGGCACGAAAATGTCGGCCGGGAGGGCTTCGATCGCGTCTAGCGTTTCCAGCCAGCTCACGCCGTAGCCGTCGTTGATGTAGAGAAATTGGTCGGAGAAATAGAGCTCGCTCACGTAAGCAATACGGTCCTGCGGGACGAAAATGATACTGTCGCTCCTCGTGTGTCCCTTGCCTAAATAAAGGACCTGAATTTCCTTGCCGCCGAGATGGATCGTCAGACGATCGCGATAGGTTATTTGTGGCAGCCTGGCTTTTTGTTCCTCGGGTGACGCGTGGTCTCGCTGCATTTGGGCGAGCAGATCGGCGCGGTAATCTTCGTGACCGATCTTGATGACGTCCTGATACGCGACGTTTCCCCACGTATAATTATTATGGAAAGTCGAGGAAACCAGAAAGCGCACCGGCTGCTTGAGCTGACTCGCGATGGTTTCACGTTCTTGCCGCGCGATGGCTTCCGAAGTCAGCGCGTCGAGGACGACGACGCCTTCGCTGGTGGCGATGACGCCGCTGTTAAAACTCGTGGACGAGAACACATAATGGCCAGGTATGAGCTGCCGCAAAGTGCCGGTGCGATTGCGCTCCGCGGGTTTGAGTCGAGAGTCGTCGCGCTCCTGGGCTTGCACCGGCAGGGCGAAGAGGCAGGCCACTAGCAAGGATATTAAAGCAGCGGTTGGTTTGGACATCTTCGTCCTCCTGTGGGCGCGTTGATCACACAAGGTCTGCGCGAAAGATAGATCATCAAACAGACCTTAGCCGCGTAGACTTTACATCCGCAAGCCCAGCCGAGCGCGGCAATACACGCTTGCAGGCTGGAATCCAAAATCCTGCCCTACGGATTGCTTTTGGACCAAAACAAATCAGGTCCGAAAATGGCCAATCGGTTACTTGCGCAGGGACCGCGCTTGTTTCAATCTGTCCACATGAAAGATTTTTACCAAGCTTTGCTCGCCCGAGATTACCGGTTCGACGGTAAATTTTTTGTCGCGGTTAAAACCACTGGAGTTTACTGCCGGCCGATTTGCCCGGCGCGACCGAAGCCCGAGAATGTCGTGTTCTTCCCGGATGCGGCGTCAGCCGAAGCGGCCGGATACCGGCCGTGCTTGCGCTGCCGGCCGGAATGCGCGCCGCTCTCGCCGGCGTGGTGGGGCAAGCGGGCGGTGGTTCAGCGCGCGCTCAAACTCATCGCCGACAACGGGCTTAATCACAATAACGAGGAGGAGTTTGCCCAACGACTGGGCATGAGCGCGCGGCACTTGCGACGGCTTTTCAAAGAGGAGATCGGCCGGACGCCTAAACAGATCTCCGACGCCAACCGGCTCAATTTCGCGCGCAGACTGATCGTTGAAACCCCCGTGCCGATCATGACGGTGGCGCGCAGTGCCGGCTTTTCTTCGCTCAGACGTTTCAACGACGCTTTCAAGAAGCGCTTTGAGCGCACACCTTCGCAATTGAGGAAGACGCGGTCAAAAAGCAAAACTACAGAAGGCATTGAGCTCAAACTGGCATTCAGGCCGCCTTTCGATTGGCATAGCCTTATTCGGTTCTTTCAATCGCACCCGATTCCAGGCGTCGAGCGGGTCGTGGAGAATTCCTTCGAGCGGGTTTTTCGCATCGACGGAAATGTCGGATTTCTTCGAGTGCAACCGGTAGCTGACCGACCGCAACTAAAGCTCAGCGTCGTCACTGAAGATCCGCGCATGCTCTTCGAAGTCGTGAATCGCGTCCGAAGAATGTTCGATCTGGACTCCGATCCGATGTTGATTGCTGACAGCTTTACTCACGTGCCGCTGCTCGCCAAACTTGCGGGTCGCTTTCCCGGCCTGCGAGTGCCGGGGAGCTGGGATCCTTTTGAGACGGCGGTCTGCACGATCTTGGGGCAAGTTGTTTCGGCTGAGCAGCGAGCCAGTCTGGTCGGTCAACTCGTGCGCGGTTACGGAGCAGAAATTATTCATCCCGTAACGGAAGAACGGGCGTACCTGTTTCCCGATCCCGCGGTTTTGGCGAACGCCGAACTGAGCGAAATAAGAACAAGCCCCGCTCGCAAAGAAGCCATTCGTGATTTCAGCCGGCGCGTGTTGAACGGAGCGATTTCCCTTTCGGAAGCTCAAGATCCGGTGATGTTTCGCAAGGCTCTGCTTGAAACCAAGGGATTGGGACCGTGGTCGGCTGAATACATCAGTCTCAGATCTATTGGCGATACGGATGCCTTTCCGCGGACTGACTTGATCCTTAAGCGGGTGCTCGCGCTTCATCCCAGTCTTGATCTTGAAGCGGTCAAACCGTGGCAAGCCTATGCTGCAGTCTATCTATGGAAAGAGTTTGCGCAGACGCTCTCCAAGCAAAATGGCAAGCAACGACAGGAATCGATTTTGCCAGCCGATGATCTCGCCGGTGGCGGAACTCAAATAGATCGCAAACGCCAAAGTGCCGGTGACTATTTTATGGCGGCGCGAAGCAAAGGAGAACTACAATGAAATATTACGGTGAAGATGTCTCCGTTTGCGCGCCACTCCAAGTCGCCATCATTTGCCTAACGCGATTTGCCACCGACGATTTTGCCGCGTCCAAGCAAGCGAGATCCATTGTTATCGGCGACCCGCGCGTCGCATTGACAGCAGTCTGCTTAAGCGATTAAGGCAAGTATGATCAGGCTTCGCGCTTTCGCTCGGCCTGCGAGCAGTCGAGCGGAGGTTTAAAGATCCAGGAGTCAGCTCGTTGAAAGGTGAGGTATCCATGCCAATGGCTATCGCCCGTCACGGGTTGAGATCGCGGCTGTTCGCTTCGCTTTTAGGTATTTTATTCGTTGCCACAGCGGCTTCGGCGCAACAAAAACCAAAGCTGCGCCCGCTCAGGATCGCGCTGCCGTCCCATTCGGTCAGCGCTACGGCCGTTTACGTCGCCCGGAGTCTCGGTATCTTCGAACGCTACGGATTCGATCCGCAAATTCTGGGCTCGAGCCGCGCGCCGCGCTCGCCGCCATGTTGACCGGCGATCTGGATTTTTATGCGGCTGTCGGTACAGTCGGCAGAGCCGCCCTGACCGGAGTGCCCGTGCGCGTGGTCGTCATCGCCCTCAACCGGTCGGATCTGGTGCTCCTGGCATCAAAAGAGATCACTACCGTCGAGCAGCTCAGGGGTAAAGCGCTCGGCGGATACACGGCACAAGCGTCGGTCAATGTTATTCTCACCGAACACTTGCGGTTCAAAGGGTTGCGACCCGACGAATATACGATACTGAACGTCGGGACGGCTCGGGCTGCGTCGCTGATGAGCGGCAATGTTCCCGCGGCCGTGGTCAATGGCGTCGAGGCAGCGCGGCTTGTGAGGAATGGCTTTCACGTCCTGGCGCGCGCGAGCGAGTTCGACCTTCCTTCGGGCGGCCTCGGGGCGTCGATGGCGGCGATCGAGAGCAAACGGGACGTTCTGCGCGCCGCGGTTCGAGCGGTTCTAGAGGGCGTTCGCATCGCCGCGACACAAAAAGAAAAGGTGCTACCGATTTACATGAAGCAATTCGCCCTTAACGAAGAAGAGGCGCGCTTCGCCTACGATAACGTCGAGGGTGCCTGGGCTCTCGACGGTCGACCAACAGCCAACGCGCAAAAACTGGACGCAGAGCTGACACGGCGCAATATGGGCATGAAGGAACCGGCGAAGCCCGAACAAATCTATGATTTTTCGTTGCTCGACGAATTGAAACAGAAATAGGGGAAGACATCGTTGAATCAGGCTTCGAGTATCGACTTATTTTGGCTTTGAGCCGATCAAAGCTTCCAAAGCGCTCTTATCACGCGAGATCTATCTCGGGGTTTTTCGTTTCACGCTGTCGATGAGTCGCGCATCGACGAATCGCATATCCTGGAGGATGCCGCGCATCGACTGCATTTCCAGCCAATCAGCAGAGCGAACTTGCACGTTTGCTCAATTGGGCAAATCCGTAACCATCGTTTCGAGATGGCCGGAGCGCGATGTAGTCAGGGGCTTTTCAGTTTGCTCTGGCAACCAGCCGCGCATCGTCGGAGCGCACGTATCCCGGAGGATTGCCGTGCTTGGACCGTACTTCCAGCCATTCGCCGGCGGAGCCTACGACGTTGATCCGGGTGCCTCGATTGATTTGCGTGACCACGCGCGCGGTCGATGAGGGATTTTCATGGACCGAGGTCGCCTGGGTTGTCTCGTAAACTCCAGACTGGACTGTTCGTCTTGCCGACACCGGCGCTGGGGGTGGCGTGCGTGTGTCCGGCGCGCGCGAGGCGGTTCTCCTGACCGCAACGGGCCGGTTCGCGTTCGCCCGATCGACCTCACGGCTGGCGACTGCCAGCCGCTGCCGTGCTGCCGAAACTTCTTTTTGGCTTTCTTCGAGTTTGGTCTTCAACTCGGTGACCTGATTGGAGTTAGCGTCCAGTTGTTTGCGAGTTTCGGCAAGCTGAGTTTCCTGACTTCGGATGATTTGATCCGTCGCTTGAAGCTGTTTCTGGTTGGCCTGGGATGCCAGCAAAAGCGCGTTGCGCTGCCTATATGCGCCGGCATAAAAGGCGAGCAAAGCAACAACGAGCATGGCGGCGGGCCAGATGAACTTTGCCTGGATAGGGAATTTCTTCTTGTTATTCAGGCCGGCGCGCGGCTCCGACGATGGTTCGTCGCGCTTGAGCCACTCCGGCGCAGCGTCCGATAAAAGCTCGGCCTTGCAATAACGACAATTCGTCGCATCTTCCTCGATACTATTGGCGCACTTTGGACAAAGCCGCATCCGCGCAGTGGATTTTCCGATCATAAGTTTCCATCCTTATCGCTAAAGTTAACCCTTGCCTTCTATACAGCAAGGTGCCGCGGTCAGCCGCTCTGTGACGACCCTACGCGGCGTCGATCACCAATTGGTTAGACGTTTGGAAAGTAAAATTGTGAATATTCTTGCTCCACTAAGCCGCAAGCGGATTTTGCCATCGCAGATTTCGAAAGCGCGCGAAATCGCCGTCGGTGGAGCACAATATCAATCCATGTTCGATTGCCAGTGAGGCAAGATGGGCGTCCGGAACCAGGTTTGCTTGCATTCCTGAACCGGCCAAAAGCGATCCAAGTACTTGCCGATGCCGTTCCGTGGGCTCGGGTATCCAAGCCAGTTCGCAATCAAGCCACTCCGCAACCTGGTTCCAAGCGTCCGACGTGGTCTCCGGTTTTTGAAAGATTCGAGGATTGGTGACAATCCGAAGAAACGTTAACAAACTGTTCCACGGCAGTCCCACCGGCGAATTCCCGTTGAGTTTTGCATCCAACCAAGCGCGTGCGCTTTCGTGTTGTTGGAAGGAGCGGATGTGCGCGTAGACGAGGAGGTTGGCGTCCAGGAGAATCACTTAAAAGATTCGCCTTCGGCCACTGCCAGCACTTCGGCAACATTGTCCAGGCTCGCCGCCCGGCACGAGCCCAGGTCGACGGCACGGGTCCGAAAGACGCCGCGCTTCTTGGCCGGCGCGATCATGCACTTTATACCCTCTCGAAGAGCTTGATTAACCAGGGCTTTGAACTTCATCCCGCGCCGTTTTTCCAGGCGCTTAAGAGAAGCCGCGACATCGTCTTCCAGGGTGATGGTTGTACGCACGCATCAAAGCATAAGCGATTTGATGCTTTGATGCAAATTATTATTCGGAGAGGAACTAAAGTGTCCACCGATGGTATCTCCAGAATTCAGCATCGGGTGAACAAGATAATTTCCCGATCAGCCGGCGCGCCGCAGCGCTTCTTCGGTTGCCCGGCGCACTAAGACTTTGACCATTTCGTGCTTGTAATCGGCGGAGCCACGGTTGTCGTCGGTGGGGTCGCATTCGCTGGACGCCACTTCGCCCATCTCGCGAAGCGCGGCATCGGTGATCGGTTTGCCGCGCAAGACTTCCTCGGCTTTTTTGGCGTGCACGATGGTCGAGCCGACGGAATTGAGACCGAGCCGGACATCCTCGCAGCTGCCGTTGTTGGTTTTTACGGTAATCGCGACGCCGACCGTGGCGAAGTCTTCGACGCTGCGCGGCGTAAATTTGATGTGCGACCAGCCGGGCCGTTGCGGCAGCGGCACATGAATCTCGGTCAGCAATTCATACGGCTCCAGAGCGGTTTGATAGTAGTCGATGAAAAATTCGTCCAAGCGCAGCGTTCGCTGTCCTTTGCTGCTCGTGAGCGTGACTTCGGCGTCGAGCGCGATCAAGCTTGCGCCGGGGTCGGTCAACGGATCGCCGGCGGCGAGATTGCCGCCCACCGTGCCCATGTTGCGAATACGCGGCTGGGCGACTTTGCGAAACGTTTCATGGAGCAGGGGATAGTGTTTTTGCACAACGGGGGAGAGCTCGATGTCGCGATGACGCGCGCCGGCGCCGATGCGCAGGCCGTCTTTGGTGTTGAAGGTGATTTTGTCGAATTTCGGGATGCGGGCCAGGCTGATTACTACTTTGGGCGTGAGCAGGCGCTGGCGCATCATGATCAGCAAAGCAGTACCGCCGGCCATGACGCGCCCGTCGTCGCCGTGCTTTTCCATCAGGCTGAATGCTTTCTTCAGCGTGGTCGGTTCCTGGTAATCGAATCGAATCATCTTTTCTCCATCATGCAGTAAGCAGTCGTCAATGAGCGGCGCAGACAAAATCCTACCACCACGAAGCACACGAAGGATTTAGACAAAATAATTTTTTTTAGCTTCGTGCTCTTCGCGACCGTGGTCAACATGTCATCCCGAGCGAATGCGAGGGATCTGAGAAAGATTCTCCCTGCGGTCGAAATGACAGATGTGTTTCCGTTGCCGTCTTGGTGGCTTTGCACGAGATAATCAATCTCGGCTTGCGCTCCAGCTACTTTCCGTTCTCTTTCTCCTTCAGCGCGCGGAGAATTTTTTCCGGCGTGATTGGCAAAGTTTTCACCCGCACTCCGACGGCGTCGAAGATCGCATTATTGAGGACCGCCGCAGTCGGGTCCATGTTCAGCTCCCCCAAACCCTTGGCGCCGAAGGGTCCGGTCGGTTCATAGGAATCCGCGAAGGCATGCTGGAGCGGCGGCATGTCGCGCATGGAGGGAATGCGATAGTCGGAAAAATTGGGATTGATCGGCCGGCCTTCATCGATCTGCAAGCCTTCGGTGAGCGCGTAGCCGATCCCTTGCGCCAGCCCGCCCTCCACCTGGCCCTCGGCGCCGAGGGGATAAATCACCGTGCCGCAGTCGGACGCAATCACGAAGTCGAGAATTTTGACCTGTCCAGTATCCGGGTCGACGTGAACCTGGGCGGCCTGGACACCGTAATTGTAGGCGCCCGACTCATTGCCGAAGCGGGTGCTGTCGGGCAGCACGGAGTCGGCGTCGAAGCTGCCCGAGCCGACGATCGGCGCGCCGTTGTGGCGGAACAGTCGGGCGCGCGCGACATCGGAGACAGTTAGCGATTTTCCTTCCGCGCCTTTGACGAAGATTTTTCCATCACGCGACATGAGATCGGCGGCGTTGGCCTCCAGCATTTCCGCGGCTTGCTCGAACAGTTGCTGCTTGACGTTGGTTGCGGCGTTCTTGACTGCGTTGCCGCTCACATAGGTGAGGCGGCTGGCGAAAGCGCCTAGACAAAAAGTCGTGAGATCGGTGTCGGCGCGGGAAATTTCCACATCTTCCACCGGCACGCCAAGCTCCTCGGCGGCGATCTGGCACATCGCCGTGTGCACGCCTTGGCCGCACTCGCCCTCGCCGCTGAGGATTAACGCTTTGCCGTCTTCGTTGATCTTGATGGTCGCCGAGCTGCCATCGTAGTCGCCGAAGTGGCGCTTGCCGCTGACGTGAACCGTGCAGGCCAGACCCAAACCGATGTTGGGTTGCTTGTTGGCGCGCTTGGTTTTCCAATCGATCATCTTTTCGGTCATGTCGAGGCACTGCTTCAGCTCGCAGCTGGTGACGCGATTGCCGTGCGGCGAAACGTAACCGACTTCCGCGGCATTGATGCGGGCGAGTTCCAACGGATCGATGCCGAGCGCGTGCGCGCCCAGGTCGATGGCTTGTTCGACGGCCCATTCCGCCGACGGATTGCCGAAGCCGCGAAAGGCGCCGGTGGGAATTTTGTTCGTATAGACCAGCTTGGCGTCGATCTTGACGTCGGAATATTTATAGCAGGTGTCGTGGCGCATGGCGGCAACGCCGGTGATCGCCGGCGCTTTGGCCGAATAGGCGCCGTTGTCGGCGATGACTTTCAATTCTTTGGCGCGAATATGGCCGTCTTTCTTGAAGCCCATCTTGACGTTGATCTTCATGAAGACGCGCGGCCGGCAGCCGGCGAGAAATTCTTCTTCACGCGTGTTGATCAACTTGACCGGCTTGCGCGCTTTCCTTGCGAGCACCGCGGCGACCAGAGCGTTGTTGTCGTCGCAGGATTTGCCGCCGAAGCCGCCGCCGACGGCGCTCTGAATGATCCGCACCTCGGTCTCGGGAACACCCAACGCGGTGGCGATGCGGTAGCGCGCGTTGAATAACGTCTGGGTGTTCATGTAGACGGTGTATT
>Ga0193716_1002441_pt1 | contig 10456 bp, 8 predicted proteins | sample U2c1metaG_FD_145901 | JGI IMG/M metagenome (GOLD analysis project Ga0193716, IMG submission 145901) | Soil microbial communities from a riparian zone of the East river system, Colorado, United States - U2c1 | ecosystem: Environmental > Terrestrial > Soil > Riparian zone | place: USA: East River...
AACAGCGACTCAGTCCCATCGAAGCCCACCACGTCACCGGCGTTGACCGGGTTGGGGGCGGTGAAGTGGGGTGCCATGGTGACCCCCTGCCAGCAACCGAAGTTTTTGCCCGAGGTCACGCCCGTGCTGTTGAAGGCCCACTGAATGAAATAGGTGTGTCCGTTGATCGACTCGTTGGACAACGCTTCGGCATGCGTCAGTTCGTTTGGCGACGAGGTGGTCACAGGGCCGAATACCCACTGACACATGTCGCTCTGCTCGTCTTTGGTCGTCGTCTGGTACCAGCCGTTGAGCAGCGGGTCGACGACGATGTTGTTCTGCTCGATGCTGAGATCGTTGATGATCACGTCGGCGAGTCCCGCCGCGTAGTTGCCCCAGGGATTCAGGCCAGAGAGCTGATTTGGCTCCTGCAGGCCTTTGTGGTCCTGGCAGGCGAGCTCATCCGCCGTGACGCCCGACGTGGTGAGCGGTTCGTTGGATTCGATGAACAGCCCCGCATCGCCGGCCACCCAGGGCTGAACGGCGTAGATCACCTGGTTGGCCCCGCCGGGGTTGATCGCCGAGTGATACCCGCAGATCCCGTTGGGAGGCGAGCTGGTCGAGTTCGAGCAGTTGCCGTTGCCGCCCGAGTCGGTGCACACGGTGACCCCCGGGGGCGTCAGTACGTAGTAGACAGCGGTCCCAGTCGCCCCAGGAAGCACACCCAATTCGATCACGTGTTTGAGCTCCGCGCGGACCTGCGCGTCGGAGAGGCACGCGAATTCAGCCGGTTCGCTGCAGTTGCCTGTTTCGGGGTACGGATCTTTATCGGTGTAGGAGCCACGAAAGGTCGAGCGGTTGTCGGCTGCGCCTTTACCGTCGCGGTACTGGGAGTTGACGGCGAAGACGTTGCCGAGCGAGCCGCTGTCTGCGCCGACATTCTGGAAGTAGCCGTTGATCAGTTCCTTCCAATCGCCCCGATAGGTTTCCGTCGGATCCCAGTAGATCGTGTAGGAGTCAGAGGAGTGCAGTACCGGGCCACCGTGGTATTGCAGCGGTTCGCCTTTGATCGTCGCTTTGGCGCGGCGCTGCAGGCCAAATTCGCCCGAGACCACGGCGCCGGCCGAGGCCGCCATCGCCAGCAGAGCTGCGAGCAGAGCTGCGAACGCGAGCAAAAGTCGAGACAGGCGTCGCGCGGCGGGCGCCTTGCTGGTGTGGGAGGTTCCGATCTCCGAGGAGCTGGTCACGAGCCCATCATCGGCAACTTGCGCCAGGACCCTTAGCCCCGATAGACAGAACTTCATCGCCCGCTCAAGGGCGCCACGGCGAAGGTCGAGGAACCTGAAGAGGCCCCCTCGACGCTCCGCACGAAAGACAGCGCTCGGTTCGCTTAGGGTCCATTCGATGGAACTGAACTTCGAGATCTCCCAACACTTCCTCGACGATCGCGGCCAGCGCTCGGGCTTCGTCCTGCTCGGTGCCTTCCTGCTCGCCTTCCTGTTCATCCGCACGAGCGCGCGGATGATTCGCAGCCCCAAATTCGCATGGTGGCCGGGCAGCGTCGAGACGAAGGGCGGGCTGCACCTGCACCACCTCGTGTGGGGCATCTGCCTGATGATGAGCAGCGGCTTTCTCAACTTCGCGCTCGCGCCGGAGAGTCCCTGGTCGGAGATCCTCGCGGCGCTATTCGGGATCGGCGCCGGTCTGACGCTCGACGAGTTCGCTCTGTGGATCCACCTCGAAGACGTCTACTGGTCGCAGGAGGGCCGCAGCTCGCTCGACGCCGTCGTCGTGGCAACGCTGCTCGGCGGGATGGTCGTACTCGGACTCGCGCCATTCGATCTGACCAACCAGGAAGGCTCGATCAGCTCGCTCGTCGTGGCAATCCTGATCGACATCGTGCTCGCCGCGCTCGCGATCCTCAAGGGCAAGCCGCTGCTCGGGTTGGTCGGGATCTTCCTCCCCTTCTTCTCGCTCGTAGGCGCGGTCCGCCTGGCCTCGCCGACCTCGCCGTGGGCGCGCAAGCGCTACCGGCCGGACAGCCGCAAGATGAACGCTTCGAAGGCGCGCTGGGAGCGTGTACGCAAGCGGCGGCAACGGCTGGGCGACGCGGTCGGCGGAACTCCTTCGGCGCAGTAGATTGCGCTCGTGGACACGGTCGCGAGCAAGCTCGAGCTGACGCTGCTGGCAGGCGCGCGCACGCTGCTCGAGGTGCATGCGCGCGAGCTGCCCCAGCGAGATGATCTGTGCGGGGCCTTCTGCGGCTCGCTCGCGCTGCATGCCGCAGGCCTCTCCGAGCGCGGCGGCGAGCCGCTCGACCAGGACGCCGTCGCTCAGACGGCCGGCAGCCTCGTCTCGCGCGTGCCCGACATGAGCGCGCTGCCGGCTGGGGAGCACGGCCGGCGCGACTACCGCATCCCACCGCCGCTAATCGACGACGCCTCGGTCTCGGGCACCAACTGCGCCGGCGTGCTGCGCGCGGTGCGGGAGCTCTCTGACGAGCGCCTGTGCGCGCTCCCCTACGCCGGCCCCTGGTCAGGCTCGGCGCTCGCAGGTCTGTTCGACGCGGTCGCGGCGCTCGCGCGCCCGGCGACGCTGATCGCCAATGTCGCCACGCGCCACCTGTGGGGCTCGGCGCCGAGCACCTCGCAGCTGCTCGACCTGCTGCTCGATGGTGCCGACGACGGTCCGCCGGCGGACTGGGACGTCGGCCACTTCGTGTGCGTCTTCGGCCGGATCGGCGGCCCCGGCGGCGAGCTCTACGGCGTGGCCGACACATACCCGGCGCTCGGTGTGGGCGGCGTGCACGTGCAGCCGGGCGAGCGCCTGGCGCGAGCGCTCGCGCGTCCGGACATGGCGCCGGGCGGGATGATCGCCGTGGTCGCCCGCGAGGATGCCGCGTCCGTTCGCGCCGCCGCAGATGCCTGCGGCCTGCAGGAGCGCGCGTGGGACAACGGAACGCTGACCGTCACGCCGGACGCATGAGCGACGCGGGCACGGGCGAGGTCGGCCTGGTCGCGCTCGTCTGCTGCGACCTCGGCGCGATCGTGCGCGGCCGTTCGCTGCCGGGGGCGGCGCTCGAGCATCCGCAGGCAGGCGTCGGCTGGGTGCCGGCCAACCACGCGCTCACGCCGATCGGCACGCTGGCCGATCCCAACCCGTTCGGCTCGACTGGCGACCTGCGTCTGCAGCCCGACACAAGCACGCGCGTGCGCGTCGACGGCGAGGTCGGCGGCGACCCGCTCGAGTTCGTCCTCTGCGACATCGCCGAGATCGACGGGCAGCCGTGGGAGTGCTGCCCGCGAACGTTCCTGCGCGAAGCCGTCGAGCAGCTGCAGGCCGAGCTTGGCCTGCGCGTGCTGGCGAGCTTCGAGCACGAGTTCCAGCTGCTCGATCAGGAGCCGTCTGCGCTGCCGTTCTCGCTCGAGGCGCAGCGGCGTGCGGGGCGCTTCCCGGCACGCGCGATGCGGGCACTCGCACAGGCGGGGACGCAGCCGGAGCGGTTCATGCCCGAGTACGCCTCGCACCAGTTCGAGATACCGGTCGCAGCGGCTGAGGCCATCGCGGCGGCCGACCGCGCGGTCGTGCTACGTGAGGTCGTGCGCGAGGTCGCGCGCCGCGAAGGGCGCCGTGCGACGTTCACACCGCTGCTCGATCCGGCGCAGGCAGGCAACGGCGTGCACATCCATCTCAGCCTGCTCGACGCCGACGGGCGAGCGGTGCTGTACGACCCGTCGCGAGCCGGAGCACTGAGCGAGCTGGGCGGAAGCTTTGCGGCGGGGATCGTGCGTCACGCACGGGCACTGAGCGCGCTGAGCGCGCCGAGCCCCGTATCCGCCGGGCGGCTCGGGCCGCACCACTGGGGCGCCGGCGCCGTCTGCCTTGGGCGCCAGAACCGGGAAACGCTGCTGCGCATCCCGCCGCTCGTGACGGGCGCCGGTGGGCCGGAGCGCCAGCTGCGCCTGGAGTACCGCGCGGCCGACGCCGCGGCCAACCCCTACCTCGCGCTCGGAGCGTTGCTCCGTGCCGGCCTGCAGGGCGTGCGCGACGGGCTCGAGCCGGCGCCGATCCTCGAGTGCGACCCGGCAGAGCTCAGCGCCGCCGAGGCCGAGCGATACGGCGTGGGCGCGCTGCCAAACTCGCTTTCGGCGGCGCTCGCGGCGCTCGCCGAGGACGGGACGGCGCGCTCATGGATGACGCCGCTGATGTACGACGCCTACGTGGCGGTCAAGCGCAGCGAGGTCGAGGCGGCCGAAGGCGTCGATCAGGCGGATCTCTGCGCCCGTTATGGCCAGATCTACTGACGAACTGCTCACGCGATTGCTCGCGGCGCTCGAGCACGAGCTAGCCGGCGCGGTCGAGCTGCGCCAACGGCTGCACGCCGCGCCCGAGCTCGCGCACGAAGAGTGGGGCACGGCGGAGATCGTGCGCGAGCAGCTCCCGGTGCAGGCGCAGAGCGCCGCCGGGACGGGGCTGCTGGCACGGGTCGGCCCGGAGCAGGGCACGCCGATTGCGATCCGCGCAGAGCTCGACGGCCTGCCGATCGCCGAGCGCACGAGCGCGCCTTTCAGCGCGACCGGGGAGACGATGCACGCGTGCGGGCACGACGTGCACATGGCCGCGCTCGTCGCCCTCGCACGCGCGGCCGCGCGACTGCCGGATCTGCCGGTGGCACTGCTGGCCGTGTTCCAACCGAGCGAGGAGGCCTACCCGTCGGGTGCGCGGGAGCTGGCCTCTCACGAGCTGGCGAGCGCAGCGCCGGCGGCCGTCGTAGCGGCCCACATCCATCCGGAGCTGCCGTGGGGCAGCGTGGCGCTCGACGCCGGCGCGGTCAATGCGGCCAGCGACTCTGTCGAGATCACGGTCGAGGGCAAAGCCTCGCACGGCGCCTATCCGCACCACGGCCGCGATCCGATCCTCGCAATCGCACAGATCGTGGTGGCGCTGCATGCGCAGGCCGGGCGGCGCGTGGACCCGCTCGGTCCCGCGCTGATCAACGTCGGCGTGCTCGAAGGCGGGCGCACGGAGAACGTGATTCCCGACCGGGCACGCGCACGCGCGTCGCTGCGTGCGCACCGCCCACAGGAGCGCGCAGCGCTGCGCGAGCTAGTCGAGGAGGTCGCGCGCGGCGTCGCCGATGCGCACGGGTGCCGCGCCACGGTTGAGCTGATTGCGGGCGAGCCGGCGCTCGAGAACGATCCGCGGATCGTTGCCTGCGGGCGCGAGCTGCTGGCGCAGGCCGGGCTGAGCACGGCTCCGGCGTGGCGCTCGTGCGGCTCGGACGACTTCGCCTTCTTCGGCGAGCTCGCGCCGCTGGCGATGGGCTTCGTCGGTCTCGACGGCGCGCCCGGCTTCGTGTCAAGGCCGCTGCATCACCCCGAGCTGCTGCCACCCGAGCACGCTGTCGCTCACGTCGCCCGTGCGCAGGCCGTGCTCTACGCCGCGGCGCTCGAAGCGCTCGGGCGTGCTTAGGAACTACGGTTAGCGCCCGGCGCAGCGTGGCCGGTGGACTGGACGGCGCACAGCCTGTACGATCCGCGCCAGCGTTCGCGGCGCAAGAGGGAATGAGCTGTCACGACAGTGCTGCGGGCCGAGGAGGGGGAGATGGAGGGAGATCCGTTGCTTCGCTCGCGCGCGACTCGTTCGCGCAGGTGTCGTGCATGGCCGCGATGGCCGCGCTTGACGGCACTCGCGGTGGTGCTTGCCGTCGTTCCGGCTGCGTCGGCTACGGCGTCGTCCTACGGCGTGGCCGCGTGGGGCTACAACTCCTCCGGGCAGCTCGGCAACGGGACGACGACGATCAGTCGCGTGCCCGGCGCGGTCGCCGGTCTCAGCGAAGTTACGGCCATCGCAGCGGGCGGCGAGCACAGCCTTGCGTTGCTCACCAACGGCACCGTGATGGCATGGGGCTGCAACGAAGAAGGCGAGCTCGGCGGGGGGACCAAAGCACCTAAAAGCACGATCCCGGTGGCTGTGAAAGGGCTCAGCGGCGTGACGGCGATCGCCTCCGGCGGCGACTTCAGCATGGCGCGCTTGAGCAACGGCACCGTGATGTCGTGGGGCGCCAACGAAGAAGGCCAACTTGGCAACGGCAAACGGAACAAAAGCATCACGCCGGTCGTGGCGAAAGGGGTGAGCGGGGCGATCGCGGTGGCGGCAGGTCGTGAACATGCCCTGGCGTTGCTGTCCAACGGCACGGTCATGTCGTGGGGCAGCAACCTTGCTCACCAGCTGGGGATGCCGACGAAATACAAAGTGATCAAAGAAGACGAAGAAACCTTCCTTGAAGAAGAAGAACAACCCGAAAACAACTCTGTACCCGAACCGGTAACGGCGCTCAGCGGCGCCACGGCCGTGGCGGCCGGCGCCGAACACAGCCTCGCGCTGCTCGGCGGCGGCGAAGTGATGGCGTGGGGCGCAAACAGCAACGACCAGCTAGGCAACGGGACACAGGGCGGAATGAGCAACGTGCCCACCGCCGTCGGCGGCCTGAGCGGCGTGACGGCGGTCGCGGCGGGGTCTCAGCACACCCTCGCCCTGCTGAGCAGCGGCGGCGTGGAGGCGTGGGGCTACAACCCGGACGGGCAACTCGGCAACGGGTCGAACCTGAACAGCCCCGTGCCGATCGCGATCTCGGGTCTCGGCGGCGTCGTGAAGATCGCCGGCGGCGGCTCGCACAGCCTCTCGATGGGAGCCCCGGCGGCGACCGTCACCGGCGTCAGCCCTGGCTCGGGACCGCAGCAGGGAGGCGCGAGCGTATCGATCACGGGACTGAACCTCTCCGAAGCAACGAGCGTGCACTTCGGCTCAAGCGCGGCCAGTGCCTTCACGGTCAACTCGTCGACGTCGATCACGGCGACCTCTCCGGCGGGAACGGGCACGGTCGATGTCACCGTCACCACACCGAGCGGGACGAGTGCGACGAGTGCGACGGACAGGTTCACCTACATCCCACCGCCAATCGTCACGAAAGTGAAACCGAACAAGGGCCCGGCGGCGGGCGGCACGAGCTCGACGATCACCGGCAGCAACTTCACTGCCGTCACAACGGTGAGCTTCGGCACGCTCCCGGCGAGCAGCTTTACGGTCAACTCGTCGACGTCGATCACGGCGATTGCCCCGGCGGGCACAGCAGGAGCGACCGACATAACTGTGACGACGGCGAGCGGCACGAGCGCTGTGGGCACCCACGACGTGTTCAAGTACGAAGCGCCGACGATCGCGAGCATCAGCCCCGCCGCTGGGCCGGTAGCGGGCGGCACGAGCGTGACGGTGAGCGGCAGCGGCTTTGCGCCCGGAGCCGGCACGACCAGCTTCCTCTTCGGCAAAGCGTCGGGCGGCTCGGTGCAGTGCAGCTCGAGCACGAGTTGCACATTCGTCACACCGCCCGGGAAAAAAGCGGGTGTCGTCGAGGTCATCGTCGCGGTCGACAAATCGAAGAGCAAGAAGAGCCCGCCGGGCGACCAGTTCACCTACGAATAGCCCGGCCTCGCGCTCGGCTCAGACGCCGGCCACGCGACTCATCAGCGCGCGTGCAGCAGAAACCGCGAGATCGCAGTAGGACGCAGCTCGCCGGGGCGGCCGAACAGCCAGCCCTGGCCGTAGCGCGCGCCGAGCGCAAGCGCCGTACGGCGGTGCTCCTCGGTCTCGATCCCCTCAGCGAGCACGAGCGCGCCCGTGCACTCGGCCTCGCCGCCGACGGCGTGGACGATCTCGGCGATCTGGCGCGACGGGTTCTCCTGCACGAGGCGCAGGTCGAGCTTGATCACGTCGGGGGCGAGAAACGGCATCAGCGCGAGCGAGCGCGGATCGGCGGCGACATCGTCGAGCGCCACGCCGACCCCCCTCAGCCGGAGCCGCTCGACCGCGGCGAGCAGCTCTGCCGGGCGATCGGTCAGCGAGCGCTCGGTGACCTCGGCGAACACCGAGAAGCGATCGAGCGCGGCGTCGAGCAAGCCAAGTACGTGTTCGGGCTGATCGGCCTTGAGCAGGCGCGGCTCGAAGTTGACGAACAGCGCCTGTCCCTGTGCAAGCTTCCCGTCGAGCGCACCCTGCAGCGCTGCTCGCTGACACTCCCACTCAATCTCGTGCTCGAGGCCGGCCGCGTGGGCCGCGCGCGAGCGCCTCGTAGCCGACAACCTCGCCGCTGTAGAGGTCTACGAGCGGCTGGTAGGCGGAACGAAGCGCACGGCGGTCGAGCAGGTCGGCGAGCGACGTCGGCGTGGCGCGATGCGCTGTGGCGGTCGAGGCGGGCACCACCTCTGTATTCGACGCGGCGAGGTGTTTGTAACACCCCTATGGACGGACGTTCAGGCGATTCGCTCAGCCGCCGAGCGGCGAGGGCGGGATGCGCGGTTCGCCGTGTACGTCGGGGATGCGCATCATCAGCTCGTCGACGAAGCACCACGACCAGTCTTCGCGCGGCTCGATCGAGCGGATGATCGGATGGCCACTGGAGCGCGCGTGGGCGCTGGCGTGCCGGTTGGGCGAGTCGTCGCAGCAGCCGACGTGGCCGCACTCCAGGCAGATGCGCAGGTGCAGCCAGGGGTCGCCCGTGCGCAGGCAGTCCTCGCAGCCCTCGACCGACTCGGGCAGCTCGGTGATCAGGACTTGGTCGAGGTGCGTGCAGTTCGGCATCGAGTCCTCACTTTCCGGATTGGGCGAAGGGCAGCCGCACGCGGAACGTCGTGCGGCTGGGTTGCGAGTCGAGCGTGAGCGAGCCGTCGTGGCGGTCGACGACGATTCGTCGCGCCGTGGCGAGACCGAGGCCGGTGCCGTAGCCGACATCCTTGGTCGTGAAGAACGGGTCGAAGATCCGTGGCAGTACGTCCTCGGGCACGCCCGGTCCGTCGTCTGAGATCTCGATCACCGCGCATTCCCCGTCGGCGTGGGTGGCGATCGTGATCGTGCCGCTCTGCCCGAGCGCGTCGATCGCGTTGTCGAGCAGGTTTGTCCACACCTGGTTGAGCTCGGAGCCGTGCACCGTCAACCTCGGCAGCGAGCGATCGTACTCCCTGACAACGGCTATCTCGGTGTGCTTGAGCTTGTAGCCGAGCACGGCGAGCGTTGTCTCGAGCCCCTCGTGCAAGTCGATCTCGACGAGGTCGCCGCGGTCCATGTAGGCGTAGGACTTGACGGCGCCGACGAGACTCGACATGCGCTCGGTCGAGTCTTCGAGCTCGGCGGCGAGGCGGCCGGCGACGAGCGAGGCGGCAACCCATTGAAGTGCCGCGTCGGTCGCCGGACCGGCGAGCTCGGCGACGCGATCGAGCCACGCCTGGTCGACGCCTGCGACGGCGAGTGGCTCGGCCAGGCGCCACGGCTCCTGCACACCGAGCGCTTCCAGCCGTCCCAGCAGCTCGTCCTCGGCGTCGGCCGCGTCGAGCGCGTCGAGCGCGGTGCATGAGGCGGCGTGCGCGACAACCTGCTGCTGCAGCGTGACGAGCTCGACGACCTGCTCGCGCTCCATCCCCGACTCGACGAAGCGCGCGATCGTCGAGCTGATCACCTCGAGCGCTTCAGACATCTGCTGCGCCGCACGCCGTGCCGCGGCGGCGGGGTTGTTCAGCTCGTGCGCGAGCCCAGCGGCCATCGTCCCCAGCGAGGTCAGGCGCTCGCGGCTCTGCTCGCTGCTTGTGATGCGGCTCATCACGGGCGCGACCTGCTGCATCACGCGACGGTGGATGGCCGGCTGCTCGAACGCCAGCCGGCGGAAGTCCTCGGCTGGAATCAACGCCATGCGACAATCGGCTTCGGCGCGCATGCGCACGCCGAGTGAGCCCCCGGTGAGCGTCGCGATCGCCCCCATCCAGGTCGGCGCCTTGTGGCGCCCGACGGGCTCGCTGCTCGCGCCGTCGACGATCGAGGCCTGCGCGTCGCCGCGCAGCAGCAACTGCATACCGCGGTTCTCCTCCCCCTGCTCGGCGATTATCCCGCCGGCCGCGACACGATAGGTGCGCGCGACCGGGATCCACTTGGCCAGCTGCTCGTCGTCGAGTTCTTCGAACAGGTCGACCGTGCGCAGCTCCTGCAGCGTCACCGGCGGCTCGACCGTTTCGCCGCCTGGCACGCCCGCCGGCTCGGCGCCGCCCGCGGCGTTCGCGCTGCGCTCCTCTGCGGCCGGCTCGCTCATGCCTCGAGCAGATACTCGTGGATCAGCGACACGGCCATCGAACCCTCGCCGACGGCGCTTGCGACGCGCTTGATCGAGCGGGCACGAACGTCACCGGCGACGAACACACCGGGCACGGTCGTCTCGAGCACGAACGGCTCGCGCTCGAGCGGCCAACCGGCGGCCTGGACGTCGCGCCCGGCGAGGATGAAGCCGCGCTCGTCGCGCGCGAGCACCCCCTCGAGCCAGTCGGTGCGCGGCGAGGCACCGATGAACACGAAGCAGGCATCGGCGGCGAGTGTCTCCTCGCCGCCCGGTCCGGCGATGCGCACCTGGCTGAGGTGTCCGTCGTGCTGCGCTGCGGCG
>Ga0193716_1002444_pt1 | contig 10450 bp, 5 predicted proteins | sample U2c1metaG_FD_145901 | JGI IMG/M metagenome (GOLD analysis project Ga0193716, IMG submission 145901) | Soil microbial communities from a riparian zone of the East river system, Colorado, United States - U2c1 | ecosystem: Environmental > Terrestrial > Soil > Riparian zone | place: USA: East River...
GGAGCTGGCGAAGGCGCCCCACGTGCGCTTGACGATGGAGACGTCGCCGGGCTCGGGGCCGAGCTCCGGGATGAGCTCCGCCCAGTCGGGGGCGCGCTTCGCGGTGCTTGGCGGGAGCTGTGTGCGTCCGGGTGCTCCGCCGGCGACGGTGACGAGAACCACGGGGAGGGCGTGGCGGCGAAAGGCGTTGGCGAGCGTTCGGGCGTGATCGACGACAGGTTCGGCTCCGATCACTGAGGGATTCGAGACGATCCCTTTCTGCAGATCGATCACGATGAGGGCGGTTTTCGGGTCGAGCGTGGTCACTGACATGGATGATCTCCGTGAAGCGTGCAGGGGCTCCCGAGAGAGCCATTTTCGAGGTCTTGTATACAATACGCGCGACGGACGGGGGAGCGTTGCCGACGCGCCGCGATCCAAAACGGTATACCGGCGGGCGCAGCAGTTCGCGTGACGCGCGCGTACATTCGCATGGCGCCGGTTCGAGCGGACGGCGTGCATGGCGGGGCCACGTGTCGAAAATGCACGGTCGAAGACTGCGAGATGCGACTGCGAGCGTACGTCCATCGACGTTCGCGCGTGGGAAAACGCAGCGGAAATGCACACCGACCTTGCGGATGGGCGCGCTCCTCCCCAAATAGGTAGGCACCGACGTATACATTAGCTCCGTTTCATAATCCGCACGCTGTCTCCGGCGCTCGTCTCGTGAGCATCGGCCGATTTTCGTCTGCAACTCCCCGATGGAGAAATGCCAATGAGTTTTCCCAGTTCGTTCTGGAAGATCACTTTGGCTGCGTGCCTTGCAGCCCCGTTCGCGCAGGCGAGCGCGCAGGGAACGACGCCCGGCATCGCGATCATTCGCGGTATCGTCAGTGATTCGGCGACACAAGCGCCCGTAGTTGGTGCGCAGGTCATCGCGTTGGGGACGACGCGCGGTGCGCTCACAGACACGACAGGCGCGTACGTGCTTCGCGTGCCTGCGGGAACGATCTCGATGCGCGTGCAGCGCCTCGGCTACGCTCCGACGCAGCGCACCGTGACGGCGACGCTTACCGGCGAGGCAACGGCCGATTTCAAGATGCATGGAGTCGTCGCGACGCTTTCCGAAGTGCAAGTCATTGGATACGGAGTCCAGGACCGCAGCCAGGTGACGGGCGCCGTCTCGACGATCCAGGGCTCCGAGATTCAGGACCAGCCGGTCGCCGGCATCGACGCAGCGCTGCAGGGGCGCGTGCCGGGCGTACAGGTGACGCAGAACTCGGGTGAGCCGGGGAACGGAATCACCGTTCGCATTCGCGGCGCGGCGTCGCTCACGGCGTCGAACCAGCCGCTGTACGTAGTGGACGGTGTACCCGTGCAGAACGACGGACTCTCGCAGCTCTCGCCGAGCGGAGGCCAGGGGCCGACGTCGGTCACGGGCCTCGATCCGAATGAGATCGAGTCGATCACGGTGCTGAAGGACGCTGCATCTGCCGCGATCTACGGCTCGCGCGGCTCGAACGGCGTCGTGATGATCACGACGAAGCGCGGCACCCCCGGCAAGGCGCACTTCTCCATCGACGCCTCCACTGGTTTCCAGAACGCGGAGCGCAAGCTCAAGCTGATGAACACGGAGCAGTACGTCACCTACATGAACGAAGGCGCGACCAACGACGATGAGGATCTTCCGTATCCGAATCCGCTGTCGGACTACGCGAACACGGACTGGCAGTCGACGGTCTTCCGCACGGCGCCCGTGTCGAATCTGCATCTCGGACTCGGCGGCGGTAGCGATCAACTGCGCTACCTCGTCGACGGCTCGTTCTTCACGCAGACCGGCATCGTGATCGGGTCCAAGTACTCGAGAGCGAATGGACGAGTCAACGTCGACTACGATCCCACTCCCAAGTTCGGGATAAAGACTTCGCTCGCGCTGTCTCGCGAGAATCAGGCACGCATCCCAGGGGATAACTCGCTCACCGGAATCGTCACGAACGCGATCGGCAATCCTTCGATCTATCCGGTCAGGAACTCGGACGGGTCGTTCTTCAGTCCGGACGACGAGCTCCCCGACGGCAACTCCATGTACCTGCCGAATTCCGTCGCGATCGCGCAGCTGAACCGGTTGCCGACGGTTACCGATCACGTGCTCGGCAACATCGAGGGCAACTATCACATCACCTCGAAGTTCACGCTCACCGGACGTGCCGGCGCCGACGTCGTGCACGTGCACGAAGATCAGTGGGAGTCGCCGCTCGTTGGTGGCACGTACGCAGAAGGCGCTGGCGGTGTGGCGAAGAGCGCGTTCAACGATGAGAACCGCTACACGCTCGAAGGCTTCGGCACATATCAGATGGGCTCCGAGGCCGGTAGCAGCCTGACCGTCGTCGGTGGCGGAAGCGTCGAATACAACAACGGAAACGCGAACTTCATCCGTGGCGAGGGATTCAGCAGCCCGCAGCTCCAGTACGTCGGAAGTGCGACGAGCATCGTGTCGTTTTCCGGAGTGCCGAACGCCGATCACAATCTCGAATCGTTCTTCGCCCGCGCGAATTATTCGTACAAGGATCGGTATCTGCTCCAGGGGAGCCTCCGCGCAGACGGCGACTCGCGGTTCGGTCCGAACAACCGTTGGGGCTACTTCCCCGCGGTCGCCGCGGGCTGGGTGCTTTCGGATGAACCGTTCATGGGCGACTTCAAGGACAAATTCGGCTCGCTGAAGCTGCGCGGGAGCTTTGGTGAGACGGGCAATAACAGCATTCCGAGCTTCGAGTATCTCTCGACGTACTTCAGCTCACCGTACGGAACGTTGCCCGGCATCTCACCGCTCGCGATCGGCAATCCGAACATCAAGTGGGAGTCGACGAGAGAGTGGGACGGCGGTCTCGACTGGTCGCCCTTCAACGGCCGCATCAGCATCATTGCCGACTACTATCACAAGCTCACCACGGACCTCATCGTCGACCGACCGATCCTCGGTGTGAGCGGATACACCGACTACTTCGACAACATCGGCGAAGCGGTAAACCGCGGCTTCGAGTTCGGGCTCAACACACAGAACTTCCGTCCGAAGAACAGCAGCGGATTCGCGTGGAGCACGGACTTCAACATCTCGTTCAACCACAACGAGGTGACGAAGCTCTACAATAACCAGCCGGTTCCCGGCACGAACTTCCGCGAGATCAGCCGCGTCGCAGTCGGCCAGCCATTGGGCGAGTTCTACGTGAGGCACTTCAAGGGTGTTGATCCGGAGACAGGCGATGCGATCTACGCCGGTGGCACGGACTCGCTGATCAACGCGGGAAGCCCGCAGCCCAAATTCTGGGGCGGTCTCGGAAACACAGTCTCGTACAAGGGGCTCGAGCTGCGCGGTTTCCTCGAGTTCAGTCAAGGCGCGAAAGTGTTCAATCTCGTGCGCATCTTCGCGGATGATGGCGGCTACCACTACGACAACAAGTACACGTACGCACTCAACCGCTGGCAGCAGCCTGGCGACATTACGAACGAACCAAGGGCGAGCTTCGACGGCACCTCGGGCGGGAACGAGGTCTCGGACCGCTTCATCGAGGACGGCTCATACCTCCGAATTCAGGAAATCACTCTGAGTTGGAAGCTGCCTCCACATCTCCTAGCCGGTCGTGGCCTCGACAACGCGAAGCTCTACGTGTCGGGACACAATCTGCACAACTTCACGAAGTACACCGGCTATGACCCCGACGTGAACAGCAACGGGGCCACTGCGAACATCGACCTTGGCACCGACTACTACGCCTATCCACGGGCGCGGACCTTCACCTTCGGAGTGTCCAGCCAATGGTAAATATCACTCGCAACTCTGACTCTTCAGCGAGGATCTACCGAGCCATGAGAATCCGTCTTCTCGTGCCGGCGCTGCTGGTAGTAGCCTCCGGCTGCAACAGCATTCTGGACACGAAGCCGAAGGACACCATTCCCGAAGCCACGGCGATTACCGATGGGCCGAGTGCAAAGGCGGCCGTGATCGGGATGTACACGGCGTTGCAGAGCACGAGCTCGTACGGCGAAGAGCTCGTAGAGCTAGGCGATCTGTCGGCGGACAACGCAGACAACACCGGATTTTCCACGTCGTACCTGGAGGCCGATCGCAACGATCTCCATTCGAACAATTCGGCAATTTTCGATCTCTGGACCAGCCTGTACGACGGAATCAATCGTGCGAACGAGATCATCGCGAAAGTTCCGGGCGCAACGGGGCTGAGCGACAGCGATAGAGAGCAGTACATGGGCGAGGCGTACTTCGTGCGCGCGCTGAACTATCACAATCTCGTGAAGTTCTTCGGTGGCGTGCCGATAAAAACGACGCCCACCACGTCCGTGACCGATATTGGCAACGTCACGCGCAACTCGGTGGCCGAGGTGTACACGCAGATCAACAAGGATCTCGATTCTGCGACGGCATTCGTCACGAACGAGGAGCCAGTCACGCAGGCAACGGCGGCTGCGGTAGTAGCGCTTCGTGCGCGAGTGAATCTGTACGAAGCCAACTACGCGGGCGCGGTCGCCGCGGCCGATGCTGTGGAAGAGATGGGGATCGATCTCGCACCGGAGTATGGAGATCTGTTCCCGGCCGAACCGGGGACGGTGCCGAGCGAGGACATTTTCGAGATCAATTCCGCGCTGACGCAGGAGAACTTCCTGTCGTACGATTATCTGTCGGTGTACGAATTGGCGCCAACGGTTTCGTTGATGCAGAAGTACGACCCCGCGCTGGATCCGGATGATCTCGATGGCTTCAGCTCGAGCGATGCGCGTGGCCAGTGGAACATTCTCGTCGATGACGGCACTCAATACGGAAACAAGTTCCGCTCGATCGTCGGAACGGACCCGATTCCTGTGATTCGTTTCGCCGAGGTGCTGCTGATTCGTGCCGAGGCTCAGGCGCGGTTGAATCACTTCCCCGAGGCGGTCGCCGATCTGAACCGTGTTCAGGATCGCGCCGGCGCAACGCTGTTCGTGCTCGGCACGCACACGCAGGCCGACATCATTCAGGCGATCTCGGACGAGCGTCAGAAGGAGCTCGCATTCGAGGGCGATCGCTGGCCGGATCTCGTCCGTTTGGGAACGGCGGCGACGGTGATGGATATTGATCCGACGCAGACGCTCTATCCGATTCCGGCGCGAGAGATTGCGGTTTCTCCGACGCTGACGCAGAACCCGGGGTACTGATCGGGATGCGGTAGTTGCTGAAGTAGTGAGAAAAGAATTCGCCCGGCGAGCAGTTGCGCGCCGGGCGAATTTTTCATCTATGACGTTCGATCGTGGTTAGCGCTCTGGATGCTTGGGCGGCCACGAGGAGCGAGCGAGTGTATCCGCGTAGAGATCCCCGGTGCGCATCGCGGACGCGACCGCGCCGCCGATGCTCACGAAGAGAATCGCGCACCCGGCGATCGTCTGCCAGGGAATATTCGCGGCGAAGTCCGGGCGCAGCGCGAGGATCGTGGTGAGCGCGGCGGCGGTGAGAAGAAGCGGCAGTCGGCGATCACGGCGCGGCTGCGAAGATGAGCGGTGGTGCAAATGAAGCGAAGACACGACAATCCTGATTTGAGAAGAACGCTTGCTGTAGTAGTATGACGAGGTGCTCACGCGAGGAGAAACGAGATCGCGGGCCTCATGAGATAAACTGTCCGGATGGGGGGTTGGGTTCCTGGGGGGAACGTTTAGGCGGCTTAAGGCCGCGATTGCGCCACCGGAGCGACTTTCATAGGCGGACGCCGCTCGAAACGCCGATCGTGCAACGGTCTCTCGCTCGTCACATATTTCTCCGGTAACTACACCACCACCCTGCGGAAGTGGCGGAATTGGTAGACGCGCTGGACTTAGGATCCAGTGGGGCAACCCGTCCGGGTTCGAGTCCCGGCTTTCGCATTCAGACGTATGACTTCTACTCGGATCACCGTACTAGAATGCGCGACGCACGAGTCGCAAACACTAAAGTCGTACTAGTGGTCGTCCTTGATCACATCCTGCTCGTGTGCGTGCCGAGTACAAAGAGGGGAGCATTGCGCGCATCTCGATGCGAGGGACTCCGCGACGGCATCCGAAAGCGGCCGCGCTCGTCCGTTGCCCCGGTTATTGCGCCCGGCGTCAGTGCGACGCGGCGGGAGGACCATTGAGCGGTATCTGCGTTGCCCCACGCTCGCCGTTGAGTCTCATCAGCCCCGCGCGAGACTCCGCGACGTACCGCTGGAACACCGGATCGCCGTGTTGCCACATATCGGCGACATACGCGTAGGCTTCTCGCGCCCGCGACTTGTCGTCGAGCTTCTCCGCGACGCGCCCTCGTTCGAACTCGGTAGTCGTGCCGATCACGTTGTCGCGCATTCTCACCCCCCGTTCGTCCAATACTTTCGCGGCCTCCGCGTATTTCCCGCGCGCGTAGAAGAGCTGAGCTCGGGTAAGGAAGAGAAAACCGCAGCTGTTGCAGATGCTGTCGGGAATCGCGGCGAACTCCCGCATCGCGCCCGTCGTGTCGTGCAGCGCAAGCGTGAGCCATGCATGCGTGGACGCGACAAAAATGCGTCTGAAGATTCGTGTGGTGTCAGGATGACTCTCCATATATTTGAGGCCCCGTCGCATCCTCGCTGTATCGCCGCGAATGCCCTCAGTTGATGCGGCGCAGATAGAGCAGAGGTCGGGACCCGGACCGGCGGCACGGAGCGCCTCACTGAGGCTGTCAACCTCGGTCGAAGGTATCGCATACAGCGCGGCGAATTGGATCATGCGATTCGCGTCGGGGAAGGTACGCATGGACTCGATCACATGGCCGCGCTGGGCCAACCAGGTCGCGAGTAAGTCACGCCTGTTGAGCGAATCGGCTCCCTTGCCTTCCCGAGTCTGGAGCGCGCGACGCGCCATCCAGACAACGGTCTCGGCGGAATCGGGCCACTCGGCGAGCAAGTCGGCGGTCGACGTGAGCAGGTAGGTCGATGCCGTATCGATCGTTTGCCGGGTGTCAGCGTCACGCGCGAGCGACGAGTCCGTGAGCCGATAGGCCAGCCGCATGGCATCCGAGAGCACGTCGGTTGGATGCTGGTTCAGATAGGCGGCCAGATGCCTGCGGCCCTCGGCGGCGCCGTAGTGGAAGGAAATCTGGACGGCGTGCAAGTAAGCCGGCGTGAGCGACGAATCGAGCGCGATGGCACGGTCGCAGGAGTGCAGCACTTCGCGCTTCGACACTCCCAGCACAGGACCAAAACCCATCCCATACTGGGCATCGCATCTGGCGAGCCAAATTTCGGGATCATTGGGATATTTCTTCACTCCGCTGTCCAGCATCGAGAAGAGTTGCTTTGTCGACGCGTACTTGCCTTGGTAGCCGTTGGGGTCCGCGCCTAGAAGTCCGATTATTCCGTAGCTTGCAACGAGCAGGCTGTCGTGCGGGGCGAGTCCCTTGTTGAATCGCGCGCCGCGTGCGACCAGATCTGTCCAATCCGGTCGCGCTCGTGCAGGCTCGGAATCGGATACTGAGGGTGTCCAAGCGAGAGCCCGCCCTTCCCGCGAGAGCGCGATCGCGAATTGCGAGTCCGCTGTCGTCGCCCGCTCGTAGTACGTAAACGCGGAATCCCACGCCGACTGCCTGAAGAATTGCTCCGCGCGCAAGAAAGCCTTGAGCGCCGGCAGCGACGATGTGCCAACGGACGACATCTCCGCGCTGGCGAGCGCACGCGACCGCCCGAGCTCGCGTAGCAACTCAATGGTCAACGAATCGGATAGGCGCTCCATGTGCGATGCCGCGTCTCGTCGCACCACTTCGCCGATAACGCTCCCTGAGTTTGCATCGACGACGGAAATCGATGCGCTTACCGAATCGCTTCCCGAATGGATCAAGCTTCCAAAGACCGCGAGGCCGGCGCCGGTGGATTTCCCGAGCGCTGCCGCCGATTCCCGGTCGCCCCGACCCGTCCACCGCTGGGTGATCACACTGGGCGAGACAGTTCGCAGTGGCCCCGCGCCATCCAGGTTGCGCGCCAGTACGTCGACCATGCCCTCATGCCAGAGCTTGAGATCCGGGTCGACGACATCGAACGGCGCGACCGCGATCAAATTGGCGTCCAGCGCTACGGCATGCGTCCGCCTGCGGGCGATAAAGCCAATCGCGACAGCTGCGATGGCAACAGCGGCAATGGCGACTGCGACCGGCGCGCCGCGTGGAAAGCCTCTTCGCGTAACGCTCGGTACACGGGTGTCGACATTCTCCAATGCCTGGCGAAAGTCCTCCGCCGTGCGAAACCGCTTCGCTGGCTCCTTCTCCAAGGTCCGCGCAATCGCGGCGGTGACCGACGGCGGCGTCTCCGCCCGTAGCAACCCCACCTCTGGCGCCGGCTGCGTCAGGTGCGCCATGATCATCGCCTGTCCCGATGCACCCGAGAACGGATGCTCGCCGGCCAGCATCTCATAACCGACGATGCCCAGCGCGTAGAGGTCGGCGCGTCCGTCGATGACACCCTCGGCCAGCGCCTGCTCGGGCGCCATGTACCTGGGCGTGCCCACCGACACTCCAGTGGCTGTGAGGGCCGCGTCGCCCTTGGTCTCGGTCTCGCGGGCCGCGAAAATCGCCCGCGCGACGCCGAAGTCGGCGAGCACCGCAACGCCCTCGGCCATGAGGATATTGCCAGGCTTGATGTCGCGATGGACAACGCCGCGCCGATGCGCGTAGCCCAATGCCGTCGCCACCTCGGAGAGAATGCGCACGGCATCGCGCACCGGCAGCTTGCCGCTCGTCGCAAGCAACTGCTTGACCGACTCGCCGCGGACGAAGGGCATGATGTAGTAGAGCAGGCCGTTCGCCGCGCCCGAGGTGAGAATGGGCACGATATGCGGATGCTGCAGCTGCGCGGCGAGCTCGATCTCCTGCCGGAAGCGGGCCGCACTCACCGCGCTCGAGAGGTCGGGCGGCAGCACCTTGATGACGACTTGTCGGTTGAGCGACCGCTCCGTCGCCACGAACAACCGACTCATCCCGCCGCCGCCCAGCTCGCGCTCGATCACATACGCGCCCCCGACCGCATCCTGCAGCCGTTCTGGGAGATCAAGATCGGGCACGCCGGCGCCTCGCCTCGGGGATGCCTAGTATAGTGCGAAAGACGCGTCGCGCGCGACGTCGCCATTATTACTCACTGCGCCGCTGTGCCAAGCTTGCATGAGAATGTGGGTGCCGTCCGGCTCGCATTCAGTTTTCGCACCTCCGCGCGCGGCTCCCACAGCCACCACAAACGCACAAAACCGCTTCACTTGCTTTTATTCGCAAAGTACTTTAACTATTGCTCCGAGACGGGCCTTCCCTCTCGCCCCACAACGCGCTGAGGAATCCATGACCTTCAAATCCCTGCTCAAGCAGCCGAGCGCCTTCCTCCCCCTCGCGCTCTCCCTCTGCGCCCTCACCCTCGTCCTAGTGGCCACGCAGATCTTCGGCGCCGGCCACGAGCCCGACGAAGGCACGCCCGCGCACCTCTTCCAACTGCTCATGGTGATCCAGGCGCCGATCGTTCTCTTTTTCGCGGTCAAGTGGCTGCCGCAGGACACCCGGCAAGCGTCGCGCGTCCTCGCGCTACAAGTCGTCGCCGCGCTCGCAGCGCTCGCACCCGTCTACATCATGCATCTCTAGGCAGGGCGGCGTCGCTACCGCGGCACGACGGGCAAAACCACCCTCGACGCATGCGCCGCGTCGTGCACGAGCCGCTGATGCGCGACCACGAACGTACTGTCGCGCTCATTACTCCCACCCGTGTTCAGATTCCGATCGTACTTCGGAAAAAGCGACGACGACACACTCACTCTGATCCGATGCCCCGGCTGAAAGACGCGCGACGTGAACCACAAGTCGATGTCATACCGCTCGACACTTCCCGGCGCTAACAGAACTTCCCTCTCGAATCCCTTCCGAAATCGCGCGCGCGCGATGCCGTCCTGCACCCGCTCTGCGCGCCCGTTCGGGAACACGTCGAGCAACATCACGATCCAGTCCGTGTCCTTCGCGTCGCTCCCCGCCCAGAGCGTCGCCGACATCGGGCCCGTGATCTCGACGGGCTTCGTGAGCGGCTTCGATGTGAACACCAACGCATCACGACGCGAGTCATTCTCAGCCGCGTAGTCCTCGTTGAGCGATCCCTCCAGCTCTCGCGAATCCACGAGTGCCGGCGTCGGATGCGCCGGGTCGTACGTGAATGTGTCCGCCGCGGCACCTGTCGGAGGCATCGTATCGAGCACACCGTCGCCCGCGCTCGTATTAGCCCTTCCGCCCGAGCTCAAAAACCAGCTCGTCCCCACCGCGCGCGCCAGCGGCCACGCTGCCTCCTTTCGCCACGCGTTGTCGCCCAACACGAACTCGTCCAGCGGCGGCTCCCGGTCGACACCGTTGTCCTTCCCCATCAGATAGTGATCGAACCATCGGAGCTGCAGTCGTCGCGCCTCCACTCGCGATTGCGGTCCGAAG
>Ga0193716_1002445_pt1 | contig 10447 bp, 5 predicted proteins | sample U2c1metaG_FD_145901 | JGI IMG/M metagenome (GOLD analysis project Ga0193716, IMG submission 145901) | Soil microbial communities from a riparian zone of the East river system, Colorado, United States - U2c1 | ecosystem: Environmental > Terrestrial > Soil > Riparian zone | place: USA: East River...
ACGAGCAACACACTTACGGGCGAGAATCGCTGCTTTTGTCCTACGCCCAGTACACACGGGAAACGGTCCGCTCTCTCCGTACTACTTCCTGGCAATTCTCGCTGGGCAAGGCCCGCGGGCGCGCCCAAACCGCCTCTCCACGCAGCGTAGAGCATACCTCCGCGCTCCTTGAGCACCTCTGGATTCAATTTCGACGTGTCGTCGTATCCAATTGGTTCAAGCCATTGCCAAGCCTTGAGCAGGTAGCTTATGAGTGGGTCTTTGGATGCCCAATAGACCAATGTTGCTTCTGACGATCCGTTAATCTTGCCGCACAGCCTCATCAGTTCGTCCGGGACCCGCCTCGACAGTACAAACACTTGCATGGCCAAAAGCTGCGCGGAATCTGGCCCCTGTGCGGGGAGAATCTGCCGCAAATGTTCTTCTGACTCATAACCGGTTGCGAGGAGTATCTCGGCAGTGCGTCTCAGAATGCGGTGTTTCAACAGTTGAACCATGGAGTCGGCAAACGCAGGCGCTTGACCGAGTGTCATGGCCATCGTGATATTAGAAGCCAAGCAGGCGTAGGCGTTAAACCGTCCAGATGGAAGACTTTCCTGGCGAACACGCTTCCACTCACGATAACAGCGCGGATCGTCTCCGCCATCGTGCAAGAATGCGCCGGCGAACATCGCTGTGTGATCCAAGAGTAACTGAAGCACCGGTGCCCGTTCCCTTAGCAGGCCGAGCGGAAATTCATGCTCGGTGATAGCGCTGAACTCGGCGCTTAAGCCCGGGCCCATCATGGAGGTAAACTGCTCAGGCGCGAGAAATTCGAAGTACTCCAGAAGCGCGACTACGTGGGCTTCGTTCAGCGGAACGCCGTTGTCAATCTGCCGCGACGCTGAGGACGCCAACTTAGCCGAGCGTTGGAATGCAACCGATTTAGGGATGTAGATTCTTGGTTCGGTCATCTAGCACCTCCGCGTACCCTGGGGAATATGTCAGATTCGATGAATTCGGGTAATTCGGAAGGAGCGCTGGACGCTTCGAGGAAGGGTTATGAGAGTAGACGCCTTTTTACAACCATATTTCCCCACAGTCCTTTCCCCAGGCGAAAAAGCCTACTTTTCCCGGGCGCCACCGGCAGCCGAACCGAACCCGATCACGTCCCTGAACTTCCGCTCACACAGCGCGAATTACGGTTGATACGGCATGGCCCTGCTTTCTGTTTGCCCATTCTCCTGCCGCAAATTTGGTTCGAGCATTTGCAATACGCACCAGGTCTTAACGCCCGATCTGAGTTCCGATAATCTCCCCAGAGACGATGATTTCGACGCGGCGGTTTTTCTGACGACCCTCGGCTGTGCTGTTGTCGGCCACCGGATTGTTCATGCCAAGTCCCTGGGCCGCTAACGAACCGGCATTCAGTCCCTGCTTGATCAGGTAGTCGCGCACTGCGTTGGCGCGCTGTCCAGAGAGGGTCTGGTTGATTTCGGGGCTGCCCGTGTTGTCGGCGTAACCCTCGATAGTCAAGCGCAGGGAAGGGTAGTTGAGCACGATGCCGGAGAGCTTGGCCAGGGCCTCACGGGCTTCGGGGTTAAGATCGGACTTTCCGGCATCGAACAATACATCGCCCATATTAACGACCAAGCCCCGGGGCGTGTCAGTAGTGGGCAGGACGCGATTAAATTGATCGAGCAGGCGGGCGCGCAGGGCCTGCTTCTCGGAATCGAACTGTTCCGTGGTCCTTTTCTGGGCCTCCGACGCGGCTAGTTCCGCATCCGCTTTCCGCTTGGCCGCGGCACTTTCATCCAGTGCCTGCCTCCTGCACGTCTCGCACTGGGCCTGTGCCATGGCTAGTTTCTGGGCTTCAGCCTCGGCTCGTTTCTCGTCTGCTTTCCGCTTGGCATCCGCGGCCTCCTGTGCCCCCCTTTCCCCGAATGTGTAGGCAATACCGATGCCGAGACGCACTCGGCTCTGTCCCGAATCGGCGAAGTGGGTGCGAAGAAAGTCGAGCTTAAAACGGCCCACCCAATGGGGCGAGAACCGATAGTCGGCTCCGCCGCCAACCATCCATGAAAAGGCGTTGTCCGAGGCGGACTGGCTGGTATTCGTCGTGGGGTCTTGAATACTTGAGTTCAGATGGGACATCCCGACCTGTATTTCCGCGAAAGGCCAGAGGCGTGGAAGGTATGTCTCCGTGCTTTTGAGCGCACCTGGGAAAGAGATACGCGGGCCTGCGAGAATGTTCTGCAAATGACTCTTCGTAACGATCAGTCCTGTCTGACTCAGTTCGAAGGCTCCGAGATGAGAAGTGTCCCACGCACTGTCATAGTCAAAGGCCAGCGCAACCCTGTGTGTGACCCACGCCGCCACTCCGGCGTTGAACCCATCGACACCACCATCACCCGAAATATGCGTATATCCACCGCCAACTTCCAGGCTCTGGGGAGATGCCGGCAACGAGCATGCAAGGAGCAACAATAGGAACCTGCATAGATTCTTCATAGTCTGCCTTTCCTTAGGCCCGTCGGGCCTGCCCCGTAAGTTGAATTCCGAACGAGAAAAGCTGAAGCTATGGAGCTTTCTACATCAAGTTCCCCTTTCCTAAACACTAGGGGAATCCCTAAGGGGGTCTTTATGTTTAGGAAGACCAACAATTCAGGTTGGTTCTGGAGGATAGTGTTCTGGAGCGATCGGACAATGTGTCGTGCTTTGCCCTGGCTAAATGTTGCTGGCACTGGACCGGCCGGGGCGTTAATTTAGGGCGCCACGAAACAACTGGAGGCGCATTTTGCTGAAATGAAGGTAAGTCCCACTCTATGAGCGAGTGGCGGAGAGGGAGGGATTCGGACCCTCGGTACCGGCACTAGCCGGTACAACGGTTTAGCAATACACCGGTGGGTTCTGAACCGTCTGCAACATTTTACACACTTAGAAAATTACCTTGAGGGCAACGACAATCTGCCTCTCCCCCGAAAACGAAGCGGTTACGCCAGGGCCCGTGTTCCCGTCCTTGCCCGTAAAAGAATTGCTGAAAACATCGGTAGAGAAGGCGTTGACGAAAAGATTCGGGTGATTGAACAAGTTGTAAAACTCAGCCCGGAGCTGCAGTACCGTTTCCCTCGGAAGATTCATGCTTTTCGAGAACGAGACGTTTTGAAAGTACGAGTTCGGACGCCGATATGTGTTGCGAGAAAGGGTGCGATCGAAAGGGCCGTTAACAGATATCCCGCAGGCGAACGGAGCCGTGTTGGCCAGACACTTCCCGCTCGAATCGTAGACCGGGTTCAGAGGCACGTAGAGAAATTGGTTGGGAATCGCCGGATCGGAAATGAGCGAACTGGTGGATGGCTGGGTTCCGATTAGGCGAGGGCGGGAATGTTCAAGGAACTGACCTGGGACTCCCCCATCAACGATGCTAAACGGCTGACCGGTCTGGTAGCTGAACAAGCCTGCAATAGACCAGCCTGCCAGTAAGAGTCGCTTTGTCCCGCCCGTCGAACGCTGTGCCAGCGGAATCTGCCAGATGAGATGTGCAGCGATACGATGGCGTTGATCAAAATCAGAAGATCCTCGGTCGCGGCTGGCATTGAACGCATCCAGAGACCAGGGGCCGGTCGGATTGGCGATCGAGTCATCGCCGTTGCTCGAACTGGCGTCATCGCTGGAATGGCTCCAGGTGTAGTTGATGCCAAACTGCATACCCCAACCGGGCAGGTTTCGACTGTCCAGGCTCACCTGCAAGGCGTGATACGACGAGTGGTCGAGATTGCCTCGGATCACGAGTGTATCGAGGCGCGGATTGAGGTTCGGACACTCTGAGTAGTCAGGACCAATCGGGGTTGTGCCGTCAGATGCATGGCGGGTTGTGACGCAAGCCGGATTCAGCAAGCCCCCGCTGCCAGGACGATTGACGTTGTTTTTGGAATACAATCGACTGCCGCTGGCCCCCAAATACGAGAGGCCGGCCACAAGCCGGGCTGCAATCTCACGCTCAAACGTGGCGTTCCATGAGGTAGTGTAGGCCGGGTGCAAGTTTTCAGCCGGCACCCTCGAAGAAGTTTGATCCAACGGAAAGGGTGTGGCGGGAAACACCGAATAGAAATTGGTCAGGGTCTGCGGCGTCAGGGAGACATCGTTGAGCACGACGTCGGCGAAACTCGGCACGTTTCTAACGACCTGGAAAAGCTCAGACCCATCGATACGGCTGTAATACACGCCGATCCCGGATCGAAAGACGGATTTTCCGTCTCCCAACAAATCGTAGGCCATGCCAAGTCTCGGGGCGAAGTTCTTATAGTCCGGACGATAAAAGCTCCCTCGAAGGTCGCCCGGCGCGTCGACGGTGCGAAGCATCCTCCCGTTTGCAATTTTGGAAAGGTAATTGTTTCCCTGCCCCAGATAGAAACTGGAGTCCACTTCGTGCTCTTCGCCTGGGCTGTGCAAGACCCCAAAGTACTCCCAGCGAAGACCCGGAGTGATGGTCAGGCGGGAGCTGGCCTTCCAGGTATCGGCAATGAAAAGAGCCATATCGTTGTAGTGGGTGTGACGCGTGAACTCGGGAGGGCCCAACGGAGGGTCGATAGTCTCGCCCGGAAAACTACCCTTTCCGTCAATCGCGATCGCGTAATACAGGAGGGCTCCATCAATGAATCCCTGGGTTGCGGAAAAGATGGCTTCAGGAACCTCATGTTGGCCAATCGCACGATTGTCCCGTAGATGGACAAACTGCCCTCCGAACTTCAAGCTGTGATTCCCGCGGGTCCAGACTGCGGTTTGAAAGAATTGGTAGACATTTTGCGGCCCGCCGAATCGATCGGAGCCCGAGGGGAGGGTCGCGTCCTGATCGGAGATGGAGAAACTGGGAAACATCGGCTGTGGAACAAGTGGAGTGCGATCAAGAATGCGGCCATAAACCAGCCGTTCCTCCGTTGCCAGATTCGGCGACCACGTTCGTAACAGATTGAGTGTGAAATTCTGATTGCGAATCTGTTCGGGCTGATCAAGGGTCCGAGAGTAAGGCTGTGAAACGATTGCGAGCGTGTCCTGATTTTGCAAGGCGTAGCGGAAAAAAAGCTGGGTTTTCTGATCTATCGCCCAGTCCAATCGGCTGGTTGCGAGAACGGTGTTCTGTGGAGGCCCAGCTCCAGCGTCTTGCGCTCCGCTTCTAAATGCGAGTTCGAACGCGGGAATAGAGACGTAACCGGACATGGTTCCAGAGTCGCACTGCACTGCATAGGGACAAACCTCGGCACCTTGAACTCCGGCATGCGGAACTTCCGGAATCGGAAAACGCTGAAACATTGCCTGAGTTCCGGGTGAGCTGATGGACACCAGGTCAGGCGTAGGTATGGTAAAGATGTTCGATCCCGTGCTGCGAACCACGATCGGCTCGGCGGACACAAAGAAAAACAATTTTTCCTTATGCAACGGACCGCCCAGGGTTCCACCGAACTGGTGGCGATTGAAGACCGGACGCGGCAATCCCAAGGCGTTGTTTTCGTAACTGTTCGCGGCGAAGAAGGAATTGCGGATGTAGTCGTAGAGTGAGCCGTGAAAGTAGTTGGTGCCGCTCTTGGTGACGACGTTTGCGATCATGCCCGCATTCCGCCCATACTCCGCCGAGAAGTGGCTGGTTTGTGCAGTCACCTCCTGTATCGCATCAAGAGGTACTTGCACTCCGGGCTGCGACGAGAAGGCATCGTTGTTCTCACCGCCGTCAAGCAGAGAATTGACGCTGATCGAACGCTGGCCATTCATCGCGATTCCTACTCCCCGCCCATCATTCGAGGAATTCGCACCCGCCATGATCGAGAGCAGATCGTAGGGGTTTCGCGTGAGGGAGGGTAGAGCGCCGATCTCTTGCTCGGTGATGGTTCGGCCCAGATTGTCGTTTTCAGTCTGCACCGCCACAGCGCTTTCGGCGCGAACCACGACGTTCTGCTGGACGGGAGCGATCGAGAGCGCGAGGTCGATTCGAACGGCAGTGGCGGCGGCCACCTGAAGGCTGGCAGTGATCGCGGCGAATCCTGGCGACTCAGCCCGGATCGAAAACAACCCGGGCGAGATCAGTTGAAAGCTGTAGTCACCGGACGCATTCGTTGTAGTTTGCTTCTCCCAACCAATGTCCTCTTCTTTCAGCGTGACTCGCGCATTTGGAATGGCCGCGCGCTGGGAGTCTGTCACCCGTCCGACCACGGAACCGGTAAAGGTTTGGCAGGAGCATGGAGTTGCGAACAGAAGCAGCACCATGGCGCCAAAAATGACGGGTGACAAACAAAGACGGCAAGGTGAGCGATTCGCCAGTTGTACGTTTGACCTTCGGGAAGACTCGAAGTGAGATCGCTTCCCGTCGCCCGGCCTCCGGAATGGTTGCACTTTTCTCGTCATGCCAAATACCGTTGGCAAATATTGCGCAATGATCTCTACCAATTAAAGAGACTTTGGGCTGTCGGGAGGGAGACCTGCTTTCCGCACAATGTCCTGAAACCGCTGATCCCCGCGTAGGGGATCAAAGATAGGGTCCGCCTTTAACCACCACCGCAAGGCGTGGGAGTGCGAATCGCACTCCTTCTGCAACAATGCGATGGTCTCGTCCTTATCGCCCAGGTGAGCATGAGTCAAAGCTACCAGCCAGTTTCCCTGGTACTTGCCTTGAGTCTGCTGTCGAAGTCGGGTCTGCCAATAGGCTTTCGCACCGCCGCTTTCGTAGCTGCGCCGCAATTCGCGCGCCATGGCAATCGCATGCTCTTCATCGATGTCAAACCAAGCCGCCGCCTTGGGAAAGATATCGATGGCTTTCTCAAAGTCACCTTTCTGTTCATACGTCCTCAGCATGTGCCGTTCGGCGCCAAGCGAATCCGGGCTGAGCTCAAGAACCCTTCGGAATGATGCCAGCGCCTGATCGTAGCGATGGTCGGAGTACAGCACCAATCCTGTGAGCAAATTCAGCTTTGTAGAAATCGGATTGGATTGCCGCGCTATCTCCATTTCCGCCAGCGCTTCTGAGATCCTTCCATGATGGGACAGGAAATAGCCGTAGCTCTCGTGTGCCTCTGCATCTCCGGGGCTGATCTCCAGCGCCCGGCGATATTCTTGCTCTGCACCCGCGGAGTCCCAGTCCAGCGTGTGTTTCACCCAGGCAAGCACATGGTGGGCTTCAGCCTGATTCGGGTCCAGATCGATGGCCATCTGCGCTTCGCGTCTTGCGTCCTCCAGTGTGTCCGCGGTCCAGGAATAAACTTCAGCCAGCGCGCCGTGCGCCGTGGCGTAGCCCGGATCCAATTCAATTGCTTTTTTCAGGTAGGGAATTCCGTCTTCTGTGTTGTTGGAGAATTCGCGAGTGTAGAAACGACCCTTGAGATACGCTTCAAAAGCATCAGGCTTCACCGGACGCGCGTTGCCCAATCGGCCCTGCTCTTCCGGAGTGAGCCGAATTTGAATTTCCGAAGCGATCGCCAAGGCGACACTGCCCTGCAGTGCCAGAACATCCTGCAGATTGCTTTCATACGCCTTTGCCCAAAGATGCTGATCGGACTGAGCCTCGATCAGTTGTGCATTGACTCGAACCCGTTGACCGGAGCGAGCCACCGAACCTTCGATGACAGCCCCCACTCCCAGTTCTCGTGCAATTTCGGGGAGAGTCTTGCTCGAAGCCTTGTAGCGCATGGCGGAAGTCCTGGAAATGACTCGCAACGATCGTATTTGCGCCAGGTCGGTGATCAGTGCATCGGTCATTCCGTCCGCGAGGTAGTCCTGCGTGGCGTCTCCTGTGAGGTTGGCCAGGGGCAGAACCGCGATAGAAGGCGGCCGCCCCGGAAGAATCGAGGGAGGAAAACTGCGAGCGCCCATGCTCATGATCAGAACGAAGATTCCAACTAGCTGACCGGTCCGAACCAGGATTCTCCGGTCCGGACTGGAATCGGCGGCACTGCCAGAAGAGATGGTGTTTAGCGCGGCATCGGCCGGCCTCTCCGCCGGCGTTGCATCGGCGCTGACCGGCGACGGACCAGGCTGCGCCGGAACGACCTCCTCAACCGTCGCAATAAACAAGTAGCCCTGTTTTGGAATGGTCTCGATGTATTTGGGAGATGCGACGGAATCGCATAGGATCTCCCGGATCCGGTTGATCGAGTTGTTCAGGCCGTGATCGAAGTCGACGAAGGTGTCATCCGGCCAAAGGGCTTTTCTGAGGTCTTCACGCGAAACAATCTCGCCAGGATGAGCGGCCAGCAAGATAAGGATGTGCGCCGGCTGCCGCTGCAGCTTTATCCTCCGGCCGTGCTTCCGTAGTTCCCCGGTGCGCAGATTGAGCTCGAAGGCGCCGAAGCGGACAGTTCTCGACAGCGGCGGAGGGTGCATCCTTTTTCCTCCCGCAGGCGCTAAAGCTTAGCACCGTAGGCAAGTTTTCCCTCGTCCCAACCCGTTGGACTTTTTGAAGAGATTTTGCGGAACGCGAAGGATTGACCGCCGCCTCCGTCTGCTGCACTCTCCGGTTTCGGGCGCCGATGTCGAGACTGCTTTCGATGCTCGCCTGAAAGCCGAATACAAGAGAGCAAAAAGGAGACGCATCATGAATACTTCCAGAGAGTTGAAGTCTGCCGTTGGTGCCGTGGTCGTACTCGTTCTTTCCTTACTATTGGCGACGCCGTTCGCCTACACATGGACAGGCTCGCACTCTGCCGGTCCCCCTAGTTGCATCAGTATGCTTCACCTTAATATTCCAGGTACCACCATATCCTCCGCTCAGACCGTACCCGCCGCTGACGATCTTCCGGAATATTGCAGCGTGGTTGGAGTAATCAGTCCGGCGGTGCATTTCGAAGTGCGGATGCCTCCTTCCTGGAACGGCAAGATGTATTTCAGAGGCAACGGTGGATTTGGCGGTCACATAGTGCTCGACACCTCCCTCGGCCTGTCGCGAGGATATGCGACCGTGGCTACGGATCTGGGGCACCAGAGTCCTGACATCAGTGATGCGTCCTGGGCCTTGGACAATCGGCCAGCCGAGATTGACTTCGGCTACCGGGCAGTCCACGTCAGCTCAGTTGTCGGCAAGATCATTATCCGCAGTTACTACGGCTCGCTGCCCAAACACTCCTACTTTGAGGGATGCTCAAACGGCGGACGGCTGGGTCTCCAGGAGGCCGAGCGCTATCCCGAAGATTTTGACGGAATTATCGCCGGCGCACCGGACATGGATTTCACCGGACTGATGATCAACTTCAACTGGGACATGCAATCGCAACGCGCTACCGACACCAGCAGCGACCTCACGCCGGAAAAGGCCGTGCTCATTGGGGGCGCTGTGCTGGCGGCTTGTGACGGCATCGACGGCTTGGTGGATGGCCTGATAGACGATCCCCGCAAATGCCATTTCAAACCGTCGAGTCTTCTTTGCAAAGCCGGGGACGCCCCAAATTGTCTGACGCAGCCGCAGGTCGAAGCCCTTGAAAAGATCTATTCCGGTCCCCACACTTCCGACGGCAAGAGGATTTATCCCGGATTTGCGCGCGGGGGAGAAACTCCGGACGCCAGCTTCAATGGGTTCGATGCCTGGCTGATCAACACACCGGATTCCCCGTCCGGGGCATTTGCGTTCCAGGACCAGTTCTTTCGATATCTGGCATTCAAGGATGACAACGCGAACTTCTATTGGGGAAACTTTGACTTCGATACGGATCCGCGGCGGACAACTTTCATGGGAACGATTCTGAATGCGACCAACCGGAGTCTAGCGGACTTCAATCGGGCGGGCGGAAAGCTGCTGATGTATCAGGGATGGAGCGATTTTGCCATGACTCCGTTTCGCACCATCGAGTTCTACGAGTCGGTTCAGCGAGAGTTGGGCGTCAAAAGGACAGACAACTTTGCCCGGCTCTTCATGGCCCCCGGGATGTTTCATTGCTCCGACGGGCCGGGACCCAATGACTTCGACTATCTCACCGCAACCGAACGTTGGGTTGAAAAGGGGATCGCACCGAATTCCATTGTGGCCCAACACCTGGACGAAGACGGAAACGTTGACCGCACTCGTCCGCTCTGCGCCTACCCTCAGGTCGCGCGGTACAAGGGAGCGGGAAGCATCGATCAGGCGGCGAACTTTCGCTGCGTTCAACCTAAATCCGAATGAGGCTCTGGTTGGAGGCGTACCTGTCCAGCATTTTTTGAGACTTCATTTCTGCAAAGAAACCGTCGGCGAAGGAGGAAAGCCATGAGGTCAAGAACATCAGCGTCTCTTTGCTTGCTAGCTTTGTTGATCGGCATCAGCGGCTGCAGTTCGGAATCGAACCCAGCGGGGCCATCGACCGCGCTGACGGGCATTTCGATCACCCCGTCTTTGCGATAGCAGGCAGCTCTGATCTCGTTCTGACCGTTACGGGATCGGGCTTCGTCGCCGAACCTCATCATCAGAGTATCGTCGCGTGGTCTACGAACGGCAGCGATACTTTCTTAGCGACAA